>Ga0272443_10004771_pt1 | contig 14452 bp, 12 predicted proteins | sample SSMAcet12_FD_193581 | JGI IMG/M metagenome (GOLD analysis project Ga0272443, IMG submission 193581) | Marine sediment archaeal communities from Little Sippewissett salt marsh, Falmouth, MA, United States - SSM-Acet-12 | ecosystem: Environmental > Aquatic > Marine > Wetlands > Sediment ...
ACTTCCAACTTTGTACTTCAAGCAAATAATTATCATCTAGCTACTCTTAATATTTTTATGTACAACCCATTTATTTAACCATTACCACCTTCAAAGAAGGTGGTAATGGTTAAATAAAAAGATTGGATGGCAATTCTAAAACTGCCAGCCAATCTTTTTAATAAAGCAATTTTTAAAATCTGTTAGGTTTTAAATGTTTAGTTATTTACTAATTTAGAATCTTTATTCACACAGTAATGGTAATTCCTCTAATGGTGGGTCTGATTCTCTTCTACCCATCTTGGGCATATTCTCAGCTGCCCATTCAGCACAAACCTTATCAAACCATTCCGGTGTTTGTCTGGTATTTAAACTCCAGTAATCACTAAAGAAACGATCACCCAGTCCCAGCCAGTCCTGATGCCAGCGAACTGCATTGCTATAAGCATAATCAGTGATCATCTGAACAGCTGCTTCCTGATCGGTTTCATACAATTCTGCTGCTGCTTTTTGTACAACAGGAGTCATCTGGTAAAGTGATTCTAGTTTTGGATCACGGAATTTATAGAGCTCTTCAATAGCTTCATTATATTTAAATTGAGTCATTTCCTGAACATAAGTATTGGTCCACCAATAAGAATCTCTATCAAAATCTTCATAACGAGAACCTATCTGATAACCTTCCGGCAACTCATTCATAACCGGCCATAAGGGAACAATATAGGTTGAATCAGGTGAACCATAACCATACCAGCTGATTCCTTTAAATGGGGCTGGAAGATCTGGGTCAACTTCAGCAATATGGACATAACAGGTTCTCATGATACTAATGGCTCTTTCATCGTGTCCCGGAGTGTAGGGGTATTTCAGAGGATCGCCAAAAGGTCCGGCAGCCGGTCCGGTGGAAATATCATAATCGGTTCCTTTGTAGTAGTCACCCTTAATCTTAAAGATATCATGGACAGAAAGTTTCTTTTCCGGTTTTACGGATAACGGGAAATAAATATCATCAGGTCCGATATCTAAAGAAGGTGCAACCAGTTTAAAGGCTCTCCAGGTTCTGCGAGTAGAATATAGTCTATCATTCGGAGCATAGATATCAGCAGGTCTAAATGGTTCACCGGAATCAGGATCATACCAACCCTGTTCTACGGCAAAAGAAACCAGATTTGGTGAATGCATAACATTTTCTTCATCATCAAGGTCAATATCTCTGATCTTTGCCCGGTTGGAAGCTACAAAGAAATGATCGTCAGGAATTTTTACTGCAACCCAGATGTCGCGACCGTAAAATTCTGCAATCCATACTTCTTCGCCATCAGTTACATTAATGGTTTCTCCGCTGCCATACCAGCCGTATTCTTCTACCAGGTCACCCATAATACGAACTGCTTCCCTTGCGGTACTGGCTCTTTCCAAAGCAATATCCTGAGCATACCAACAGTCAATAATTCCTTCACTCTCTTCTTTCATCACTCTATTGATCTCTTCACCATTGGGTAAATGAGTGCCGACACCAAAAGTAGATTCACCCATGGCAACACCCATCTCATTCATAAAGGAGTAACGTGAATGAAAATATTGATAAGTATGATCAACCTGGTCCATCTGTCCCATGACAATAACATTTTCATTGGTGCTATAATCTACTTCCGGCCAGTTGCCATAATCAATATAGTTATGACTATCAATAACAATGTCTCTCTTTGCATCTTCCGGCCAATCCATTGCCGGGATAATCCATAGACGGTAGTCTGCACTTGAGGAATCATCATTATGAGTGATCATGGCAGTTCCGTTAACGCTGGCATCTTTCCCTACGGCGACAATAGTACATCCCTGGTCAGCTAAACCATCTTCAACTTCCGGATTAGCCAATCCGTTTGAGCTCAACAGTACGAATATCAGCAGTAAAATACTTAGTAAAGTTGTCATTTTCTTAAAATTCAATCTCATATTTTCCTCCATATTTTATAATTTTTTCAGGATTTACAGGCTAGTATAATTTTACTATTCTGGTTTATCAAATCAGCTTTTAACTATAAATATACACCTCCTTATTGCCTGCTGAATATTTTTTTATTGATAGAACAATCTATCAGTATCAGCAGTTTCAGGATTATGTAAAAAATGCATAATTCCATGTTCTTCCAAATCCGTGAATATTGGAAATTCTACTTCCATTTGCTTATCAGGATAAAATTCACCCATCTGTTTGATTACTTCCATCGTACCGGACAAATGTCTTCCTACCCGATACCACATTGGTCTTCCAAATTCAATATCATATTCCGGATCACAGTAAAGCAAATTTTCTTCGGCAGCTCTTTGTAAAAATTCATCTTTTCCTTCTACCATCAGCTCTTCGGTCATCTTTCCGGCAACTCTGTCAATAAACGGCTCGGCAGTTTCCATTAGGACAACCAAAGCATCACTGTAATCACCTACTTCACGGTGGGAAAGACCTCGAAGACTCTTAGGTGAACTTTCTGATTTCATCGGGAATTGCTCGGCACTCAAATTCATACCAGCCATCATAGCTATATCATTGGCATCCTGGTGAGCTACATAAGTACTCACAACCGGATACATCAATGATGCTTCATGCATATCGACAAATAGATCTATATCTTCCTGCCTGGTTAATTCCATAATCGCATAGGCCAGCCGTTCGGTTAGGCTACCACTTGGGTACCCTGGATAAGTCCGGTTTAGATTCCGGATATCCTGGTAAGCCAGATTTTGCCTGGATGGATAATGGACATAGGTAAAAGGATCAGGCCATTGGTCTAGCTGGTTAGAATTTCTGGCACCAATACGAAATTTCTTCTTACCCCAATCAGCTTCCAGAGAAAAATACTTGGGATAACCCATTCCGTAGTCACCCATTGTCCAGGCACTTCGGTTAGCAACCGGAATTAAAAATATTTTACCCTTGGTAATTTTAAGATTTTCGGCAGCCACATAAGCTGGGAGAATCGCTCCGGGTTCATAAGGATGGGTGCCACCAAGCCATAATAAAGAACCACCTGGATTACCTGAATCATAGATATAGACAGGCGTATCTACCCAGGTTCCTTTTATACCTTCAAAATAATCACTTAACATCACTTTTTCGGTAAAATCTTCAGATACAACGATTGATTGTTTAAAATGACGGATCTCCCATAATTCTCTGCCCCCCAAAAAAGCGATAATCAATACAAATACTAAAATAAATAATCTTTTCAAAAAAACATTCTTCATTCCGGAAACCCCTTCCTATTTAATATGTAAAGCCCGTAACAGAAACGGTATCAGGGTATAAGCATAGATAATATCATAAACCCAGTTGGTCCTGGTTTTCCTTTTAAACAAGCCCCGTAGAAGCAATAATGCAAATACTGCAGCTAAAATAAAATAAATTTGATGAACAGCTTCATGTAACCAAATCATCATTGACACCTCTTTTTTATTATTTTTAAATTACCAGAAAACTTAATTCATTAGCATAGATCAACATTAACAAAGCCACTCCGCCCATAAACAACCAGGGAATGGCTATATTTTTCAAGAATGTGGGATAAGGCCCTTTATATCCAACAGTTTCAATGGTTACCCGGCCAACAATCATGGAAGGCGGCAGACAGTCACCCAAGGGAAAAATCAGGGCCAGGGCTGCTGCAACAACCGTGTTGTTGATGCCCATGGTGTTAAATAAAAAGATAATTGGTACACCAATAATAATGGCACTACCATAACTCAATGAACCCTGCGCGAGAGGGCCAAAAATTAATATAGTGGCATAAACAAAGAATAGCGGTAAAGTGATAAAGGTAATCGCCACCAAACCCCTTACACCGGAAGCGGTCATTATATTAACAAGAACGCCTACACTGATTACTGTAGCCAGCAAAGAAAAAACCTGTTCCATGGTATCGACCACCACTTCATAATAACGCTTCAAAGAAGTCTTCTTTGGATTAACAAGTACTGTAACAATAGCACAAATAATAAACATAAAAGGAAGTCCCAAAATAGGAATAGAAAAGGCAGCATATTGGGAAAGCAAAAACAATAAAATTAGAGTCAACAAAGGCAAAATAATTCTTAAACCAGTAAGATTTTCGGGAGCCTTTGGTATCTGTGCTATGATATCCTCTTTCTTTTGAGCTGTTCCACCACGACCAAAATAAATGATAGCAAAAACTGCAATGATGAGAATAGGTACCAATAGAATATAAGTAAAGCCGACATAAGGCATATTTGCTCCCGCAGCCATTAACATAGCCCAGAGATTGATAGGTGGAGCAGCAGCAGATAACATAGCGGTGACATAGATAAACCCGGCAGTTCGAACTCTGGATATACCCATATATTGCATAATTTTTGCCACAGTTCCACCAACTACAAAAATAGCAACACTACCAGCACCGGTTAAAGCTCCAGGAATGAGCATAATAAAGACCATTAAGGCAAACAAAATCCATTTTTTATCGTAAAAATGCTCTACAACATTAGCAACCATGGCATTAATGGCGCCAGTTTCCGAGTAGATGTTAATAAATATAGAAGCTGTGACAAAGATCAATCCTAAATCAATGTAAGTAAAGGTACCTTCTACTAAAATGCGTGCAGGGAAGCCGAAGCCGGCGGCAACAGCCCCCGCTACGGCAGCTATAACCATAGAAATCTCTGCGGATTTTAATTTCCAGAGACTAAGAGCATAAGCAATTATCATCACTATTAAAGTGATTATCGTTTGTTGATACATCGTTTCCTCCTAATAATAATTAATTGAATGCAGCTGGAAATTATTTATTCGCAGATATCCGTTTCTGTATCAGAGTACATTGCCTTAATTACTTCGGTAAGCTCTATTGTGTCTTCGATAACAGTCATAGGTACCTTAATTTCTTCGGCAATCTTAGTAAATTTACCGTCAAAATCGGCATCCTCTTTAACAATAAGGTAATCTGCATAAGGAGCAATAGCATCTATAGACCTTTCATTAGGCCCTCCCTCTCTGTCACGTCTGGCTTTCCCTTCAATCTGGGCAGCAATAATTTGAATATCTAATTCTTTTGCCTTTTCAATCATTCTGTTAAGCCGTTCTATTTCATCATCAATAGTAATGCCCGAAGCTCCCAATCCTTTAGATGAGGAACCAATAACTACCAACATGGTTTTATAACCCTTTCCTTCAATATCTTCCGGTTCCGGCTCAGCATTATAGGTCCATTCCTCTACGGCCTGTGAACGTATAACCAGAAGTCGGGCCATCTTCCCGCCAGGGCCCTGCCCGGCATTGGTGATTAGAATAGGTTCTCCTGCCTTTACCGGTTCATCTCCGGTTATCTTGGCATAACTGCTTATCGAAAACACAACAAATGCCAAAGCTATGAGTATTGCCATAAAAATGAACTGTTTTTTCATATCTGAAAATCCTCCTTTATTATTATATTCAGAACAGTACAATACTGTTGATTTTGTTTATAGAAATATCAAAAGAAATATCAAAATAAGATAAATAAGATATAAATAAATAAAAAATAGTAAATAAATATTTAAATGATTGCAGATTAAAAATGGATCTCCGGGATAATTCGGAAATAAATAAGGAAACAATGATATGTTTGCAAGCATTTTTTTATTTATCAAATTGAATCCTATTATGTTACTAGTATAAATTTTGTTATTTCACATTTCTAGTTACAATGATTATTCTTAATCATAGAACGATTCTTAATGCTATTATTTTTCGATTGTTTTATAACTATAGAACTATTTTTCTCAATGTTGAGATAATACCTAATTATTGAAAATTTGTCAATAGAAAATTTAATGCTTAGAAATTCGCGATAAAAAAAGATTGATTTGCTTAATCTTTTCATAGTTGATATGACAAACAATATGCCTACCCTGTTTAGTCATTTTAATCAGTCCAGCATCTCTTAACTCCTTTAAATGATGAGAAATAGTTGGAATGGAAATGCCTACTAATAAAGACAAGCTCTTAACACATCGCTGACTTTCCTGCTTCTCGGAAGGATAATTGTCGATACACTGACACTTTTCGGTATACAGTTTTTCTAAAATTTCGACACGGTGAGGATCAGATAAGGCTTTAAATACTCTGCAAAATTCTTTTCTGGTTTCTTGATTTATCATAAGATCTTCCCTCAATTTATAAAATGATTATAAGGTTTCTGTTATTTCACTTTTATCTATCAGAATATCATGATTCATTCTAAAAATTCCGCCACTACTGCTTTCCTATTGGGCATAGACGGAAAAATAACCTAATATAATAGGACATATCATTGAACTTAAATAATGATTATTTCAGTTTTATTTAAAAAATAATGACTTCTTATCAATTGACTTTTCTTTCTTCATGAAACAAATCTCTGCCCTTTTGGTTGTGATACAATTTCATGAAGTTGAAAAAAATTAATGCTATTATTGCCGATATTTTAGGAAGATAATATTGTTTCAAAAATTTTCATATTATCCAAAAACTAATTCTAATCAAATTTATCATCCTTGCGCTATTTACATGCATGCATCTAACTTTCGGGGTACCTCCAATTGCTTATTGATAATCATCGTCATTTCATTTTTGGCATAGTGTATAGCTTGTACCCATTTATAGGCAGAAATATGGGGATTTTGGAAGTGAAAACGAAAAATATCTTCCTTATAATTAAACTCCAAAACAGCATGGAATTGTACATTAAGACCAGTAATATGCTCTAATTTAAATCGATATTTCATCCCTTCCTCTATAGTAAAATGTAAACCTTTTTCATTTAGCCATAATCGACCTTCACCCATTTTTTGAAAGGCATCTTCAAAAGTACCCTGTAAAATATCAACAAGGCTATCTTCTAATATGACTTTTGCCTGATGTTTTTTAATTTTATTAACAATAAGTTCCCTTAAAAATTGATTTTGCCAACGATTCCAATCTCTAAGATTATCAAAATATAACTTTTTTCGAATCGCATCTAAAAAACCATATTGATTATAAATAATTCCATATTGACATTTTTGACAAGTAAGCCGATTCCCTTGAGAAACTAGACTATTGAAAGAATGACATTGAGGGCATATATAGAGTAAATGTTCCAAGCTCTCAGCTAAATTTTTACCAACATAGCGATTATAGGTTTTTCGTTGATAAGCCACTTCATCGTGTTCTAATTGTTCCCTAACTCGCTTTTCAATTTCTTCCAAAGAAAATCTTTGAGTTTCTTCTTTAGTGAAGCATAATTGATATGACAAATTCACCTTTCCCTTACGAGAGACTCTAGCCCAACGTGGATAAGCAAGATACCCCCCCTTGATGGTAACTGTTACAACAGGAACATTCAATTTTTTTATAATTTTGGCTGTTGAATGAAAAACCATTTCGTCAGTCGTTCCATCCCATTTACGTTCACCTTCAGGAAATATACCCAATATTCTACCATTTTCCTTTGCTTTTAGTAATCGTTTGATTGGGGAATAATGAGTCATGAATTTTTTCTTGGGTATGGAACCAGCCGAGTTAAGGAAATAACGCAATATGGGATTCCTGAAATATACTGCAGCAGCTAAATAACACATGGGTTCATCTAAAAACATATTCACCAAGAAAGGATCCCAATAGGTTACATGGTTACCTAACACTAGATAAGGTGGGAATAATTTTTTAGTATCATTCTTTTCAATATGAATTTTTACTTTATAATTCAAATATTTTCTACAAAGGGCTAAAAATAATTTTCCTAAAAAGCGGTTGGGTTTTTTTACCTCTTTATAATGGTACATAACTTACGACCTCTTTACTGCTTCATTTGGCAACACATTTACTAAATTTAGAAAAAATAATCTGATATCAAAGCTAATTGTATAAAATTTTTATTATTCTATCCTTTTATTTTACCCTGGTCAAATCTATTTTCCTGTCCTTTGTCCAAATCTTGATTATATCTCAAAATTCGTTACCTTGCTTTATTGCCAATGACAGGGTCCTATTGGTTATTTTATTTTCATAGTTACTTCCAGTTTTTCCTTTTATAGAATAAAAATTTGTCTTTGCATTCAGTCACAAGGATTTACAATTACTGCCAGATAATTTTTTTATACTTCCCAAGCTCGAATGCCAGGGATAAATACTACGTACGAAAGGAAAAAATCACTGTCCATAAAGGTATTTGCTGAAGCAGGATCAAATTAAAACATGATTACCCTATACCCTTCTTTAAAATTCATAAGTTGATATTTACTTTTCTCCTGTATTAAGAGAATTTTTTTCATAGCGATAAATAAGATACATTAAAACAGAAGCTGTAACCGATAAAATAAAAATGATTGTCCAAATGCTTCGAATACCAAAATCAGTTATAATTATTCCAAATAAAGGTGGTCCAACAAGACGGCCGATACTTCCACTAACTGTAACCAGAGAATTAAAACGCCCCCTTAAATTATCCGGACTATGGTTAGCTATATAAACACCTGTATTGATACGAAGTAATATCTCTCCTAAAGTCCAGATAAATGTGGAAAGCAGTATCCATCCCAGGAAACTTATCCATCTCAACATACCAAATCCAACTGCAAATAGCAGTCCGGACCAAAAAACATTAATAATAGGCCTATTATGTCTTAAGAACCAGGTTATCGGCAGGGTCATTAGAACAACGATAAAACAGTTAAAACTCATAACCGCTCCAAAATATTTTGGTCCGTGTTCCAGGAATATAGCATCAACCTGAAGTGGCAAACTAAAAAAGAATTGACTGTGCACCAAAAAGAAAATGATACTGACCATAAAAAAATAAAAAACAATGGGTTGATTCATCAATGCAGAAATCATTTTTTCTGGCTTTTTTATATTAAGCAGATCAGCTCCAGGTCCTTTATGAGCATTTTTTAATGCTTTAGCCATAATAATTTCAGGCATTGTCTCAGGTACATATAGACCGATTATAATAGAAACGATTGTGATAGCCAAAACATTGCCCAAAAATAATAACTGCATAAAATTAGTATACAGTAAACCGGCAATGAGTGAACCTATCCCAAATCCGAGGTTTAAACCCAGATAAATAAAGGAGAATATTTCCTTCCTATTATCCTGGTTACTCACATCTACCAGTATAGCATCAATAGCAGGATGTACAGCACCATTAAAAAAGGCGGCAAATATCAATAATTTAGGTATCAAAATAGATTCTCCCAGGAAAGCACAGGGTAATAAAAAAAGAGCAGTGGCGATTTGGGAAACCATCAAGACTGGCTTACGACCCAAATAATCAGCCATTTTGCCTCCTACTAATGCACCACTAATTCTGCCTATTTCTACCAGCATCAAATAAATTCCTACTTTATCTGCACTCAGGGATAAATTTTTAGTTAGGAAAAGGGTTAAAAATGGGAAAACAAAATATCCTATAGAATTAATAAATCGAGCGATAAATACAAAATAAACTACTTTTGGAAAACCATAGTAGGTCAAGAAAAAGTCTTTTATTTTTTTATTAGAGGCGTTAGTTTGCATGAAATGTTATCTAATGGTTATCAAATTGCAATTAAACAGGAATAACTCCGAATATTCCCAAAATGGCTACAAGTATGCCCACAAACCCCAGAAGCCCTAGATATTCCAATTCCTTTCTCAGGTACTTAAAATAAGAAAAAAAAGTAAAGAAACAAAAAAATAGTAAACTATAGGGATTGTTCTGTGTAAAACCCTGAAATCCTAAGAAACCTATAAATCCTATAAAACCATGCCACCAGGGAGGAGTTTTTCTTCTTTTGCTTTGATTTTCCTGTCTATCTTCAACCATTTTACAGTCTCTTTCTCAATCAATTAATAACTATAGCCAGTAAGGTTAACCATGGTATATTATCAATGATTATTAAAATATATTATATTGTAATATTACTTACAACACTATACTATAACAGTTTTTATAGGCATAATTCAAGTAAATATCGCATCCACATAGCTGGTGGCCTTAATAAGTCTCTAAAAAAGAGTAGGTTGTTTTTATTAGATAGTTTTTATCTCTACTCTTTTCTCTTGATCTCTTAGCTATTTTTAAAAAGAGCTTTTTCATACTATTTTCGATATTTAGGGTTTAAGGTAAAAATATTTCAGTTAGCATAGCTTCATCTTTATGAAAAATAAACATTGCTTGCCTTATTATAAAATAAATATTCTATCTTATGATGGAGGGAAAAAGCTGCGAATTCTTTTCTCGAGAGGGTGACTAACGAGGAGTATTTTGTCTATTTTTAATAATTGAACAGGTTGAATAAACCAGTATTCGGGTTCAGGTAGTATGGACAATTTTTTATCAATTTTTTTATTATATTCATACATTTTTTGCAATACTTCCTGCATAGCTGTTGGGCTGGTTATATTTTTGGCAACCAAATCAGCTTCCTGCTGAAAGCGATTAATTAATAAAAAAGCAAAAATTGAACCTATTTTTTCGGGAATTCTAAAAATTGTACCAACCAACATACATAGATACCCTGATAACCAAGTAAGAAACCTGGAACCTTTCGCTTCAGTCATATCTGCCAGTCTTAAAAATCCCCGACCTGAAAAAATTAAAATATAGCCTATAGAGCTATAGAGACTTATAATACCATACATAAAATACCTTTTAAAACAGTTTTGGCTTACATGGTAGGATAACAGGTGAGCAAATATACATTCAAAATCCTGGTCATTTAAATAGTTATTTTGATAAGCTTCCAGTATTCCGGTTGTCAATCCAATAGATGGCTTATTTATCACGAAATAAGCAATAGCATTAAGTTGAGCAGTTCTTATTTTGTACATTTTGGGTACATTTTTATAGTTCAGTTGTTTGGCAATTCTTTCTAAAATTAGATATATTTTTTGGTCATTGATAGGTTCGATGCCCCTAAAGAAAATGGGTGCCAGTATAAATGCACTAATTAGCACTGCAATAAAACCAGTTAATGCAACTCTTATTCCCATAGAAATGCTGACAAAATCATCACTAAACCAATAATGAGTTAGAGTTACTGGGTGGAAAAGATAACTCATAATAATAAACAAAAATATAATATAAATCCATTCTAAAATCTTTTTAAATAGCAGCTAAAATCCCTCCATCTACATAGACAATTTGCCCATTAACAAAATCAGAAGCGTGAGAACTTAAAAATATTAATGCTCCCACTAATTCCTCTGGATTTCCCCATCTTTTGGCAAGCGTCCTATTTATTATCCATTGATTGAATTCCTTATTTTCTAACAATTCTCTGGTCATATCGGTAATAAAATAACCTGGTCCAATTCCATTAACCTGTATATTGTATTTTACCCATTCAACTGCCATACTCTTAGTAAGCATTTTCAAGCCCCCCTTAGAAGCACTGTAAGCAGCTATGGCATCCCTTCCTATTTCGCTCATTAAAGAGCAAATATTTATTATTTTCCCTGAGTTTCTCTTAATCATGCCCCTTACCACTTGTTGACTTGTTAAAAATGCACCGGTTAAATTAGTATCTATTACTTGCCTCCAGTCAGGCTCTTCTAGTTCTTCTAAAGCCTTCCTTTTTTGCATTCCTACATTATTAACTAAATGTCAATAGGCTCTACTTCCTTTTCAATATTTTGTACTTGAACAGTAATAAAGACCCTAACCCCTTCGCCATTACCAAACCCAATCCCCTGTTTGAACCTGTAATGAGGGCAATTTTTTTGTCCAGACTAAAGATATTGATATTTTTATCCATTATTACGCTTCCTTCCCATAGTCACAAAAGTTAACTGTTAGACAATTTTAATATTACATCATTTTATAAAAACTATCATATTATAGCAAAACAATACAAGTAAATACCACACCCGCAAAGCAACTGGTTAAACAATTCTTTCCAGGGTATTCAAGGAGAATCCTTTCTCTCGAGAACCCTTGGGATACGATGCTTCTTCTCAAAATATAACTTGGTATATAGCTGGATTTTATATGATATTGCCTCTTTTTGGGACCTTGGGTAAAAGATTTCAGATGGTATATCTAAAGTGGTTTTTTGGTTAAATAAATCTTTTTCTGAAAAAGTAATATTCTTGTGTTATATTTTGATAAACAACATCATATAATTTTATTCTTTTTAAATTATCTTATATGAACTATCTATAGCATACTATCATTTTTAAAAATTTTGTTATAGAATTGATGGGTATCTATTAATTTTTATTCTATCTAAAATAAAAATTAAGGTAAGATATCGTTTTTTACTTTTCTATAATCAAACATTCATTATATGAATAATAATATTTTTGAAAGAGGGATTAAAAATAAATACTAAATACAGTTCACAACAGTCTTACATTAAATTAATACTTGTAACTATTTTTTTTGCCAGCAATTTCATTATTGCAAGAGTGACCTCGGTTGTTCTTTCCCCTATTACCTCTTCAACCCTGCGTTTTGTTATTGCTTCTTTCTTCTTATTAATCATTGTATTGCAAAAATATCGAAAATTACCCAAAATAAATATTTATCAATTATTCATTATTACACTATTAGGTACTATTGGAATAGCCGGGGACAGCCTTTGTTTTTTCTCAGGCTTAAAATACACAACTGCGAGCAAAGCTTCTGTCATTGTTGCCCTGAATCCCATTTTCCTTGCTATCTTCTCAAAAATATTTTTTAATGAAAAGCTCAACCTTTTAAAGTTAACCGGTATTTTTATATCTTTGATAGGTACAGTTGTTGTAATCACCAATGGTGCCGTTTTTTCAGTTCTTCGGGGAAATATTAGTATTGGGGAACTATATATTTTGGGAGCCGTACTATGTTGGGTTATCTTTACCCTACTCGGAAAATCTATCAGTGAAAATCTTGATTCCATCATCATCTTATTATATGCCAGTATTGTCGGATCAATCATGCTTGGAGTAATTGGTTTTCAACAAGGAAGTTTTATTGATTTTAGAAACATGAACTTATGGATAATGCTTGGCTATTTATCCATTGGAATATTAGGAACAGCAGTCAGCTATAAATTTTATTATGAATCGGTTTATTCTATTGGTGCTTCCCGTTCCGGAATATTCCTGAATCTGGTGCCTGTATTTGCAACAATCAGTGGAATTATAATCCTGAAAGAACATCTCACCTTTGCTTTTTTGGCTGGATCACTGATGGTTTTAACAGGGGTTTATATTACAAATCATCAAAGAAAGAAGCTTTAATATTGTCACTTTTCTCTGAATCCTATAGGAGAAAAATCGAATAGCTTCTTAATAAAATGGATTAATGACTAGTACATACCAAACCCGCAAAGCGACTGGCTAAACAATTCTTTCCAGGGTATTCAAGGAGAATCCTTCCCCTTGAGACCCCTGGGAATTATGTTATAATTTTATTAAGAATATTTCCTCAATTTAATAAGTATTTAAAAATTTTTATTATTTAGCACAATTTGGGTTAATTAAAATTATATTCGTTACATATAAAAGAGGCTAATAAATAAAAAAATAAACAAACCAAGGATAGGATTTTAATTGCTTAATCCTATTTATATAGTATAATAATACACAGTAAGTGAATTAAGTTATTATAGCAATCATAGTAATAGGAGGAATATTTTATTTTGAAAAAAAACATGAAATTCGGAGTATTAGTAGCAGACAAAAAAGCTGAAGTACATGAACATGAAATCCCCAAAATAGAAGATGACGAGGTTTTGGTACATAATAAATCATGTAATATATGTACCCATGATTATCAACAATGGTTAGGCCTTCGACATCAACAACCCTATCCAATGGCTTGGGGGCATGAACAATCCGGAATCGTTGCTGACATAGGGAAAAAAGTAAAAAACCTTAAAGTCGGTGATCAGGTTGTTGACAATATTTATCGACCTTGCCTGGAATGTGCGAACTGTCGAAAAGGGTTAAATATGCATTTATGTCTAAATAAACCGACTGAAAAATTTACAATAGATAAATATGGTTATTATGGTTATTACGGCTGTGGCCAATATGAGGTTATAAATAAAAAACATGTTGTAAAAGTTGAAAAAAACATACCATTTGAGGAAGCCGGATTTACTGAACCGCTGGCCACTGTACTTCAGGGTATCGAACGATTAAGTATTCAGCCCGGCGAACACATTCTGATCATTGGAGCAGGTACAATGGGGCTCTTAAACGCCCAGGTTGCCAGGTATTTTGGAGCAGACGTAATCATCTCGGAATTAATTGAGAAAAAAATACAAACTGCGCAAAAGCTGGGTTTTAACAAAATAATCAATCCTAGCAAAGATGATTTTAAGCAAAAAATAAAAATGTTCACCAATAAACAAGACCCCTCGGCAATCATTTTCGCTGTTGGAGCTACAACAGCATATCAACAAGGATTTGATATTGCACCACGTAATGCCAAATTCTTAATTTTTGCAGCAAATTTCCCTGCCCCCCAATGGTCAATTGACCCAAATC
>Ga0272443_10004772_pt1 | contig 14450 bp, 14 predicted proteins | sample SSMAcet12_FD_193581 | JGI IMG/M metagenome (GOLD analysis project Ga0272443, IMG submission 193581) | Marine sediment archaeal communities from Little Sippewissett salt marsh, Falmouth, MA, United States - SSM-Acet-12 | ecosystem: Environmental > Aquatic > Marine > Wetlands > Sediment ...
AAAAGAGGAAACCCATATAATAGTCTATTTTCCACATAGCAATTTTTATATTCAATCTTTTTTTTACAGAAAGGACATTTAATTTTAAATGCATAAACATTCTTTTTCATTTTTTTAATAGAAAAATCTTTCGCAAAAACTCTATGGTTTTGGGTTGCTTTTAAAACATCTTTTTTTAATTGTTTGACTTCTTGATCACTCATATTATCAGTCATATTATACCAATGATTCGCAGAAATCTCATTTTTTATAAAATTTTCTTTATTTTTGATTATTCCTTTCCTTACGCAGTGTTTGTAAATCTCGCTTCCAGGATATGGTTGTATAAATGCTAAACCAATCTGCCCTCTTGCATGTTTTTTCCACCAATTTAGAGTTTCATATGCGGTTTCTTTTGTTTCTGCTACATCCCCAAAAATAAAATTTGCTTGGACTCCCAATCCCGCGTTCAATGTTTTGTAATAGGCTTCATGAATCATTTTTGCTGTAATTGGTTTGGTCATGCTTTTTAATACTGTATCACTAAAACTTTCAAAACCATAGCTTAAGATAAAAGCTCCAGAATCTCGCATTTTTTTAAGCATATTTTCATCAACATTGTGCACTGTTAATTGTGGGGACCACTTTAAATCCCAAGAAATCTCTTTTTTTAATTTTATTATTTCATCACACAACTCAAATAATCTCTCTTTATTTATTGCAATACACTCATCATAAAAAAGAATAACATTGATTTTATATTTTTGAACCGCAGTTCTAAGTTCCTTCATTATTTCTTGTATTGATCTTTTTCTATACCTTCCAGGATGATAACAAAAAGTACAGTGAAAAGGGCATCCCCTACTGCCCAGGATAGGATAAACTCTCGGATAATCAAAAACGTTGTGAGAATAAGATTGGTTTGTGTGTTGATTTCCAAGCTGTTTTTCAAATCCAAACCCTTCAAAATCAGGATAAGGCAAATTATCTATTGGCATATTTTTCTCTCTAGGCGGGGTAAATTTGATCTTGTTTTCGTTATCTGAATAAACTATTCCATTGACTTTGGAAAGATCTTTCTTTTTGCTGAAAGTCTTTATTAATTCCACAACAGTTTCTTCTCCATCCCCCATAACCCCAAAATCTGGATTTAGAAGTTTAAAAACTGCTTCTGGTTCACTAGTAAGAATGGGCCCTCCAAGAATTGTTTTAGGGTTACTAGGATGATTTTTTGCACTATTGATTATGATTTTTGTAATAGTGTAGCCTAAAGCAGTATTTCCCGTAGCAACAAAATCATATTTTTCTTTATTTAGACTTTTTCTCATAATTTCTTCAACTGTCCCATTATAATGATTAAGGTTAAGACAATCCACTCTATATCCCTCTTTTTTTAGAGAAGATGAGATATACCCGAGCCCTAGAGGAAACATGTAAGAATAGTCCACTTTTGTAGTGTTATTTTGCCTAGGAATTACTAATAAAATTTTTTCATCTTTCATAGTATTTCTTGATAATTTGTTACTTTTAAAAATTTATATATAGTCTAAATAGTCTCTTTAAAGAAATATATTATTTTTCCTCCTAAAATTTTATAAACTAAATACTATAAGAAACTAAGATGAGGAAGATTAAAAAAAAAATTAAGGTTAAATTTGCAGATATTCCTGGGGAGAAATTTTTTAAAAATCTTTTAAAGAAAGATTACACCTTGGTAGAAAGTGAAGATCCAGATTATCTTTTTTTTACCCTTAAACCTTCAATTGAGCAAAAAGGAAACCTTAGAAATACAGCTTCTGGAATACCTTTTTTAAGAAAATATGCTTCAGATATCTATCAGTTAATGTGCAGGCTTCCATTATTTGATAGAATTTTTTACAAACTTTTTTACGATGAGTTAAAAATGCCTATTTTAAGAACAAAAGCAAAGAGAATTTTTTATACTGCAGAAAATTGCAGACCAGATATGAAAAATTGTGAAGGAGCCTTTACTTTTGATTATGACGAAGATCTAAAAAATACAAAACACGTACGTATACCTTATTACAAGATAGAGGGGGCCGGAAAAGATTTAATTAAGAAAAATATTAAACCTCAAGAGATAAAAAAAGACAAAACCAAATTTTGCGCATTTATTTATTCTAAGAATGTTCCTTTTAGAAACAAATTCTTCAAGGAACTTTCCAAATATAAGAAAGTTGATGCTCCAGGAGATTCTATGCGGAATATGCCGCCCTTTGGAAAACAAAGAACAGCCAAAACAAGATTTATTCCAAATCCCACAAGAGGAGATTGGCAAAACGAAAAATTAGAATTTTTATACCCTTATAAATTCACCGTAGCTTTTGAAAATTCTTCCCATCCTGGCTATAGTACTGAAAAAATTTATCATCCTATGTTAGTCAATAGCATCCCTATCTATTGGGGGAATCGGAAAGTTAATAGAGATTTTAACACGAGAAGTTTTATTAACTATTATGATTTCGAGGAAGAGGTTAAAAGAAAGATTCCAAAACTTCTTTTAAAAATACCGGGAGTAAACAAAATAATTCAAAGGTTTGTAATTGAACAAAGAACATTAAAGAAGATGGTAAAAAGGATAATAGAAATTGATCAAAACGATGGACTTTATTTTCAATACCTAAAAGAAGCTTGGTACCCAAAAAATAAATTAACTCCTTATGTAGATGATGAAATTATTAGAGAAAAAATAAAAAAAATAATTAATTAAAAATGGAACAAAAAAGCGAAATCCCTTTCCAAATACGTTTAATAAAACCAGTACAAGAAGCAAGGTTAAGAGATGGAGATAAAGTCTTAGATTTAGGAGCCCACGACGGAAAAATTTTGCATTTTATTAAAGCTAAGATAGATTACACTTCAGTAGATTATATGAAAACCTTTAAAGAATATTACCCAAATAAAGAATTTCCCAAACATGTTGTGGATTATAATTTAGAAAAAGGTTTGCCCCCAAAAATAAAAAAACAAAAGTATGATGTTATTTTCATATTGGAGGTTATAGAGCATATACAAAATTTTAAAAATTTACTTGAAGAATGTAAAAAAATTCTTTCTCCAAAAGGAAGAATAATTATTACCACCCCCACAAATCATAGATTTTTATTAGGAGAAGACCCCACACATTATCATTGTTTTAGAAAGACAAATATCAAAAACCTTGCTAGAGCATTAGATTTAGCATATAAGACACAGGGAATTTGTATAAAAATCCCTTTCACAGATATTTTAATCCCCTCTAAACAATCTTTTTATAATGATCTTTTTTTGATTACTTTTAGAAATAAGCCTATTTAGATTTTTTATGTGCGTAAGTGGTTAAATGTTCAGGATATTCTGTTTTTGCACTATATCCTATTTTTTTAAACATTTGTTCTAATTTAATACATGTTTTTTCTCCATTTACAACATGATAAGAAGCTATTGCAAAGTGTATATTCTTTTCTTTCATTATCTCCCTTGCACCCTCAATGGCTTGTATTTCTGCTCCTTCAATATCCATCTTCACAAAGTCGATTTTTTGAAGAGAGAGATCCTTGTAAATTTTATCCAGATTTGTAACTTTGACTTGATTGCAGAGTTCTTCCTCTTTATCAAAAAAAGCTAGCCTGCTATCTGCTCCATGGCACTTGAATTTAAGAATAGTTTCTTTGTTCCATAAGCCCTTTTTGATTAATATCACGTTTTTTAACTTATTGATTTTAATATTCTTTTTTAATAATTTAAAATTTGTTTCTTCAGGCTCGAAACAAATCACTTTTCCTTTTTTTCCAACTAATTTAGCTGCATATATAGCAAAAATGCCATAAAAACTTCCAGCATCAATTACTACATCTCCTTCCTTAGGCAGATAGTTTTTAACATAACCTTGTAATTCATTAATACAATCACTATGTTTTATTAATAATAAATTAGAAAATTTTCCTTTTATTCTTCTATCTTTATCCAAAATAACTTCTTTAGACCCCCAACTAACAGAATTTAGAAGACCATAAACCAGATTTCTTATTTTATTTTTTGTCTGACCTTCAGGCATTAATTTAGAAATTTTATGATAAATTTTCATATAAATACTCTGCTCAAAGATTTTATAATTATTTGTATATTTGAAATACGATTGTCCTTCTTTACAATAATCTTTAAAAACATTAAATTTCTCGAGCCAGCATGGAAAAAATATTGGGAATTAAAGATCCCTCAGATTTTAAAACAAAAAGAATTAGAATAAGAAAGCAAGGAGATTCTTATGATCTTATGCCTTCTGGAGAAGATTTATCTTTTGCTGAGATGATGGAATATAGAAAACCTGTTTCTACGGATCAAATGTTTTCTAATATGGAGAACCAAGGCCATGTTTCTGCAAATCTTGGAGCAGCCAATTATTTAACTTTGGAATTTGAAGGTCAAGATTATCTTATAGGAACTAGGAGAATGAGAGAAGAATTTGGAGATTTTGTTTTTGGTCTAATTGGAGGTTATGTGCATAGCAGAGATTTAGCAAATCCCATTATTGCAGCACATGAAGAGATTTCAGAAGAGCTTCTCCCATGCCTTTCATACGGAGGATTAATCAGGTTTTCTTTTGCAGGAGAGTATTTAGAACAACCTTTTGCAAAACATTTTAGGAATTATCCTTTTTCTTGTGAGTTAAGAGAACCTTCAAGATATAATCTTCAGCACGGAACAAAAAAAGTTTTAATTGAAGGAAAACCAATTGTAGGAAAACCAGTTTTATTTTTTGAAGCTGAAAGAAATTGCACAATGTTAATGTTTAATTATCATCTGAATTTTAATAATCTTGATTTATCTCGGTTAGAAGTTTCTTTACATAATGCAGAAGATACTTTTAATATAGAAAAAGGATTAATAGAAGCAAAATTAAATCCCCCGGGTATTTTATTAATGGAGTTAGAACAAGGCAACCTAACAGATAAAATATTCTCTTTGAATAAAGGCGGATTAGAACCTTTTTCTTTTTCTTCTTTAGATTTGTGTGAAGCTTATAATGTGAAGGGGATCATGGCTAAAGAAAGCAAAGTTCCATTAGAAAAAGCATTGGCTAGATGTTAAATTTTTAGGAATAAATTTCTAATATTTTTTTAATTAAGCCAGTAGTAGAAAATTTGTCTTCTGCTGTAAAATGTATCCTCTCTCCATCAAGAGACCTCATAAGTTCTTGTTCTTTTTGAAACCTTTCTGGGATAATTTCTCCTATTTTTAGATGTTTGTGTGGTTTAATTTTTTTAATTAATTCCAAGGGTTCATCTTCGTCAAAAATAATTACATAGTCTACATTTTCTATTGCTGCAAGAACTTTTGCTCTCTGATTTTGGGGCACTATGGGTCTTTTTTCTCCTTTGAATCTTTTAACTGATTGATCACTATTTAAAAGAATAATTAAAACATCCCCCAATTCTTTTGCTTTTTCAAAGGAATTTATATGTCCCGCATGAAGTAAATCAAAACAACCATTTGTTACAACAATAATTTTTCCTTGGCTTCTTAATTGCCTTGATATTTTCTCTATTTCTTCAAGAGTTTTTATTTTATTTTTCATTTAAATAAAATTAACAACTTTTTCTTCCATACAATTAAACCATTCATTCAAAATTCTGTTTTTTTCGTCGTTAGAACATTCATGAGTGCAGATTTTTTGAGGATCAAAACTTCCTAAAAATCTTGCCACTTCCGGGCTAAACCAAAATTCCTTAAATGATTTATCTTGTATTGAGCCGATTCTTCCTCCAGATTCATAAGCATTGTTATGACAAGTGTAAACATTTTGGTCCGCAGCAATGACCGGAACACATTCCATATAAAAACATCTTTTGTAAGGACGAATATTGCTCCCAGTTGTTTTGTTAAAATATCTTTCATAAGTACTTCCAACATCAAAACCAGGATCTTGAAGTTCTTGAGCTTGTTTTATTTGCTCTATTGCAGTTTGTTTAAAAGGGAGGTGATATTCTTCAAATTCTTTTTTCCATACAGGAGCAAACCTTAAATTAGAAATCCCTATTTCCTTACACATTTTAGCAATATCAAAAAGTTTGTTAAAGTTATGTTCATGCACTACACAGTTTACTCCTAAAGAACAATGAGGATTTTTAGTAGAAGCAAAATTTCTAATATTATTCTTAACTATTTTAAATTTCTCTTTTAAATCTCCCCGAATTTTAGAAAAAGTTTCTGCATCAGCATAATCTAAAGATATCCTAACCCACCTACTCTCACCTAATAATTCTGCAGCTTCTCCAGAAAGAAGTTGACCATTAGTAATCATGGATAAATCTATCCTGTGGTCAAGAGTTGTTCTTAATGTTTCTAAAATATGGGGGTAATTTAAAGGCTCCCCCCCTCCAGAGTAAGTAATTGCCTTTACTTTCATCTCCTTAAGGTCCTTAAGAATTTCTAACATTTTTTCTCTGGGGATCATAGTAGTTCTATCACTTTCTGGATGAATGCTTGAGAATTCAGGATTATAAACACAATAAAAGCAATTATGGCAACAAGCATTTGTAGGTTTGATTCTTACATATAATGGGGCAGTAAGCTGTCTAGTTATAAAAGATTTAAGTTTTTCTGGGTGGTGAAATATTTTTAAAATAGAATATTTCCCCCCTTTAATTCCTTGATCCACATCAAATTCTTTTTTTGCCATTTTAAAATTTTCTTTTTCCCAATAAAATCTCACTAGGATAAAAACTATCTTGCTCTTTAGAACAAAGATGGCAAATAAATTCTGCGACTTCTTTGATTTGCATGCATTTGGTTAAATCTTTTCTTCCTTCTGACATTTGCGTGTTCATAGCTCCAGGAAAAATATTCACAATTCTTATTCCTTTACTTGTCACATCAAATTTTAAAGAATCAAAATGTCCTTTCATAGCATGTTTACTTGCGGCATAAGCAGCTTCTCCAGGGCTTCCTTGTTTCCCAGCAACAGAATTAATATTAATAATCAATCCTCTGCTTTTTCCTAAAAAAATTGGAAGAATTTTTTGTGTAAGAATTATTGGAGCAAAGAAGTTTGTTTCCATTATTTGCCTGTATTCTTGTTCAGAAGTTTCTTGAGTAGGTTTATTTAAGTAAACTCCAGAATTATTTACTAAAATTTCTATGTCTTTTTGTTTTGCAATATCAAATAATTTTGCAATAGTAATTTCAGAATTAATATCCCCCCCCACTATTTCACATTCTACTCCATTAGAGGTTATTTGATTTTTCACTGCTTCAAGACTAGTAATATCTCTACCATGAAGAATAACCCCATAATTTTGTTTAACAAATTCTAATGCTAGTTCTTTTCCCAGGCCTTTACTAGACCCAGTAATTAACACGTACTTTTTTTGCATATACCTTGAATCAAGAATCCTTATTTAAACTTTATGATGGTAGGATACATCAATAATCTTTAAAAATCACTAACTATTACTTGAAACTATGATGAATCTAGATGTAGAAAAAGAGGTTAAACTAAAACAAAAAGCAAAAGAATTAAGAAAAAAAGCCTTAGATTTAGCAGTAGAAAAAAAGGAAGGCCATTTGGGAGGAGCTTTTTCTGCAATAGAACTTATTTTGGCTCTTTATGATGAAATTTTAAATCCTGAAGATAGGTTTTTACTGAGTAAAGGGCATAATTGCTATCCTATGTATCTCAAATTAAGGGAAAGGGGCTTTAACCCCACAATTTCTGGGCATCCAGATATTGATTGTGCTAATGGAATTTGTTGTACCTCTGGAAGCTTGGGTCATGGCCCCCCTATTGCAGCAGGAATGGCTTTTGCAAAAAAACTAAAACAAGAACCCGGCCAAGTTTATGTTATGGTTGGAGATGGAGAATGTCAAGAAGGAACAATATGGGAAACTTCTTTTTTAGCAGCACACCATAAATTAACAAATTTAACCTTGATTGTGGACCATAATAAGATCCAAGGATCAGAAAAAATAGAAAATGTTCTTTCATTAGGAAACCTAAAACAAAAATTTGAATCTTTTGGATGGCATGTTTTGGAAATTGATGGCCATTCGTTTGGGGAAATTATACCCTGTTTACAGTATAGGCATGAAACTAAACCAGTAGCAATAATTGCACACACCATCAAAGGCAAAGGAGTAAGTTTTATGGAAAATAATCCTCAGTGGCATGGAGGAGTTCCTAAAGAAGATCAATTAAATCAAGCCTATGTCGAATTACAATGAGAGTAGAATTTGGAAAAACAATGATTGAACTGGCTAGTAAGGATCCAAAAATAATAATTTTGGCTGGAGACTATTGTTCCCAAACAGCAGAGTTTCAAAAATTATTTCCAGACAAATTTTATAATTTAGGAATTTGTGAACAATCTTTAATGGGGTTTGCAGCAGGAATGGCTTTAGAGGGATTTAAACCCTATGTGTATTCTATAACTCCCTTTTTAACAGAAAGAGCTTTAGAGCAAATTAAATTAGACATAGTAATGCAGGGAGCAAATGTTAAAATAGTTGGATATGATGATTATCCTTTTCACGGACCAACTCATAAGGGAATGGATGCAGAAGGAATTACTTTATTGTTAAATAGTTTTGCAAAATCTTTTTTAGGCCTCCATGCAAAAGGGCAACATATTCTTTATTATGGGCCTAGAAGTTCTCAAGAAACCAAAAAAGCATTATTAGAATCTTATGAAGATGGTAGACCTGCAATAATTAGATTAAAGTGGGATCCGGATAAATAAAAATGTTTCTAAAAAATAAAATAAAAGATACTCGCCTTTTTAATAAAATTAAAGAACAAGAAATTTATTGGAGATTAAAAGAAAAATTTTTCAATGATGTCCCCGCACATATTTACTTGACCTTGAAATGTAATTTAAGTTGTCCTTATTGTGTTAATCAGGCAAATCCTAAGGAATCTAAAATAGGAAAATATAATTTTAGCCCCGGAGAAAAGTGGATTAAAGCAATTAATAATATGAATAAAACAATTGTCTTCACCGGAGGAGAACCCACTCTCCATCCAGATTTTATAAAAATTGTCAATGGAATTAAAAAAGAGTTGTCTATAATTGTTTATACTAATTTTTGTTGGTCAGAACAGTTTACAGAAGATTTATTGAGTCAGTTAAAACGACCAATAAAAGTATTGGGGAGCTATCATCCTTCTTGTGGAAGACCAGAAAAGATTTTAGAAGTTATAAAAAAATTAAGAAAAAAAGGGCTTTTTGATGGGATGATTCATGCTGTTGGAACTAAATCTCAAAAAGGCTTTTTAGAAAAACAAGTTAGGCCAGTTTTCAAAAGGGATGGATTTTTTTTAACTATAGATAAGGATCAATTTGAGTTTTTTAATAAGGAAGCTTGTTGCATGAAGTTTAGAAAAACTGTTCATTGTTCTGGAAAAGGAATTATTATCGCCCCAGACGGAAAAAGATATCAGTGTGTTTCAAAAATGTTAAGGATGAAAGATCCTTTAGAAGATGTTTTTACTGAAAATTTAAGAAAGGATGAGATTCATTCTATATGCCCTGATTATGGTTTTTGTAGCCCTTGTGACATGGGGTTTAAAAGAATTCCTATTTCCTCCCAGATTTTTTGATTATTTTTTGAACAACTTTTAGAACTTTTTCTGGTTTTATATTTCTATAACATTCTATTCCACAAGGTATTTTATTTTCTCTTCCTTCAAATTCTTCTTCAAATTTCCACATAACAGGACATTTTTCATAACAGTTTAAATTTTCCCACACAATATTTTTTTTATTTTCTGGTTTATACACCCCACTGAATTTAAATAAAGTATATCCTGGAATCAAGATGATTGGTACTTCCATAACTTCTGCCACATGCATTACCCCAGAATCACTTGTAACAAAAGCATCACAATGCGCAATAATTGCAGCACTATTTTTTAGAGTTTGTTTTTCAAGAACAATTACTTTATCTTTTTTTTCCACGCTATTTTTTATTTTTTCCCCAATATGTTCTTCACTTGGCCCGCATACAACAAGAATATTAGCATTATGTTTTATAATTAATTTATTTGCTAATTCAATATAATTTTCCAATGGCCAATTTTTTAAGGTAGCTTTCCACCAAGATCCTGGATGCATACCAATAAGCGCTCTTTGATCTTTTTTATTTTGTTTTAAAAATTCTTTTGCAAATTTTCTATTTTCTTCAAAAATATGAAAAAATTGTTTTTTATCTTTAACTTTTATTCCCAAAGGTTCAAGAAGCCTGATATTTTGGTCAATTTTATGGTTTTTATAATCCCAGTTAATGGGATGAGTATAATGTTTAGATCCAAAACCTATTCTTTTTTTTGCCCCAATGATTTTTGCAAGCAAAGCAAGTTTATTACTTGCAGAAGGGAAAACAGAGATACTTACATCATAATTTTTCCTTCTCAATTCCAATAAAGGAAAAAGAGAGTTCTTTAAAGTTTTTAATCTTGAAGGCTTTTTTCTTGTCATAGTATTTTTTCTATCATAATAAAGAAATATATTGTCAATATATTCACTCCCTTCAACAACATCTTTTGTTCCTTTTGGAAAAGTCAATAAATCAATTTTTGCTTTGGGATAAGCCTTTCTAAGAGCTCGAATAGTGGGGGTGGCCATAATAAAATCTCCTATTCCCGCAAGAGAGATAATTAAAATTTTTCTAATCATTTTTATTATAAAAGAGTTTAATTAGAGCGTCTTGTAGTTTTTTAAATTTATTTATACTTAATTCTATATTATAAAATTCTTTTAATTCTGCATTAAACTTTTTTTTAAAATTATATATAAAAAATCTTGAATCTTTTTCATCAAGATTTAATGTGACCCCCCCCAGGTCAAATTCTTTAATTGCGTGTTTTCTAAAATTTTTAATAACTTCCCATTGGATTAAACTTGGAGCTTGTTTGTTTGTATGGTTTTTAGAAGAAAAGCTTTGAAAGTAAATACTTTTCTCCCCCTTCCTTAAGAATAAGGCCCCCGCAATAATTTGATCATACAATTTAGCAATAAAAAAATTCCCAAGTTTACTTGCAAATATTTTTTCAAAAAAATAATAATCTTGAATAAAAAAACTTTTTCTTCCCTTATTTTTTTGAATTTCCTCTTGAGTTTTAAGACTTAGTTCATAATATTCTTTTAATTCTTCTTCTTTTTCAACTTCTTTAATAATCACTTCTTCTTTTTTTGCTTTTCTTATAGCATTTCTAAGTTTTTTATTAAATTTCTTCCAGATATCTTCTTCTGTTTGGGATAAATCAAGAATAAATGTATGCCGAGGAATAATTTTCATTGTTTGGCTTTTAAGCTTTATATTTGGCCCGTCCATAGTATTCCCAACTCTAGCATATGGAACTCCTCTTTTTTTTAAAAATCCAAAAATTCCTAGAACTAGTTCTTTATCAAATTCATTTAAAAAAATTTGTGCTCTGGAAAATAATTTAATCCACTTTTTTTTAATTAACAAAATAGCTTTTTTATTTTCTAAAGAAACATACTTTATTTCCCCTTCTTTTTTATTTGCTTCAGCAAATTCATTTGTGCAAAAAACATTTTGAATTCCTTGATTCCAGTCTTCTGGGGCAGTTTCATTAATTTGAATTTTTGACATTTTGCAAAATTTTCTTTATTTGATTTATTTCTTTTTTCCCCAATAATTCATGAACAGGAAGATTGAGAATTTGTTTAGCAACTTTTTTTGACATTTCATCCCCGAAATACTTGAATTTTTTAAATTCATTTGAATTCACATGACAATAATAAGCTCGAGCATTCACTTCTTGGGATTTAAATATTTTTTCCCATTTTCCCCTATTTTCTAAAAAGAGAGGGAAACTTAGGGGAATTGGAGAACACTCATTAAATTTAATGTTTACAAATATTTTTTTTAATTCTCCATAATTCCTAGTCCTGTTTTGTTCTATTTGTTTTATTTTTTCCAAATAATTTAAAATAAGAAAACATTCCATATTTCCTATTTGATACTGATCAATAGAATCAAAAAGATAATCAAAAATAGCCTTCAATTTAGGGAGATTTTTGATTTTTCTTAAAAACAAATCAAGTAAATTAACTAAACTCAAGATTTTTGGATATTTTCTTAAATTAATATTTAATTTTTCTTTAGAAATAATAATTGACCCCGAACCAGCATTAATTAATTTCCCTGTCCTAAAACTAAAAAAACTATAATCCCCAAAGCTTCCAAATCTTTTTCCTTTTATCCCCCCCATCCCCCTTGCGCAATCCTCAATGCACAATATTTTCTTTTTTTTACAAAAATAAAAAATATTTTTATCATGCATAAATCCCCAGGGATGGTAAATTAAAATTGCTTTTGTTTTATCCGAAACAGCTTTTTTTACTTGTTTTAAATCCAATGAAATCCTAGAATTAATATCTACAAAAACAGGCTTAAATCCAGCTTTAATTATTGTTCTTGGAATTGCTTTACAACTATAATTTGGGCAGATTATTTCTCCTTTTCCTTTTTTCTTTTCTATATCTTTTAAAATTATAAGAAGTGAATCTGAACCCGATCCAGTAGAATAAATATTAGATTTAAACCAAGATCCAAATAAATTTTCTAATTTTTGTCTATGTTTTTGATTATAAAATTGAAAAAATGCTTGAAAAAGAGTTTTAAAAGAGAGATTTATTTCATATTCATTAATCATTGATTTGATTAGAAAAAAGCCTTAAAAAGCTTTATTAAGGTGGAGTTTATAAAAAATCTTTAAACTTCACAAATTCACATTCTTGTTCCTTGAGAAACCTAATGATTTTTTTTAGATTTTTGAAGTGAGGGCTTTCCGATTCAAGATTGTTTTTAGAATTTTCTTTGAATTTTTTTGTAAAAGGCCTTAAAATTTTCCTTAACCAATTTGGAAGTTTATGCCATATTTTTGCTTTTTTACCCAAAAAACCATGCACAGAGAAAGAATGAAAATTAATTACTAAGACTTTTGTTTTGGTTTTAGCTTTTTTATAAAATTTTAAAAGTTCTTTATTAGACATTTGTTCTGGCCCCCAAACAATTAATTTCTTCGAATATTTTTTATTTGTTGCTGGAGAAATTTCTATTAAATTTCTAAATTTTCTGGGAGAACTATATTCAACTTCAAGAGCAGAACTGTCTATTTTTAATCCAGTTGTATTAAATATTCGACTTAAAGTATTTGGAGAAGGGATTTGATATCCCCCCGCCCTATGCACCCGAATGTTCTTTTTGAGGATTTTTTCTAATTGTTTTTTATACCATTTGATTATTTTAACTGCTTGATCTAAGGGATAATCCTTCAAATTATCTGAAAGTGTAGGAAATTCTAAGGGAAGATTTTTACAATGGGAATGTACCCCAAATTCTATACCCTCCCCGTCTAATTTTTTCATCAATAAAATAATTTTTTTCAAATAATCTTTCTCCCAATATCCCTTATCACTTAAAGAAATAAAAAAAGTAATAGGAATTTTTTCTTTATTTGCAAATTCAATTAGTTTAATTACTCCTTTTTCTATGTCTTGGCTAAAATTTCTATTCCAGGACCATAATTCGACATCAGAGCTTAAAATTATTTTCATTTTTTAAAATTTCAACAATTCTTTTTGCAGTTTTTCCATCCCATAATTCCGGAATTTTTCCTTCCTTATAGATTCCTTGTAATATTTGATCCAATACAAACAGAACTTTTTCAAGATTTATTCCCGTCAAAGTATTTGTTCCCTTTTCTATAGTGATTGGCCTCTCAGTATTTCCCCTGAGAGTAATACAAGGAATATTTAACACTGTGGCTTCTTCTTGAATTCCCCCAGAATCAGTAAGAATTACTTTAGAATTTTTGACTAATTTCATAAAATCTACATATCCTAGGGGGCTAGTTAATATTAAATTTTGCATAGAGTTAATTTTTTCTTCTAGGTTAAATTTTTCAATGCTTTTTTGGGTTCTTGGGTGAATAGGAAAAATAACTTTTATTTTTTGTTGGAGTTTATTAAGAATTTGCAAAATACTAGAGAGTTTGTCTAAATTGTCCACATTTGAAGGCCGATGTATTGTAACGATCCCATATTCTTTTTTTTCTAAATTATACCTTTCTAGAACATCAGATGCTTTAATTTTATGTATGTTCTGGCATAAGGAATCAATCATAATGTTCCCTACAAAGTGAATTTTCTTAGGAGAAATTCCTTCTTTTTCTAGGTTTTTAATCGCTTCTGGTTCTGTGACAAAAAGAATATCTGAGATTTGATCTGTTAAAATACGATTAATTTCTTCAGGCATAGATAAATCCCTGCTTCTTAATCCAGCTTCTATATGAACAACTCTTATATTTAGGTGAGCTGCCACTAGTGAACAAGCAATAGTAGAATTAACATCCCCCACAACTAAAACCAAATCTGGTTTTTCTTTTTTACAGACTTCTTCAAACTTTGCCATTATTTTGGATATTTGTTGAGAACAACTCCCCA
>Ga0272443_10004773_pt1 | contig 14449 bp, 8 predicted proteins | sample SSMAcet12_FD_193581 | JGI IMG/M metagenome (GOLD analysis project Ga0272443, IMG submission 193581) | Marine sediment archaeal communities from Little Sippewissett salt marsh, Falmouth, MA, United States - SSM-Acet-12 | ecosystem: Environmental > Aquatic > Marine > Wetlands > Sediment ...
TCTCATGCCTGCTTTGAGCAAGGCCCGGGACCAGGCTCGTACGCTGCGTTGCCGTGCCAACCTCAAACAGTATGGCATTGCGCTACGCATGTATCTGGACGATAACAACTACGACTTCCCGAACGCCTCGACGTGGCTCAAGTCGGAGGGACACAATTGGGTGCGCAAGGGAGAAACTCCCGACGGTGTCATGTGGCCTTATTTGAAAGACCTCGATGTGCACATGTGTCCAAAGTTCAACATGCTGGCGAAGGGTACGGAGTACGCCGACACGGCCGTCAGCTATGTCATGAATTCCTATGTCGGTCGCGGGGGCACGATCTGGTCCGACTGGTTGGGGCCGGGCGTTACCGGCGTGACCAAAGAGACGCAGGTGTACCAGCCGTCGCAGGTGATCGCCTTCACCGAGGAGAATACCTGGACGATCGAGGGCTACAGCATCGCGCCCTTCAACGATACGCATTTCACCGTCGGCAATGCCAATCGGCAGATTGATAACTACGCCACGTACCACAACGCGCCCGGTGACCTCGATCGCGGCGGCGCCAATATCGTCCATATCGACGGCCATGTCGAACTGCTGCGTCGCCTGGATGATCTGGACGAGGGCTTTCGACTGGCCTGGCCGAAGAAAGAGGTCCCGTACGCGCAGTAGTCCGGGAAGGCGGGAGTATCCGGCGCCCCTGAGGTGAAGAAGACCGCAAGGTCTGGAGGCAAGTCACCCAGCGTGAGAGGAGACGTAGTCAACGGTTGTGGGGGTATGATAGGAAGGCAACTTTTGGGAGGTGCAGGCCATGAACGCAGTGCAATCGTGCAAAGGGGTTTGTCTATTGGTTTTCATCCTGTTGTTGTGCCTGGCTCCAGGGACCCGAGCCGGTGTCGTTGGTGCCTGGCTCTTCGACGAAGGCAGCGGTACGACCGCCACTGACTCATCGGGCAACGGCTTGACCGGGACCATTATGGGGGCTCCGGAATGGCTCGCGGAAGGTGAGGGTATGTTCGGTTCCGCCCTGCGATTCGGGGAAGGTGACTATATCGATTTTGGCCCTCCCACCCCGTCGGCTCTGTTGGTGGAGCAGGATATCACCCTCTCGGTCTGGTGCAAGCCTCATCAAGTCGTATCGCATTGGCAGGTCGTTCTCTCTATGCAGCGCGGCGCCACCGGGGGAGAGGCGTATGCTATGACGTATGGCAGCAATGACGATCAACTCCGCCTCATCTTGAACCCGATCTCAGGCGGTGACATCCAGATTGCGGATCCGACTCCCTTCGTTCTGGACGAATGGATTCACGCGGCGGCGACCTATGACGGCCGCACCGCGATTCTCTACCGGAACGGTGAATCCGTCGCGACCGATTCCACCAGTGCCTCCGGCGCACTCGATCACGCCGATGGAGCCGGGCGTTTTGCCATCAACGGCAACTACAACTCCCTCAACGGAGGCCTGGGCGAATACACGGTGTCCACGCTGGACGAGGTCATAATCTTCGATGAAGCCTTGAGCCAGGAGCAGATCCAGGGACTTATGGAACTGGGTTACCAAGCGTGGAAGACGGGGCCGGGTGTTGCCAGAGATCCGCAACCGGCCGACGCCGCGACCGATATTCCACGCGATGTCGTCTTGAGCTGGAGGCCGGGGGATTTCGCCATCACCCACGATGTGTATTTTGGTATGAGCTTCGACGACGTCAACGCCGCAAGCCGGACCAGTCCGATGGACGTCCTCGTCAGCCAGGGCCAGACCGAGGGTACGTTTGATCCCGAGGGTCTCCTGGAATTCGGGCAGACCTACTACTGGCGCATCGACGAGGTCAACGGCGCGCCCGATAATGCCATTCATCGCGGAAAGGTCTGGAGCTTCACGACGGAGCCGCTGGCCTATCCGATTGCCGATGTCACCGCCAGCAGCAACATCGTCTCTCAGGGGAACAACAGTCCAGAGAATGCCGTCAATGGTTCCGGTCTCGACGAAAACGATCTGCATTCCATCGCGGCTGACGACATGTGGCTGGCGTCACCGGCTGCCGATGAGGACGTCTGGATTCAGTTCGAGTTCGACCGCATCCACAAGCTGCACGAACTGTGGGTTTGGAACTACAACGTTCAGTTCGAACTGGCTTTGGGCTTTGGGCTCAAGGACGTCACCATCGAGTACTCCGAAGACGGTGACACCTGGATGGCGCTGGGCGATGTAGAATTCGCTCAGGCGACAGCGCGGGCCGACTACGGTCCCAATACGATGGTGGATCTGGGCGGTGTTGCGGCCCGCTATGTCCGGCTAAGCGTCAACGCCGGTTGGGGTCCGATCGGTCAGTACGGCCTGAGCGAGGTGCGCTTCCTGTACATTCCCACCCACGCGCGCACGCCGGAACCAGCCGACGGCGCGACGGAGGTCGATCCCGGGACGATGCTCACGTGGCGCGCCGGGCGAGATGCTGTCGAGCACGATGTCTATCTGGGCACGGATCCAGCCACGGTGGATCTCATGAGCACTACCGAGACGACCAGCTATGTGCCAAGCGCCATGGAGTTAGGTCGCACGTATTACTGGCGCGTCGATGAGGTCAATGACGCCGCGATGACGCCAGTCTGGGAAGGAGACCTCTGGAGTTTTTCGACGCCGGAGTTCCTGGTCGTGGATGACTTCGAGAGCTACAACAATGATGATAACGTCATCTACGAAACGTGGATCGACGGCTGGATCAACGGTACCGGCTCGACGGTGGGCTATCTCGCCGAGCCTTTTGCCGAGACCACGATCGTCCATGGTGGCGGCCAATCGATGCCTTTGCTTTACGACAACAGCGGATTGAGCACGGCCGAAGCTGAACTGTCGTTGGCCCAGGATTGGACCGCGAACGGCCTGAAGAGCCTCTCGCTGTATTTCTATGGTGAGCCGGACAACACGGGACAGTTGTACGTCAAGATCAACGACACTAAGGTTGTCTATGACGGTGGCTCGACGGATATCGCAAAGGCTCAGTGGCAGGTTTGGAATGTCGATCTGGCCGCCGTAGGCGGAAACCTGCGCAGTGTCACGCAGTTGGTGATCGGTGTGGAGGGTGCCGGGGCGACAGGTGTTATCTATGTTGACGACATTCGCCTTTACCCCAAGACGCCGGAATTCGTTGCACCGGTCGATCCGGGCGTCACAGGCCTGCTTGTCGAGTATACGTTCACCAATGGTCCGGCCGACGATTCGGGCAATGGCCATGAGGGTACATTGGTCAACGACGCTCGTATTGCGGATGGGGTGCTTGTCCTGGACGGGACCGACGACTTGATGGCCATACCGAGACTCGGCGGTCCAGACGCGACCTTCAATCAGGGTACCTACTCGATGTGGATCTATTCGACCGTCGATCCGGCTACCCTCGACTTCACCGGTGGCATCAACAGCGACGGTTGGTCTGCCGGCGGCATCCACTGCAAGCTTCGCAACGGGATGGCCAACGCGGGGATCAACGGTCTGGCCGGTGGCGACATGCAGGGCGATGCGGTGGTGCCGGCAGACGTGTGGGTGCACTTGGCGCTGACCGTCTCGGACAGTGAAGCCGCGATCTATCTGAACGGCAACCTCCAGGATTCCCGCGGTTTTGCCGCGCCGTTGACCATGATTCTCGGTAACGGTTCGGTCGGTGCGTGGAACAACAACGGCGACATCGTGCGTGAGTTGAAGGGGCAGATGGACAACGTCCGTGTCTATGATCGGGGGCTGGCTGAAGCAGAGGTTCTTTGGCTCGCCGGCCAGAGAGACCCGGTACACAAGCCTTTCTGACACGATCATGGGTATAGGTCCTATGGGTCTCGTGAGACCCATAGGACCTATTTTGGCTTAACATTCGTGTAGGTAGAAAGGGCGCGATGGCAGTATTGGACAAGCAAACGACATTTGGCGTGATCGTGGGCACGCGCGGGTTCTTCAATCCGCAGTTGGCGGTGGAAGGCCGCCGGCAGTTGCTCGCCAGGTTAGACGCCCTGGGCTACGGATATGTGGTTCTTTCGGAGACGGCTACAGTTCATCAGGCGGTCGAAACACGGGCCGATGCCAGGAAGTGTGCCGCCCTGTTTCAGGAGCAGCGCGATCGCATCGATGGTGTTATCGTCGTGCTTCCCAATTTTGGCGACGAACTCGGTGTGGTTGAAACTCTCGATCGGGCCCGTCTGAGTGTTCCTGTGCTGGTACAGGCCTGCCAAGATCGACTCGATTCGGTTGACGTAACGGGCCGGCGGGATGCCTTCTGCGGGAAGCTCTCGGTCTGCAACAACCTTTACCAATACGGCATTCCTTTCACCGACACTCGAGAGCATACGTGCGATATCGACAGTGACGCCTTTGGCGCAGACCTGGAATCTTTCGCCCGTGTATGCCGTGTGGTGCGAGGGCTGCGTCGGGCACGCATCGGCGCGATCGGCGCTCGCCCGGCCGCGTTCCAGACGGTACGATTCAGCGAGAAGCTGCTCCAGGATTCCGGGATTACGGTGGTGCCCGTTGATCTGTCCGAGATCATCGGTCGGGCTCAACAGCTCGACGATGAGGCCAAACCCGTTCAGCGGAAGGTCTCGGAGATCAAGCGCTATGGCACGATCCCCAAACGGGTTGATCCGCGGAACGTGCTGAAACAGGCTAAGCTCTCTACGGTCATCGAAGAGTGGATGGCCGAGAACGAGTTGGATGCCAGTGCCGTTCAGTGCTGGACGTCGATTCAGAACAACTATGGCTGTGCCACTTGTCTATCCATGAGCATGATGGGCGAGAAGCACATGCCCAGCGCGTGCGAAGTGGACGTGGCCGGCGCCGTTTCGATGTATGCCCTGCTGCTGGCCTCGGGACAGATTCCTGGTTTCCTCGATTGGAACAACAATTACGCCGATGAGCCCGATAAGTGTGTATGCACGCATTGCAGCAACTTCCCAAAAAGCTTTATGGGCAACGACGTCGAGATTTCCGAACTCGATGTGTTGGGCGAAACGCTGGGTAAAGACAACTGCTTCGGAGCCGTGAAAGGACACGTCGCGCCCGGTCCCATGACGTTCTTTCGCATGTCCACAGATGACCGACGTGGGATCATCAAGGCCTATCTCGGAGAAGGGCGGTTTACGGACGATCCGTTCGAAATGGATGGAGGGATTGCCGTCTGCGCGATCCCCCGGCTGCGTGGTCTGATGGCGACCATGTGCCAGAACGGCTTCGAACACCATGTGGCTATGGTCCGGACACACTGCGGCGAGGTCCTGCATGAGGCTGTCACGAAATATCTGGGCTGGGATCTGTATTGCCATCGTTAAGGACTTCACCGAAGGTCCGTAGACCGCCGCAAGACATTTGCTCAACGATACGTCGCAATCAGCAAGAAGGAAGACGCGCCGTACCGCATGTCAGGAAGGAGAAATCATGAAGTCTGTTCGACTGCGACGTATAGGATGTTTGGGCCTGTCGCAGGGCTCGGTATTGGCACTGATGATCATCGTTGCCACCGGAGGCGCTGCCTTGGCAGACCTGCCGGGTCTTGAGGTCTCGGATAACGGTCGGTTCCTTATCAACGAAGACGGCCGGCCATTCTTCTGGTTGGGCGATACCGCGTGGGAACTGTTTCACCGGTTGGATCGCCAGGAGGCCGAACGCTATCTGAGGAACCGGGCCGACAAGGGCTATACGGTCATCCAGGCGGTTGCACTGGCTGAGCGGGACGGACACAGCGACCCGAATCCATATAACCACTTGCCGCTGATCGACTTCGACCCGGCCCGCCCGGCGGTGATGGACGGCCCGGAGAACGATTACTGGGACCATGTGGATTACATCGTGGACAAGGCCAATGAACTGGGTCTTTACATCGGTTTCCTCCCGACGTGGGGCCGGTACTGGCATGACAACGTCTATGAGGGCAGGCCGCTGTTTACGCCTGAGAATGCCGAACTCTACGGCCGCTGGCTGGGGCAGCGCTATCGAGACAAGGACCTGGTCTGGATCCTGGGCGGCGACCGCACGATAGAGAATGATCAGCATAAACAAATCATGCGCGCGATGGCCCACGGACTGCGCGCAGGCGACGGCGGGGCCCACCTGATTACCTTTCACCCGCGCGGGGGGCACGGCTCGGCCGAGTCCTTCCACAACGAGAATTGGCTTGACTTCAACATGCGGCAGAACGGCCATAACGTCAAGTTCAATGAGGGTTTTCAAAACACCCGGGCCGACTACGAGCGCACGCCGATCAAGCCGGTCCTCGATGGCGAGCCCATCTACGAGGACCACCCGGTCTCGTTCCGGGCCGAGCGTTTGGGCCACTCCATCGCCTCGGACGTCCGCCGACCCTTGTACTGGGACCTCTTCACCGGGGCCTTCGGTCACACCTACGGGCATCATTCGGTCTGGCAGATGTGGCAGCCGGGCCGTCACCCGGTAAACAATCCGCTGATGCCCTGGTACGAGGCGATCGATCAGCCCGGGGCCGGACAGATGCAGTACGGTCGCTGGCTCATCGAATCGCGCCCGTTCCTGACGCGCGTGCCGGATGATTCAATCCTCGTTCCGCATCACTCGGATCCGGATGCCCGCGCGATGCAGAACACCATCGTGAACACCGAACTGACACACGTCGTCTATACCCGCGACCACAGCGGCGAAGCGACACTGTACATCGACGGCGACAGGGTTGCAGTCGAGCGTATCAGCGGTGACCTATCGGCCTGGCAGGACGGGCTGCGCTTGGCGCTGGCTAACGAACTGACTGAGGATCGCCCGTGGCAGGGCGAGTTGCACCGGGTGGCCGTCTACGGGCGTGCCTTGAGATCCGAGGAGATCGTCCAATCTGCCGAGACCCGTCGCCGCAACGGGCCGGCCGGGCCCTTGGCGCTCTATTCATTTGCTGAAGGGCGTGGCCAAACCGTGAAAGACACTTCTGCGAGCGGAACACCGCTTCATCTGCAGATCCAGGATGCCTCGGCCGTTCAATGGCTTGGGGATGGCGGTCTGCGGATTACCCGACCGACCATGATCGCCTCATCGGAACCGGCCCAAAAGGTCATCGACGCCGTACGGAAGTCCGGGGCCATTTCGATTGAGGCTTGGATCAGACCGACGAACACGACACAGGCCGGCCCGGCCCGCATCGTGACCATTTCGCGGGATACCGGCGTGCGGAATGTCACCCTGGGCCAGAAAGGCACGGCCTACGAGGTGCGTCTGCGCACGACGGCTACGAGCGCCAACGGCGAACCAGCCCTCTCCTGGCCTCAGGGCGATACGCTAACAGTGCCGACCGCTGTTCCGGGTGCGGGGCGCTACCGCTTCGTCGCTACGCGGGATCGTGACAGGACCTATGCCATGGTCTATGCTCCGGTAGGACGCCGTTTCACCGTGCGGATGGATGCCATTGCCGGTCGCAAGGTTAAGGCCTGGTGGTACAACCCCCGCACCGGGGAAGCGACCGTAATCGGCACGTTTGACAGCCACGGCCAGCGGCAGTTCACGCCGCCCAATCACGGCGAAATGCTCGACTGGGTGCTCGTGCTGGATGATGCGGAGAAGGGCTATCCTACACCAGGATCTCGAAGCGGAACGAGCAGGTGAATGGTTCCCAGATCCTCAGCTTCTGCGATGGAACGGACGATTCGCATCACCCAGGCCAGTTTCTTCTTGGGCAGCCTCGAGGCGGCGGATATCCCGGGGCAAACCCATTGTCGTACATGCTCTCGCCCATCTCCCGGATCTCTCTGGTCCGCTCCGGAGCGAAGACGACAGGCATCCATGCGCCGCTAAGTGTGCCATGGCCGTGGGTTTGGACATCTGCGCGCAGGCGTATCGCGATGGTCCCCCCCAGAAGGGGGTGTGCTGAAAACTGCGGGTGACGTAACTGAACTCGGAGGCCCGCGCAAAAGCATACGGACGAGGTGACGTCTGTATCCGGCGTTCAAATTGCTGGTCGAGGTTTCACTGATCCGTGCTTGCGGGTACAATGGACAACTGAACACTGGGGTCGAAAACGATGGTTGCGAGCCGCGAATGGCTCCCATGAACAAGTACGTGTTTGGTTGAGTTGCTGATGTCGCTGGCGCATATATCGCTTGGACAAGTTGTCGACACGATGGCCGAGGGTGTCTTTGTGGTAGACAACCTGCGTCGGATTGTTCTGTGGAACAAGGCCATGGAATTGCTCACGGGCTACTCCCACGCGGAAGCACTGGGACAAGATTGCAGTTTCCTGCGGTGTGAGGGATTGCTGGAGTCTGCCGAGGGCTCTCACAGTTGCCCATTGCATGAGCAAGACGATGCCAGCGCAGGAAAGCGGGAGTGTCTGCTTCGCGGTCGCAATGGAGGGCAGATCCCCGTGTTGAAGAATGCCTGCGTCCTTAAGGATGCTGATGGCCACGTCACGGGTTTGGTCGAGACGATCACCGATTTGCGTCCCTTGAAGTATCTTGAGCAACAGATAGCGGAGCTCGATCACGCGTGGGTTCCGGTTCGTCGCATGGGAAGACTGGTTGGCAAGAGCCACCGGATGCAAACGGTCTATGAGCGCATTCACCTGGCGGCCAACTCGCAGGCGACAGTGCTGATTCTGGGCGAGACGGGCACGGGCAAGGAATTGGTGGCTGAAGCCATTCACTTTGCCAGCGCGCGCAAACACGGCCCTTTTGTCAAGGTCAACTGCTCGGCCCTCTCGGAGAACCTGCTGGAGAGCGAATTGTTCGGCCATGTTCAGGGCGCCTTCACGGGGGCGATCAAGAATAAGATCGGTCGTTTCGAGGCGGCGGACAAAGGCACGATTCTCTTAGACGAGGTGGGTGATATTTCGCCGGTGATTCAACTGAAGCTCTTGCGGGTCATCCAGGAACGGGAGATCGAGCCGGTGGGGAGTTCAGAGACCCGCCAGGTCGATGTGCGCATCCTGGCGGCGACCCATAGGGACATGCGGGATCTTGTTCGGAAGGGGCAGTTCCGGGAAGATCTGTATTACCGTCTGCGGGTCTTCCAGATCGACATGCCGGCGCTGCGCGAGCACAAAGAGGACATTCCTCTCTTGGCCGAGACATTCATGCGACGGTTCAACGATGAGACGGGCAAATCGATCCAGACGCTGAGCAGCGAGGTTAGACACTGCTTCATGGACTACTGCTGGCCGGGAAACATCCGCGAGTTGGAAAACGCCATTGAGCACGCGTATGTGACCTGTCAGAACGATGAGATCGGTCTGTTTGATCTGCCGAGTGAATTGCGCCAGACGGAACTGCGCGCGGCGGAATGTCGCCGCAATGCTCAGTTGGACAATGCGCCCGGGTCTTCGAAGAAGGCCGCAGCGCAAACACCTGAACAACTCATCGCGACCTTGGAAGCCTGTGGGTGGAACAAGGCAGAGGTCGCTCGCCGCTTGGGCCTCAACCGCGCTACGGTCTGGCGCAAGATGAAGCAGTGGGGCATCCCACTGAATGGTCCCAAGTCCAAAGGCTCTCGACCTTAGCACCCGGTGATTGCCATCTGCAGCGTTGCATGCAACGCTGCGCTACCGTTGCACGCAACGTTGCATCTCATTTCTCTCACCTCCATCCCCTGACACTAGGCCATTCGGGAGAATGATCTTAAGCTATTTCTCAATAGGTGTTTATGAAGGTTGCGCCTCTCGGGGGCACACGATCTGGCATGGTGCTTGCTCAGGGAATGTCCAAGAACGACGCATCGGCTGGAACATAAGGAGATCAACTATGAGTCAGTACACCGTAGAGCTCGACGACACGAGCTTCACCCATCAAATTCAGCAGGGTGTTACGTTGGTCGACTTCTGGGCGCCCTGGTGCGGACCGTGCATGATGCAAGGGCCCATCCTGGAAAAGGTGGCGGCCAAAGCACAGGGCAAGGCCACGGTGGCCAAAGTGAACGTCGATGCGGCCCCCGGCGTCGCCGCCACCCATGGCATCCGGTCCATTCCCACGCTGATTGTCTTTCGCGACGGTGAAGTTGTACGCGAATTCGTGGGGGTGCAGAGCGAGGCTGACCTGTTGGCTGCTGTCGAGGAAGCCGAACTCTAGCGACGGTGTGTCCTGGGCACCGAGGTGGCGCAGGAAGAAGGGGGGATTCGCGCAGGAATTGTCCGGCGTTAAGAAAGGAGCATGGTATGCCGTGCGACAAACTCAAAGTGATTGAAGAGAAGACCACAACGATGAATGAGACCGACGACTTTCAGGAAGGAAAGGACAGTGCCATGAGTCACTCCACTTTGGTCCTACGGAGAATGCCGGAATTCGAGATGGATGCGTATGATGCCAAGACCGGTCACTATGTGACTGTTTCCAGTGAAGACTACAAAGGCAAATGGGTGGTGATTTGTTTCTACCCGGCTGACTTCACGTTTGTCTGTCCCACGGAGATCGCGGCGATGAATGCCAAGCTGGATGTGCTGGCCGGCATGGGGGTCGAGGTGCAGGCGATCTCCACGGACACGAAATTCAGCCATAAGCGTTTCGTCGAAACCGAGCCGCTGCTCAAAGACTTGAAGATGAAGATCGGGGCCGACCCGACCGGAGAGATCAGCCGCCAGTTCGGGGTCTGGGTGGAAAGCGAAGGCATGGCTCTCCGTGGTCGTTTCATCGTCAATCCAGACGGCGTCATCGTGGCCGAAGAGACCGTGGCTCCCAGCGTGGGCCGTAATGTCAACGAGTTGATTCGGCAACTGGAGGCCTGGCAGCATGCCCATGAGACCGGTGAGGTGTGTCCGGCCAACTGGCGCAAAGGCAAGAAGACGCTGCCGGTGAACACGGACGAAGAGAAGATGACGGGCAATGTGGGCGCGTATGTGACGCTGAAAGACATCCTGTCATAGGTGATCCAGGGCGACGCCCAGCGCCGGCAACGGCTCCGCCGTGCGAACCAGGTGCGGACGATGCATCATAACCTGGGGAGATATTCAACTGAGTCGAGCAGCCAAAGGGAATTCAGAAAGGCCCATCGATCTGCAGAGTGGTCTGGACCTGGTGGCGCTGGGCAGTCATCAGATGCGCTCACCGGTGGTGGCGGCCCGCAGTCTGCTGCGAACCGTGTTGGGCGGTTATGCCGGTGCGTTAACGCCGCGCCAACGCGATCTGTTGGACAAGGCCGAGCGGCGCTGCGGTCAGGCCGAAGAAGCCATTCATCGGCTGCTTGCCATGGCACGACTCCAACGCGCCGCCGAGCCTGCGTTTCCAGTCGAAAAGGCGGTCGACCGGGCCCGACGCATCGCCGAGCCGTATGTGGCGCAGGCCCGTGAGCGCCAGATCGAATTGGCGCTCAACATCCTGCACGCCGGGGGCGATATCCGGATGGGAAGGGTTCTGTTCGCGGAAATGGTGCAGGCACTTCTGGAGAACGCCTTCAAGTACACGCCGGATCACGGCTCAGTTCGCCTGTCTCTGAATGCGGACAAGACGTCGCTTATCCTGGCGGTCGCCGACTCCGGCGTGGGTATCCCCGAAGACATGCGCGACAAGGTGTTCGAGCCGTTCACGCGAACGAGTCAGGCCAAGGACTCATCGCGTCCGGGGACCGGGCTGGGGCTGGCCCTGGTGCGAGCGATTGCCACCTCTGCCGGAGGTGACGTGCGCGCCGCCCAAGCCGATCTGGGCGGTGCCGAGATCGTGATATCTCTGCCGTTAGTAAAACGTCAACCGCGAGCAAATCGAGGAGAAGATCGAATGAGCCAACCATTGCGTGTCGTGATTGTCGGTGGTGTCGCCGCTGGTCCCAAGGTTGCTTCCAAAGTTATTCGTTTGTGTCAGGACGCCGAAGTAACCATCGTCGAGAAAGGCAAACTCCTGTCCTACGCCGGCTGTGGTCTGCCCTACTACGTCTCCGGCGTGGTTCAGGACCAGAAAGAGCTGATGTGCACGCCGGTGGGTACGGTACGTGATCCGGTCTTCTTCCAGAACGTCAAGAATGTCAAGGTCCTCAACGAAACAGAAGCCCTTGAGGTCGATCGGGCGAACAGGCGCGTTCGCGTGCGCGACGTGGTGCAGGGGCAGGAGTCGTGGCTGGACTACGACAAACTGGTTCTGGGAACCGGGGCGCGACCCGTCATTCCACCCATTCCGGGTACGGATCTGGACAATGTGTTCACCCTCCAGGGCGTGCACGATGCCGAAGGCATCCGGGCCGCGCTGTCGCAAGATAAGGCGCGTGATGTGGTCATTGTCGGCGGCGGCCTGATCGGTGTGGAGATTACCGAGGCCCTGGCCCAGCGCGGTTGCCGGGTGACCATTGTGGAAATGATGCCGCAGATCTTGCGTATTCTGGACCCCGATATGGTTCGCCTGGTGGAGCATCATATGGAGTCACACGGTGTTCGGGTGCTGACGAACACCAAGCTTGAGAAGATCGAAGGCGAGGCGTCGGTCACCGCGGTTCAGACCAGCGCCGGCCGGATGGCGGCGGACATGGTGATTCTGGCCATTGGGGTTCGTCCGAATGTGACACTGGCCGAGGCCGCCGGTTTGGAGATCGGTCCCACGGGGGCCATCAAGGTCAATGACCGCATGCAAACCAGTGACCCCGATATCTATGCTGCGGGCGATTGCGTCGAGTGCAAAGACCTGATGACCGGCAAGCCCTGTTTTGTGCCCCTGGGCTCCACGGCCAACAAGCAAGGCCGCGTCGCGGCGGTCAATATCTGTGGTGGGCAGGATTGTTTCCCCGGTGTTCTGGGCAGCACGGTATGCAAGGTGTTCGATTTCTGCGTGGCCCGAACCGGGCTGAGCGAATCGGCCGCTAAAGAAGAAGGCTACGACATCGTGACGGTTCTGGCCCCAGCGCCGGACAAAGCTCATTTCATGCCCGAGGCCAAGGTCTTGATGCTGAAGCTCATTGCGGACCGAGATACGAGGAAACTGCTGGGGGCTCAGGCCGTGGGGCCCGGTGCCGGGGACAAGCGTATTGACGTAGTGGCCATGGCTTTGACAGCGGGCATGACTGTGGACCAGTTGGCCAACGCCGATTTGTGCTATGCGCCCCCGTTTGCTCCGGCCATGGACAACATCATCACGGCCGCCAACGTGGTCAGGAATAAGATGGACGGCTACATGGACGGAATCGCCCCGGCCGAGGTGCATCGGATGCTGGAGGAGAAGCGGGATTTCACGTTTCTGGATGTCCGTTCGCCTCAAGAATATGAGCAGGTGCGCTTGCCGGGCTCGATGCTGATCCCGCTGGGGGCTCTGCGGGGACGGCTCGATGAGTTGCCCAGGGACAAGGAGATCATCACGTTCTGCAAGATTTCGCTGCGCGGGTACGAAGCGGCTCTGATTCTCAAAGCGGCGGGTTTGGAGAAGGTTCGCGTTATGGACGGCGGCGTGGCGATGTGGCCGTTCCAAAAGATCGCATAGAAATGGAGAATTGTTGACATGGCAGCATTTAAGAACGCTATACATTGCGTGGCGGGAAAAACAGCCGTCACAACGATGAGTGGTGCGAAAGACGCGGAGATCGGAGCGCCGGTGGAGTATGGGGGGCGGCCCGACACGCTGAACCCAGAGGAGTTGTTTGTCGCTTCGATCAACAGTTGTCTGATGCTGGTGTTCTACCACTTCGCGGAAAAGTCCGGGGTGGCCATTGAATCCTACGAGGCGAACGCTGAGGGAACGGTTGAAAAGACGAGAAATGGTCTGCGTTTCACGAAGGTGAGTGTCGAAGCCAAAGTCAAGATCGAGGCGGCTGACGTCGCTGGAAAGCTGCATGAATTGGCTGAACTGGCGGAGAAGTTCTGCCTGGTATCCAACTCGGTGACTTGCCCGGTAACGTACGATGTCAGCGCCGCCCAGGGTTAGGTTCGAATCGGACAGAATGCTCTGCAACAGAAGGGACACGAAGGAGATTCCGTGCCCTCTCTCGTGAACAAGGTTCTGGATGTCAGCGCGGCCTTAGGCCTGTATGACTGGTGGGCCAGGGGCAGTCTTGGTGAGGTCCATGGCACTTTGGTAGCGTTGGCTAACCTGCACGGGGACGAGGAAGTCCTCGACGTCGGTTGCGGCACAGGGATACTCACTTCCTGCCTGATCCAGGCATCAGATGGAATCGTGGTCTGTGGCCTGGACGCCGGCTCGCACATGATCAAGGCGGCCGAGAAGAGAATGCAGAGGCATCGTCATCGGGTGGAATACCGAATTGGAACCGCAACGCGATTGCCCTATTCCGACGGGCGTTTTGATGTCGTTGTGTCCTGTCTGTTGTTTCATCTCTTGCAGGGTCCGGAGAAGGAGCTGGCCCTGCGCGAGATCTTCAGAATTCTCAGGCCCGGCGGCAAATACGTATGTGCCGAGTTTGAAACGGTTCCCGTCGGATTCGTCGGGAGACATCTGTCAGCCTATCCGGGCGATTTGATTGAGACCGTCGGCTTCGACATCGACGTGCAGTTGACCGGCCCTTGTATCACAAAGCGTCGTCCCGTTGTCTATCGGGTGCTGGTCAGACCGTGTACGGATGTT
>Ga0272443_10004775_pt1 | contig 14447 bp, 15 predicted proteins | sample SSMAcet12_FD_193581 | JGI IMG/M metagenome (GOLD analysis project Ga0272443, IMG submission 193581) | Marine sediment archaeal communities from Little Sippewissett salt marsh, Falmouth, MA, United States - SSM-Acet-12 | ecosystem: Environmental > Aquatic > Marine > Wetlands > Sediment ...
CGAGAGGTATTGTTATTGGTCCAATTGATGAAGATGCAAAAAACAGTGTTTGGGCTACCAGTATAGGTATTGCTTCGGCGACGCCCACATTTCGGCCAACAATATACGACAAAAACATGGAAAAAGGAAATAAAACTCCAAATATCAACGAGCCGGGCCGAAGGTAATAGATTTTTATGTCTTTTTCTCCGATTGCCCATGCAATTCTTAATGCTTTGGTTATCCGTTTGATTTCCATTGCTACTTGCTTCCGCAGGTTTTTTGGTTTACTTGATGGGTTATTCCAGTAATTTCCACAAACACGTCTTCAAGGCTTGGACCTATCGTGTTAATGGTGTTAATTGTCAAATGGTTACTCAACGCGTAGTTCCAAAGCTCAGACAACAGTTTCGGCACATCCTCCGTGCTTAACTGATACTTGTCACCACGTTTTGTAACCTCTTTTGTAAAGGGAATTTTTTCTAGGTCTGAGAATATGCTGTTTTTTGTTTTAGCAAAAGAAACTTCCACAGCTTGCAGCTTTTTTATTGTAGATTTAAGGGTTTCAGGCGTGTCTATGGCTACAATTTTTCCTTTGTTGATTATGGCGATTCGATCACACATTTGGTTTGCTTCTTCCATATTATGGGTTGTGACAAAAACTGTTAACCCTTCAGAGTTCAACTTTTTAACCAAGTTTCTAATTATCAAAGAACTTTGAACATCTAATCCTGTTGTGGGTTCATCAAGAAACAAAACAGATGATTTGTTCATCAATGCCATGGCAATGCACAGACGCCTTTTCATTCCTTTCGAAAAGTTATCAACTGTTTCTTTACGTCTATCAAAAAGACCGAACAATTGCAACAGTTCTTCTGCTCGTTTTTTCCGCTCAACTTTTGGGACATCATATAATCGACCAGAAAAACTTAGGTTATCCCAAGCAGACAAATCAGAATAAACATTAGACACATCTGGCACAATGCCCATAAGTTCTTTGGCCTGCACGGACTGCTTGAGTATGTCGTAACCTAAAATCTTTGCAGTTCCTTCTGTGGGCCGCGATATACCAATTAACATACGAGTTGTTGTTGTTTTTCCCGCGCCATTTGGGCCCAAAAACCCAAAAATTTCACCCTTTTTTACTTCAAAGTTTATGTGGTCAACTGCTACAAGCTTCCCATAAATTTTTGTAAGGTTATTTGTCTTTATTGCGGATTCCAAAGGCTCAACTCGTTATTTTCATTTTCTATAGAACATTGATTTAACTTAATAAGAAATCACCTGTTTTAATAATTATTTACTAGCAGCAGTTCCTAACGAGATATAAGCAGTAACAACCAATATTTAGTTGGGAACAAACATGTGTGAACTCAAAGTTGTTGTAAACGGCGAAAAAGTATTTGAAAATGCAATTTATGCAAAAGAAAATGGTGACAACGTGGTAGTCAAAGACATACTAGGAAAATCCATGGAATTCAAAAATCATAATATCGCTGAAGTAAACATCGCCAAAGAACAGTTGACATTATCACAACTCAAATAATCTTTCGTTATACTAAAAACGGCTAATTTCGTTTTCACAATAAGCAGTAGATTTCCTAAAAATTTAGTTGTATAATTATTTTTGACCATTTGTTTCTGAGCTTGTTTTTGGCAAATTTTTTATTAAAAGAAATGGGCTTTGTTGGTGCGGGGTCAATAGTTACGTAGGTTTTATGGTGATTAAGCCATAGTAGGCTTCTGAGTATAACAAAAAACTAGAAAAAGCATAAGAAAACAACCTAGATTTTTTCCACTCAAATTACGGGATAAAGTTGATATTGATGTGGTAATATATTGACGGAAGAAACTTGGCAAAACTACCATAATCAGTAAATTTGGATTTACTTTATTGTGTGATGTAAAAGCGGGGGTCGCCGAGCCAGGTCAAAGGCGCAGGGCTTAGGACCCTGTCTCGTAGGAGTTCGAGGGTTCGAATCCCTCTCCCCGCACCATTTAAAACATTTAGTCTTTTATGAACAAGTTTTTTGAATTTCAAAGAATTTAACCCCAAAATAAATTAGAGGCATTTAGACTATTAGTACTGTATTAAAATCTACTAGTTCTTGTGATTTCAATGTCATTAAAAATAAGTAACATTGACTTGCAACTTCATATGACCGTAAAATCCTTAGCCGTTTTTCAGGATGAAATAAACTGCAAAATTGATGAACTTCTTGAAACCGTGAAGAGGCTTCAAGAAAAAGAGCAAGAAGGCGAAAAAGCAGATTATTTGTTGGAAACCATTTCTGAAATTTTGGACGAGTTGCAAGTGTTGTTCACTCAAAAAAACAATTTGTTTAACCAGATTGAAAAGTTAAAGAAGAATGAAATTGACTTGATTAAATGACCTAACTGCTGGTTTAGGCAAATTTTTGAATTTTTTTTGGTTTTCGTAACACCTTGCTTTTTGATGATTATTTGACTATTAGGACTGATGACCTTGCGTTTTTGCTTATTTCATCGCTTACGCTTCCTAGTAGGAATCGTTTTACTACCCCTTGTCCTCTGCTTCCGACAACTATCAAGTCAATGTTCCCTTTATGTGCCATTTTTATTATTGTTTCTGCAGGGTTTCCGTATTTCAAAAGTTTACTAAAGGGTAATCCCAGAACCTTTTTTGAAGCACTTTCTAAAACATATTCTCCAGTTGTCCCGATTAATTTCAAACTTTGGGGTCCTCCTACACGGATTACATTATCGTCATCAACATGAAGTAACGCTAAATCCAACCTGTATTTTTTGGCTAAGTGAACCGAATAATCAACTGCCTTGTCTGAGTGCTTAGAGCCATCAACAGCAACAAGAATTCTTTGGAGAGGAGTATCTTTCTTGACAAGAAAAACATCACAATCAACATCTCGGGTAATTTTTTCTGTAACACTTCCTAACGAGTAACCCTTAGAATGGTATTCCGCTCGATTTCCAATAATAACTAAATCGTGGTTTTCACTTTTCACCAATTCAATTACACTTTCAGCTGGGTCCGCATACTTAATCAATCGAGAGTTGATTTCTATTCCAGATTCATCAAAGTATTCTTTTGCGTTTTGGATGATTTTTTTACCTGACTCTAAATATGCATTTTCACTTTTTTCCAAAAGTGAAGGCGGCAATCGATACTGGGCTTCCAGTTCCGGATGCAAAAATTCTCCGGGTATAACATGAACTATAGTTACCTTTGACCCAAACTTAGAAGAAAGCAATGAAGCAAGCCTTTGAGCATGAACACAAGAACGCGAGCCATCTACTGGAACAAGAATATTACGAAAAAAATGGTTCTCATTCATTATTTTCAATATAATATATACTGTTTTTTATATTTTAAACTTGCTTCATTATCCGTAATAAAAAGTCTTTTGGAAGATGTTTAATTTATAAACTATCGCGCATCTTTTAAGAACAAACCACAAATAATGTAGTATAGGGGACAACAGTGAACGAAATTGGCATACTAGCTGATAAACACACTGCGACTTGTTTTAAACTAGCTGGATTAGCATCAGTTTTTTCAATTGACGACCCCACTCAAGTAGAAAAAAAGCTTTCTGAAATCATGAAAACACCCAATCTGCGAATTCTACTTGTTTCTGAACAAATATTAAATAAAGTTCAATTTAACACTGAAACTTCTAGTCAGCAAACTCCTTTGATTATTCCAATACCCACAATGCAAGGTCGAGAAGGCCCTAGAATTGATTTAATGTCTGATTTGATTAAACGCAAAACAGGAATTGAGGTTAAACTTTGACAACACAACAACAAAATTCTCAGTCAAAGGGCACAATATATCGTGTTGCTGGACCTTTCATTATTGCTAGGGGAATGTCTAATAGTAGAATGTATGAAATGGTCAGAGTTGGAGAAGCAGGTATTATTGGAGAAATTATTCGTCTTGACGGACAAAACGTAGCCATACAAGCATATGAAGAAACAACAGGAATAAAAACAGGCGAAAAAGTAGAAGGCACCGGCAAACCCTTATCCGTAGAACTTGGCCCCGGACTACTTACACAAATTTACGACGGAATCCAACGTCCATTACCTGTAATTCAAAACTTGATTGGCTCTCGCATTGAACGCGGAATAATCCCGCCGGCATTGGACCGAAAAAAACAGTGGCACTTTGTTCCAACAATAAAAAATGGAGACTCTGTCAAAGGTGGTGAAGTAATCGGCACCGTAACCGAAACTTCACTTGTGAAACACAAGATTCTGGTTCCACCAAAAGTTAAGGGAATTGTAGATAACATAGTTAGTGAAGGAAAATATCTAGTAACAGACACAATCGCTGAAGTAAAAACTAACATAAAAGTAGAATCCTTACACCTGTTCCATACTTGGCCTTTGCGCAAAGCTCGACCTTGCAAAGCAGTTTTGTCCAGTGAAATTCCTTTGTTAACTGGACAGCGGATAATTGACGCTTTCTTTCCCTTGTCAAAAGGCGGAACGGCAGTTATTTCAGGAGGATTTGGAACTGGAAAAACTGTTTTATCCCAGAGCCTAGCTCGTTGTGCAGATGCAGATGTTTTGATTCTTGTTGGGTGTGGCGAGAGAGGTAACGAAATGGCTGATGTTATTGAACGTTTTCCTCAACTGCAAGATTTTCGTTCAGGTAAACCCTTGGTAAAAAAAACAATACTTATCGCAAACACTTCTGATATGCCCATAGCGGGCAGAGAGGCAAGTGTATATTCAGCATTAACCCTTGCTGAGTACTACCGTGACATGGGATATGATGTTGCGGTTATGGCTGACTCTACATCTAGATGGGCTGAAGCATTAAGAGAAGTATCTGGTAGATTAGAAGAAATGCCCGGCGAAGAAGGTTATCCTGCTTATCTAGCTTCAAGGCTAGCAGATTTTTATTCGCGAGCAGGCCGAGTATTAACGCTGGGTAACAAGGAAAGGTATGGATCGGTTACAGTTGTTGGAGCAGTTTCACCTCCCGGAGGAGATTTTTCAGAACCTGTAACGGAAAAAACCATCCGATTAACTCGAGTGTTTTGGGCTCTTGATTTTTCGTTGGCTCACCGTCGCCATTTTCCTGCAATTAACTGGTTTATGAGTTATTCTGAATATTTGGACCCGCTGCAAGAGTTTTACGAAACCATAGGAACAGACTGGAGTGGCCTACGTGAAAAGGCCATGAACCTATTAAAAGAGGAAGAAAAACTGCGTGAAGTAGTCTCATTAGTAGGTGCGGACATACTTGGAGACAAACAACGAGTCGTCTTTGAAGCAGTGAAAATGTTAAAGGAATATTTTCTTTTGCAAAGTGCATTTCATCCCGTTGACTTGTACTGTCCTATGAAAAAAACCTACAAAATGCTTGAATTACTATTAATGTACTACGAAAAAGCCCAAAATGTAGTTAATTCTGGGGTACCTTTGTCCCAAGTCCTTTCTCTTAAAGTAAAAGAAGACCTCGCACGGATGAAAATCATTGAAACCGATCGGTTTGAAAAAATGGCTCAAGAAATCAAACAAAAAATGAACCAACAATTCGACCAGTTACTAAAAGAAACTGCAGGAGAGCAAAAACCATGAAGACCTTAGACTTATCCAGTCGCACTTTTCAGACAATTTCAGAAATTACTGGACCTTTGCTTTTTGTTAAATCCGTAACTGGCGTTGGTTTTGGTGAACTGGTCGAAGTAAATGCTCCAAATGGTGAAACTAGAACTGGACAAGTTATTGATGTTAGCGAAAACATCACTGTTGTTCAAGTTTTTGAGGGCACATCTGATCTTGATTTGAAAACTACTACTGTTCGCTTCACCGGAGAACCAGTTAAACTGCCTGTTTCCTTGGGTATGCTGGGAAGAATTTTCACCGGAGCGGGTAATCCATCAGATGGAGGACCAGAACTTGTTCCCGAGGCTTACTTGGATGTTCATGGTTACCCAATCAATCCATATTCAAGAATACATCCTACAGACTTTATTCAAACAGGAATTTCTGCAATCGATGGCATGAACCCATTGGTTTTAGGTCAAAAGCTTCCAGTTTTTTCCGGTTCGGGCTTACCTCATAAACTAATTGCTTCTCAGATAGTAAAACAAGCAAAAGTAAAAGGAAAAGAAGAAGAATTCAGCATCGTTTTTGCAGCCATGGGAATCACTTCTGAGGAAGCTAAATTCTTCAAAGAAGATTTCATGAAAATGGGTGTTCTGGGTAGGGTAGTTATGTTTGTTAACTTGGCGGAAGACCCAATTATCGAACGTATTTTGAGTCCCCGTTTGGCTCTTACTGCTGCTGAGTATTTGGCCTTTGAAAAAGACATGAATATCCTAACAATTCTGGTTGACATGACCAACTACTGTGAAGCATTGCGAGAAATCTCTGCTGCAAGGATGGAAATTCCTGGTAGAAGAGGTTATCCAGGTTACATGTATACTGATTTATCTAGTCTTTATGAGCGAGCAGGAAGAATAAAAGACAAAAAGGGCTCCATAACTTTAATTCCAATTTTAACCATGCCCGACGACGATATAACTCACCCGATTCCGGACTTGACTGGTTACATTACTGAAGGACAGATAATCTTGGATCGTGCTTTGCACAAAACAGGGTTGTATCCCCCAATCAATCCCTTGCCTAGTCTTTCACGTCTTATGGATAAAGGAATCGGCAAAAACAAAACCCGGGAAGACCACAAACAATGGTCGGACCAGTTGTATTATTCGTATGCAGAAGGAAAAGTAATCCGCGAAACTGCAATGGTTTCAGGAGAAGCTGCGTTAACTGCTGTTGAAAAACTGTATTTACAATTTGCAGACCGCTTTGAACACGAATTCATCGCTCAAGGTCCAGAAGAAAACCGTGACATAGAGACAACCCTGGATATTGGATGGGAACTTTTGTCAGAGCTTCCCGAGTCTGAGTTTTCTAGAATTGACCCTGCGATAATCAAAAAGTATAACCCGAAACATAAAACGGAGGATGTGACCAGTTAGCCGTGTCTGCTGAAGTAGCTAATGTTCATCCTACTCGTTTGGAGCTTTTAAGGCTTAAACACCGAAAATCTATGGCTGAAGGAATTGTTGACATCTTAAAAAAGGAAATAGATGCCTTGACCTTGACTCTTCTTGAGTTGGTGAAAGAGTTTTCTCCTTTGCGGCAAAAAATGTATGCTGAAGTTAATGAAGCATACAATCTGTTTGTGGAAGCCCAAATGGTTTCAGGCTCCAAAAAAGTTGAAGAAGCTTCTTTGGTCACTCAACCAGTTGATTACCAGATTTTTGAATCCACAACAACAGGCGTTCTGGGAATACAGTTTCCCGTTTTTAAGCTCAAACAAAACCAGCTTTCTGAGCCTCGTTTTAATCCCTTGGATACTCCGGCTAGTTTAGATGAATCTTCTTCAAGAATTGATGAAGCTCTTCATGATGTGGTTAAACTTGCCCAGATATTTGAATCCGTGAAGAATCTATTGGAGGTTATTGCTACAAAGAAACGGCAAATGAATCGTCTTCAGTTTAAGATTTTACCCGGGCTTGATGCTACTATTCGTTATGTTGAGTTGATTTTGGAAGAAACTGAACGTCAAGATGCCATTCGAGTGCGAATTTTGCAAAGAAAACGAAAAGAACGCTCTATGAAAAATGTGTGATTCACAAAAAGGGAGGTTTGTTATTGAGTGCATGGAAGTACAAGCAGTTGATGCCTAAGCTTACAGTTGAAAAACTCAAACTCATTGACAACAAACAAATAATTGGTTTGGTTGGAGCAAGCCTTTCCCACATTTCATCGGTTTTGCAAAATACTCCTTACAAATTAGAAATTCTCGAAGCTAGCAGAAAAGAACTAAACTCACTTTCGTTAGAGGCTGCACTTCAAAAAAATTTCACGCGAACCTGCGAAGAACTCTTGACCTTATCTTCTGGGGGCATTCATTCACTTATTTCTGGGTTATTGCTGAAATTTGAAGCAAACACTGTGAAAACGTTACTCCGAACTGTTAAAGCAAATCTTTCCACAGAAGAAGCACTGAACTATATTGTCCCTGTTGGAAACTTGAATGAACAAGCTTGCAGAAAAGTTTTAGAAAACTCTGAAACCCTTGAAGATGTTATCGATGTTGTTTCAGAATATGACTATGGGGAGGCACTGGAAACTGCATTTGATGTTTACCTGAAGACAAAAGATTTTCATGTTCTGGAAGTCGCTCTTGACCGGTATGTTTATTTTAATCTTTGGAAAAATGCAGGAAATCTCTGGGGTCTAGACAAAAAAATTGCCAAAAACATTTTTGGATTAGAAATAGATCTTGTGAACGTTAAAACAGTTTTTCGGTGCAAAAAAATGAATCTTAACCTTGCTGAAATAAAACAATATCTTATTGATGTTTCGTCAGTTTTCGATAAAATAGCGTTAAACAAAGCAATAACTGCTAAAGACACACAATCTACAATCGATTCTTTGTTTAAGTCGGGTAAAGACGCATTGGCGCGCGACCATCAATACATATTTGATGAACTTCAAAAATCCACCATTACTTCTTTGTCGAATCTTGAAAACGTTCTTGACCGTGGTTTGTTGGATGCCAATCTACGAATGATAAAACGGCACACTGCCTTCTTTAATGTGGGCTTGTTGTTGGCTTTTTTGACTTTGAAACGGTTTGAAATAAAAAATCTTCGAGCTATAATTCGTGGGTCAGAAGCAGGGATTGTTCCAGAGCGAGTGAAAGAAATGTTAATTTTCAAAAGGGTAAACTAATCTAGAGTTTTCTCAAGTTTATCGCGTTTTTCTTGCAACCATTCATGGAGCATCAAACTTTTCTCAGTAACATCATGGTTTCTGAGATTAGCCAAAGTTGGCGGCAAGTTTCGGTGCATAATCATTCTAATTTTTGTCCTAATTATCCCGATGGGTTGACCAAGTTTTTTTCGGATTTTTTTCTTAATTGCTGCATTACGCTTTTTTGTAACTTTTCTCTTGAATTTTTTATGAAAAACTTTTTCTTGTTTTCCTTCTGCATGCAATCTTTTCTTTAATTTGATTTTTTTTAACTGCGATTTTATACCGCGTATACGCTGCTTTAGCTTGAATATTTTCCTTTGATCTTTTTGCGCGTTCAACTCATTGTTTAGTTGCGTTAACATTTTTTTTAGTAAAATAGATTCGGCAATGTTTGGGTACTCTTTCGAAAAACTTTGATATTCAAATGTTTCAGTTATCGATTGTCCTGGTTCCATTTTCATTAGGGTCTCGTAATTTTTGTAGTGCTTTAGTTTGGCGTTCAAGAGCATACATCCATCAGGCAAATTGTCTAGATTTGACCGATAATCATGAATGAAATCAATAATCCGTAAATTGCCAAGGCTTCTGACAAGACTACTCCAATTACGTTAGATGAGAAAGTTTCAGGTTTTTCAGCTGTTGCAGCTATTAACGATGAACCACTGTAACTGATACCCGCGCCTGCAGCAACAGTAGCCACGGAAATGACTACGCCTGCAATAAGAGCTTGGTTTGCTGCTTCCATTGTTGTTATGTCTGGTAGTTTTCCTATTAGCATAAAAGCAATTAGCAATCCGTAGATTGCGAGGGCCTCTCCTAAAACTACTGTTATGATTAATCTGCTAAGTAATTCTGGTTTTTCGGTTCCTACTCCTGCAAGGGCGGTTCCACAAATGATTATGGAAACAGCTGCAGACAAAATAGGTATCCCAATGGAAATGGCCAAGCCAATCAGGCTGAGTAGGCTAGGATCCATAAAAATCCTCCATATTATTTAGTAGTCTCGAATGGCTTAAAAGGAATTCCCTCGCCTGAATGAAAAGTTGAAAACCATTCAACCCAGTGCAGACGAAGAGTGTGCACAAAAACTACCAGTCCCTCGATTATCATCACCAGAATTGTTCCGACTACAATTAATGGTATACTGGTTAATGGAAAAACACCATTTTCCACGCCCCCTAGCACCAAAAACAGGTAATTCATTGCACTGTGGATAAGACCCAACGCCATCAATCTGCTGTAGGACATAGAGTGGCTTAAAGTTTCGGCAAACACTTCTACTGTAAATCCTACGCCTACCATGAAGCCTTCTGCACGGGCTGAGAAGATAAAAATCAACAGTAAAGGCAGTATAATCAACGCAGACAACATGGCAACACCTTCGGAGAACCATAAGGAAATGTTAGATATTCCGCCCCAGTATGCCCACATGAATATACTACCAAAAATCAGCCAAATCCAACAAACTGGAATTGGAGCAAATTTGTAGTGTTTGTGGCGGATTTCGTTAACAAACCGTAACACCAGTCCAATGCTTATGTGAATTACACCTACTAATATGGCAAACCTGAGCATTTTCATGGGTTCTTGAGTCGGTTCAAATCCTCCGATTTGAAAAGGGCCAATCGTTGCTAAAGTTATTGGATGAATTAAACCTGAAGGCCCAAAGAATTCTCCGAAAATGAACCCAAAAAATATGGCTGAAAAGCCTATATAAACCAGCATTTCTCCACTGATGAGCAAGTAATTGATTATGTCACTTTGACTTTGGATTTTGCCTTTTTTTCTTAGATAAGTAAGTGCGATTCCAAGGATTACAAAAATTGCGCCTTGTCCTACATCTGCAAACATGATTCCAAACAATATGGGAAAAGTTATGGCAAAAATTCTAAGGGGGTCAATATCTCCACTGCCTGGGCGTCCATACGCGCATTCTAGTTTCCCAAAGGCTTGCAGATAACTTGGACATTTTTGAGTTATTATTGGAACCTTTTCATCCAGGCTTGGAAGTTCATCTGAAATCATACAGTTTCCTTCAGAGGCTTGTTTTATTCGGTTTATTGCGTCTTCTGCAAAGGTGTCAGGCACCCATGCTTCAAAAAACACGGTTTTGGAGCTTCTAAGAAATTTTTGTTTTTCTTCGGTTATTCTTTTTTCTTCTTTTACAACAGTCCACATCAACAAAAGTTCGTAACGAATGTTTTCAAAATCAAGTTTGTTTACAATCGTAGAAGCTATTGATTCTGCAGTTTTTTTCAAGGTTAACAATCTTTTTCCAAAGTATCGTTCGCTGTCTATAACAAATTTTGACAGTTCTGCAAATTTTTGGCCAATTTCATTAAAATCTTTCAAGTGTTTTGCAGCTATTCTTTCAACCAGTATGTGGTGGTCGGACAAACCTGTTGTTTCTATGGTCTTATCTAGTTCGATTAATTCAAATTCTATCTGGTCTAAAGCCATTTCTTCAGATGGGGTAAGGGAAGCCCCATTCTCAACCTGTTCAGGCTTAATTCCAAGGTCCTTAATGATTTGATCAATTCTTGAAGCTAAAGCGTATATTTTCACTTCTTCAATTGGAAGCTCAGAAAGTCGTTGTTCTACTTCTGCTAGAACTTTCTGAGATGTATCCGTCGTAAACGGAATTTGAGGAACAGAAAAAAGGTCAGGCTTGATGTGTAGTGTTTCAAAGGCTTTTTCGAGTCTAGTAAGGAGCTTATTGCACCTTGACCTAGTTTCAGTCGAAGTTTCATAAGGAACTAGATAGTCCTTCCAATATTCCGGATTTTCTTTAACATCAATAAACTGCACAATTTTGGCATGCCCAAGAACACGAACAGTAGCATCAATATAGTCTTCATGAACTAGAACTTTCAGTTTTTGTATCTCTAGCATGCCCTCATCTTCACATGTTTACCCCCGTTTGATGACCTTTACAATCTATTTTTAATAAAATATAACTAGTTATATTTCTAAACAATAGAAAAACTATTAAAGTTTTTTCACTCACATTTAGTTGGTTTTGGTGTAACTTTTGCTGAATTCCTTTAAGGCAGTTCTAGAAAAGGAACGCGAAGCAGAAAATATTGTAAATAACGCAAGAAAAAAAGCTCAAAAAATCGAAACTGATGTACAAGAAAAAGCACAACTAGTTTACAAACAGGCATATGAAGAAACAATTAAACAAGCAAAACGAGAAGCAATTGCCCTTAAAGAATGCGCAAAAAAAGATGCAGAATCTAATTCACAACGTTTTGTTGAAAATGCAGAAAAAATGAAAAAGAAAATTTTGACAAGCGCTAAACAAAATTTTGATGCTGCAGTGAATAGTGTTTTGGAGGAAATCTTGTCCTAGGTTGGTGAAAAGGTGGAATCTTCAGAACAAGACATTGTAACTCGAATAATAAAGGACGCAACAGAAGAAGCCGAACTAATTGTAAAAAATGCAAAAAAATCTGCTGAATTATTACTGGAAAAACAAAGACAATCTGGTCAAGATGATGCTCAAAAACACGTAAACATAATACTGAAAAGAGCCCACAATGAGGCAGAAATTATTCAAGGAAAAACTAACAGTGACATCCGAAGACAAGCCAGCTGGAGTATATTATCTGAGAAAAACCGTTTAATTCAAAACGTAATTGATGCAGCAAAAAGTCGACTTATAGAAATGGAAAAAACTTCGAAATATTTGCAATTTCTTGAAAAATTAACCGTTGAAGCTGGATCTGTTTTAGGGGGTGGAAATTTAACCATTCACCTATCTGAAAAGGACTCAAAAATGCGTCTAGATTTCTCTAAATTATCAAAGGAAATCATTAAAAAAACAGGTGCCAAAACAAAGCTTGCTCTTTCTAACGAACATATATTGACTCCGGGGGTTTTTGTCAGAAAAGTTGAAGACAAAATTTTCGTGGACAACACCTTTGAAGCAATACTTAAACGCCAACAAAAACAACTTAAACCAAAAATTGCAAAAATTTTGTTTGCCACAATGGAAACATAAACAACGTATTAGTAAAATTTTTACTAGTAAATTAGGATGAGAACTCTTATCCCGTACCATTGCAGGTTTCTAGAATTGTTTTGTTCACACGTTTGTGCGCCATATTAGTATAAAATTACCTACGTAAACACCTAGATTTTTACTAATAACTTTTTAAAGCCAAAAAGTGGAGAAATGGGTTTGCTGAGGCTTTTGCACAAGATTATTGAAGGATGAAAAAATGAAAAGATAGTTTTGAACAACATTTTCATAATTGTGAAAAAGTGTTTACAGGCCATTCTGGGAACATTTTTGGCAAAAACAATTTAACTTCAATAACACTGGGCATTTTTGAGATTTTGATGTAATAAGATTCTAAATCATCCATTTTTTTAAAGGGAACTCCAGCTATAATTTGGAATTCTCCCAGTGTTCTATATGCAATGATCACATTTCTTGTTGAGAGAACCTTTTTAAAAATTGTTGATGCAGGATATTCAGTTGACAATTTTAGACCAAAAATTGCTATACCAAAGTATCCAATTTTTTCCAAACTTATTGTAATTGTAGAATTTTGGATAACTGTTTTTTTTAAAAGGTCATACCTTTTTATTATTGTTTGATTTGAAACGGATAATTTTTTAGCAATTTTTCTTAATGAAATCCTTGCATCTTTTAAGAGAAGATTAATTATGCCACGGTCAATTTTGTTTTTTTTGATTATTTTGTCTTCTGAGTCTTGATTGAATGTTTCATTTGTTGTTAAAGAACCAAAAGTTTCATTAATTTTTTTTCTAACTGAATTAGATAATGGTTCAATAACTAAATTTTTAGGATGGTCAGCATTAATTTCTCCAACATACACATCAACACATGTTCTTTTGATGTTTGGATGTTGGTCAACTTTACTAACTAAAGTATCTAATTCTGAAATATTCTCAAGAGAAAAAAATATTACATAATTGAATTCGCCAATCTGAAAACTACAATTGACAACACCCGGAATTTTTAAAATCTTTTTACAAAAGTCATTTTCTTCATTAAAATCAGTGTGGATAAATATTTGTCCCATACAGTGATGGACAAGAATTTTGGGTCTAAGTTGAATTGTGGAGCCAGTAATTACTCCTTTTTCTTTTAACTTAGTGTACCGTGTTCTTATTGTGTTAGTTGAAGTTTGGGTAAATTTTGCGATTTTTACAAAACTGGTGCGAGCATCAAGCAAAAGAATTGACAATATCACTGCATCAAGTTCATCTATTTTAAAATTCATGATGTTGCCCTGTCCTGTTAAAATAAAATTGTTATATATATTTTACTAAAAAATTTAATTTTACTTGTGTTTTGTTAAATTTTAAGACACAAAAATATACCAAATATTAAATATATCTTGAACTAAAACAGTTTCACAAATTATATGAAGGCAAAAAAATGATTAAAAAAACCAGTAAATCAAAAATCTCAACTATGAGTTTAGTTTTACTCCTTGCAATTTCAGCCTTGGTTGTGGTTATACCATCTGCCTCAGCACAAGAAGCTGGAACGCAAGTGACTTACCCGTTTCTTGGAGTTGTACCCAACCCCGTAGGGGTAAACCAGTACATTCTATTACACGTTGGTATCTTCCAACAACTGTCATTAGCCCAGATGGGCTGGGAAGATCTCTACATCGAAATTGAGAAACCTGACGGTAGTA
>Ga0272443_10004778_pt1 | contig 14443 bp, 7 predicted proteins | sample SSMAcet12_FD_193581 | JGI IMG/M metagenome (GOLD analysis project Ga0272443, IMG submission 193581) | Marine sediment archaeal communities from Little Sippewissett salt marsh, Falmouth, MA, United States - SSM-Acet-12 | ecosystem: Environmental > Aquatic > Marine > Wetlands > Sediment ...
ACCATCTTTTGTTATAGACAGTAACTTTGTGATGTTTTCCATTACTCCCGCTTCGCTTGCGGCTTCTATAAATTCAAGATCGGCAGCAATTACTTTGGCAGTGTTTTTCCATAAATCCGGTATTGCCACATCTTCATCTTGTTCGAGTCTTCCCTGCCACCGGCTTCCCGCAAAACGGCTAAATGTCGCTTTGCTTATACCGAAATCGTTGGCAATTTTATTATCTTCAAACACCCCGTTGGCCAGATCGTCAAATATCCGATATATTAGCTGGCCAAGCAATTCTTTCCCCAGCGATTGTATCGAAGGGCGAAGTTCTTCAATGTTATTGGCCTTCTCTGCGACAACAACATTTGCCAAATTAGGATTTATCGCGGATGAATCAAGGCCATTGTCAGGATCAGTCCTGGGACCGCTATCGACGATGTTAATATCCAAATCGACTCGCCTTTCGACAAAAAAACTTCTGTCTATTTCGCCCTGCAATTGAGCCTTCAATTCAGAATCATCCAAATCAGATTCTATTTTTCTTTCTTCCAACCATTCTTTAAACAATTTAGAGCCCATTTCCATTGGATACCATAATGTAATAGTCTTGTCACCGGTTTTCCAATCATAACGAACTGAAAAAGCCCTTTTTTTTCGCAAACATTCCATTCGGGAAAAACGAAAATGTTTGATAACAAGATTTTGGAGGATCTTTCCAACCAATTGTTCTTCCTCAAGCCCGGAAGCTTCCGGATTTTTTTCTCGCCATTCTTTAATTCTATCCAAGACTGGCCTATAGTAATTGCGGCAGTCAATCTGTTTCCGTTTCAGCAAACTCGAATATTTTTCAGCTCCGGTAGAATCGTTTGTATGTTTTGGCAGATTGGTAAATTTTGACAAAGTCAAATCATATGTCTCGTCTACGATCTCATCGACTACCAATATCTTAGAACCTGGATTTTTCGCCAATCTTTCTCGCAACTGCCAAACAAATTCCGAGAGCAATATTGGCTTCTGATAATAAAATAATCTTCGGTTCATCAATAATTCATTGAGCGAACTAATGTCCGATAAAACAACAATGCCCTCAATCAATTTAAGGCTCGACAACGGAGACAGGTCAGAAATATTTTTCATTTTGCTTTCCGAATAATACTATATCTATATATAAGATAAGCCGATACCCGAATATTGTCCAGAGGACTTTCTACATAATTAATAAGCGCCTTAGCCTTATAATATTTTTTTGCTTACAGGTAATATTTTTTACGGACCATATTTTGATTGACAGGAAGAATCACTTCACTCATGTTTGATTTCTCGCTTAGAATATCTTCGTACTTAGGATTCGTGGCCTAAATATATTTATATAGGTTTTAAACGTATTTATATTATTATATGAGCAGATTTATAATAGATTTGGCGTCAATTTCTTGACTTCAATATGAGTTATATATACTATACTAATGCGGTGCGGTGAGTTGGATTTAATCGGAATTGTTATTTATGTTATCTATGTTGGTTTGGATTCCTAAGGCATCAACTAAGGTAGTATAAATGAAATGACTACATATTACCATAGTCAGTATTTTGCTAGCGCCTTAAGTCTTAAAGGCACGGATGGTAGTGTTGAGTCGTTATCCCGGTCAATAGCAAACGCACGCCTTGACCTGAACCCTCACCAAATTGATGCGGCATTGTTCGCTCTCCGCTCCCCATTATCAAATGGAGTCATTTTTGCTGATGAAGTAGGACTTGGAAAAACTATTGAAGCCGGTCTTGTATTATCGCAGCGCTGGGTTGAAAGAAGTCGACGAATACTTATCATTGTTCCAGCGATGCTTCGTAAGCAGTGGGAACAGGAACTTGCAGACAAGTTTTATCTGTCATCTATTGTTCTCGATACTAAAGCTTTTAATAAATGCCTAAAAGACGGACGGACAAATCCATTCAACCAAGATAGCAATATTGTTATTTGTTCCTACCACTTTGCTTCGGCCAAAATCTCTGAGATTAGTCGAGTACCATGGGTTCTAGTAGTTATAGATGAGGCACACCGGTTACGTAATGTATACCGTTCACGTAATAAGACTGATCCTCTTGCCAAAAAATCAATGGCTCATAAGATAGCAGACGGAATAAGTGAAGCACCAAAACTTCTTCTGACAGCAACACCTTTGCAGAATTCATTGATGGAGCTTTACGGGCTAGTTAGTGTTATCGATGAGCATGTCTTTGGTGATTCATTGTCCTTCAGGGAGCAGTTTATTCGCACATCTAATGAGGAATTGCGTAACGATGAACTAAAGACTCGCCTACAACAACTAAGCATCAGAACATTGCGGAAGCAGGTTACAGAATATGTACCTTTTACAAGACGAGTTCCGTTAACACAGGACTTCCTTCCCAGCGATGCTGAGCAGGAACTATATGAAAAGGTATCACATCATTTACAGCGAGAATGTTTGATTGCTCTTCCGGCCAGTCAACGACAGCTAATAACCCTCGTTTTGAGAAAGTTACTTGCTTCATCTACTTTTGCAATTGGTCGCACATTGCGAAGACTTGTTATGCGCCTAGAGAATATTCAGAAAGATATAGAGCTATTGGATGCTGATGATATCGAAGCGATTGATGAACTTGAAGATGAATGGCAGACCAATGATGACATCATTGCTCCTGAGATTCCAAAAATCGACGCGGAAATGTTACAGGAAGAGTTAGATGAACTTCGTCGTTATGCTGATCTTGCAGAGAGTATTCACAACAATGCTAAAGGAGAAGCATTAATACCTGCACTTCATTCTGCATTCAAGCAGGCAGAAAACCTCGGTGCTAAGCGAAAAGCGGTGATTTTCACAGAATCCCGCCGGACTCAGGATTACCTATATGATTTCTTGACAGCAAATGGGTATGAGGGCGAACTTGTTACAATTAACGGTTCTAACACCGATTCACACTCCAAAGAAATCTACAGTCAATGGTTAATGAAAAATGAGGGTACCGACAGGATTAGCGGCTCAAAACCTGTAGATATGAAGGGAGCGATTATAGAGCATTTCAGAGATAAAGCTGCCATCCTAATTGCAACCGAAGCAGCGGCAGAGGGTGTAAACCTCCAATTTGCTTCCCTAGTGGTAAACTATGACCTTCCGTGGAATCCTCAGCGCATTGAACAACGTATAGGTCGCTGCCATAGGTATGGTCAGAAGCATGACGTTGTAGTTGTCAATTTCTTAAACCGGCGAAATGAAGCTGACCAACGAGTATTTCAGTTACTAAGTGAGAAATTCCGGCTCTTTGATGGAGTATTTGGGGCGAGCGATGAAGTACTTGGTGCCTTGGAATCAGGTGTAGATATAGAACGTAGAATAGCTCAGGTTTATCAGGAATGTAGAACTTCAGAGGAAATCCAGATAGCCTTTGACTCAATCCAGGCTGAATTAGATGATCAAATACAATCACGTTTGGCAGAGACTCGGCAGAGTCTCTTGGAGAATTTCGATGAAGAAGTCAGATCCCGCCTAAAAGTAAGCCAGGAAAAAACTCTTGAGACTTTGTCACGAAGAGAGCGATGGCTACTTGATCTAACTAGTAATGAACTTGATGGGCAGGCGGAATTTGACTCCGAACATCCTCGATTCCTTTACACCGGCCAGAATGCTCGTAAGGGATGGTATAACCTAGATTGGAAGGAAGCTGAAGCAAGGAATGAATATTTTTATCGACAAGATCATTCGCTTGCAACTCAGATCATCGAACAGGCATTGTCTCGCCAGCTATCTCCAGTAGAATTGACATTTGATTACTCTTCCTACGGTTCAAAGATCAGCATTATCGAACCGCTAGTGGGAGAATCAGGTTGGCTTGAGATATCCAAACTCACAGTTAAGGCAATGAGCACTAATGAGTATCTGATTTTTGCAGCGAAAACTGATTCCGGTCAAATACTCGATGATGAGACATGCGGCAAACTTTTTCTTCTCCCGGGACGGACTGGTGAAACTTGTGGCGAAGTGCCAGATTTATCACCAATTCGACAAAGTCAAATGCAAAGCAAACTTAATGCAATCGATAAGCGAAATGGTCAATTATTCGATGAAGAAGTTCTGAAACTTGATAGATGGTCAGAAGACCTCAAATTAGGATTAGAGCGAGAGATAAAAGAGATAGACAAACAGATACGAGAAGCACGTAAAACTTCAGCGCTTGCGCAATCATTACAGGACAAACTTGAAGCACAAAAAATAATCAAATCTTTGGAGAAAAACAGAAATACAAAACGCCGAAACCTGTTTATTGCACAAGATGCTATCGATGAGCAGCGAGAACAGCTAATTGATAACATAGAAAAGCAACTAAAGCAACGACGATCAATACAAGAAGTTTTCATGATATACTGGAATGTAGTATAGAGGAGGATTGATAAGATGCCGGATGATCCTAATGGAGATTCACCAAACACCCAATTGGCAAAGACGATTGTTGAAAAACTCATAGAAGAAGGCTTAATTCCTGAAAATAGAAAGTCTGAGCTAGAAGCGGGACTGACTGGAGCAGGTGTTAGTCAAGATGATTGGAATCTGTGGGCAGATTTGTCAGGTTCACCTCCCCAAGAAGAAGAGCCTTCAGATGTCTAATCCTATCTCGCAGATTGAACTATCATATTTCCGTGGAGCGACAAGCTCGATTACAATAGATCTTGATAGCTCAAAGGATATGACATTGGTGTTTGGAGAGAATGGAAGTGGCAAGTCAACCATCCTGGATGCGATAGATGTAGTCTGCAATGGGACAACAGGATCACTCCAAGAAATTAGTGTAGGAAGAAGTGCAACACAATATCTCTGTTCTTTAGGAGCAGCGGCGAATTCTTTGAACATAACGGTTCATTCGGGAACTGACACGTGGATCGCATCAGTGCAGAGGTCAACCGTAACTGTAACAGGAAATGCCAACAAACCACGGGTGAATATACTAAGGCGAAACAAGATTCTGGACTTAGTCACAGCACAGCCACGTGAAAGATACAAAGCACTCGAATCATTTATCGATACGTCTAGTGTAGAATCTTCGGAAGAAAACCTTCGATTGAAATTGAGGGAGATCAATACTGAACTCGAAAAACTTGCTGACCGTTTGATTTCTCAAAAGGACCAACTGCATGAAGTATGGGAAGGAGAAGGAACTCCAGGAGGATTTTCAGATGCTATCGAGTGGGCAAAGAGTAAAGTATCCTCAGGAAGCGTAGAACTGTCGGCTAAACTGAGCAATTTCAACTCTGTGGTTAATTGTCTAAACGATGCCATTGAATCCAAGCGATGGCATATTGAGGCATTAGCTGAATTGGATCAGGCAAATGTGCATCTGCAAGAAGTGAAAACCGAAGTAGAAGAGTCTCCTGGAATAGATCCATTAACATCAATCAAGCTAATCGATTCCCTTTCGAAGGCCAAAGATTACATTGATTCAGACAGTGAACTCACCAAATGTCCAACATGCCTTCGAGATATTCCAAGAAATGAACTATTAACAATAGTTGATAGCCAGCTTTCTGAGCAAAGTCACCTGAAATCACTTAGTGACAAAATGTTACAAGCGAATGCCAGCGTTGAAAGAGTTAAGGCGAGAGTAGATGATAGAAAGGCGGCTTTTATAAAAAAATCCCAACTGCTTGCCCAAGCTATTGAAGGAAAAGAGATTGAGCATATCGACGGCCTAGCACTTACATGGCCTGACTGGTCACAACCTGAACTAGATGTATCGCTATTACAAGAGAATCTGCAGAAAATAGAATCGACAGAGGATGATATCATAGAAGTCCGTGACAATGTACAGAAAGATGTAAATCAACACAATACGATCAAACGACTGTACGATGGTATTACGAGGACCGAGAATGAAGCGAAAGATCTTGAGAGAATTCGAGATAGGTTACAAAAATGTCATGAAATAATTCACAATATGCGCATCAGCTTTGTAGACAATATATTGAGCAGTATAGCGACAGAGGCGAATCGACTATACCAACAGATTCATCCGGGAGAGCAAATAAATATAAGTTCACTTAAGATGGATTCTGCCCAGAGAGGTTCTGTGCTTCAAACCGGAGAATTTCATGGCCATGCGGATATCTTACCACAAGCTGTTTATAGTGATTCACACATGGATACACTCGGATTCTGTGTGTGGTTGGCTCTCGCAAAGCAGAAAACACCATCAGATACGGTTTTGCTTATCGATGACACCTTTACTTCAGTCGACAATCAACACCTACAGCGGCTCATAGACCTTTTATCTTCAGAGGCACCAAATTTCCTCCAAGTAATTATAACTACGCACTATAGACTTTGGTGGGATAGATGCCAACACAGTCAATCAATTCAGAGATTGCAGTTGGGCCAATGGGATATTAGTAACGGAATAGTCCTACAAAACATGTCAAGAGTGCTGGATCAGCTTCGAGAATTCATTGCCGAGCCAATAATAGATAGGCAACGCATTTCATCTAAATCTGGAATACTTCTTGAAAATATACTCTGGTCACTGTCACTCGTGTACAAACGACCTGTACCAGCTACTGATGACAATCAACACACACTTGGTGAACTCTATGACGCCTGTAATAGGTTATTCGGTCGTCATTCTCTCACAGTGCAGCATGATGTAAACTGGAATGACGAGAGTTCCCCAGAATCGTGGCAGGAGTCAGACGTTTCATCGCCGTTTACAACGATCGGTCGATTTCGGTTCATTCGTAACCAGGTGGGTTGTCACTTCAACGAACCTGGAACTGACATCCCAGATAGAGAAGTAAAAGAGTTTGGGAAGGCAACTATTGCATTGATAGAAGGCATTTGTTGCCCTTGTTGTGGATTCCCAGCATCAAAACCAACCACCGATGGAACAGCCTTGAGGTGTAGGTGCCTGAAACAGGCAGTGCGTATGACGCCTGTTAAAATATCTTGACGGAAATAATGGCAATGAATAGGACAAGAATTGAATTTACGAAATAGGCAATTTGAGTTATGAAATCGAGATCAAGAACATTGGATGGTAAATCGATAGCATCAATGCTATCAGCCATTGAGATTTACAATAAGCCAGATTTCAAGTATAGAGAAGAAACTTTTGCCATACTCTCGACTAATGCATGGGAGTTGTTACTGAAAGCCCGAATCCTCCAATTGGCAGACAACAAATTGTCGTCTATAGTCAAATATGAACGTCGCGTGAATAAGGATAAAACTCTGTCAAAAAAGAAGTATAGGAGTAAGAATAGATCCGGAAATTTCAATACAATAGGTCTTTTCAAGGCCTATGACATACTGATAAATGAATATGGAGACAAGATTCAAGCTATTGTTAGAAAAAACTTAGAAGCGCTCGTTGAAGTACGCGATAATTCAGTCCATTTCATGAATAAGGACTTCACACTCTCAAAGAAGATTCATGAGATTGGAACAGCATCAATTAGGAACTACATTCAGCTTCGCAAATTATGGTTTGGGCTTAGTGTGGCAGACTATGACATCTTTCTAATGCCAATCGGATTTGTAAGCAACATCTCAGGCACAAATGCGATTGCCATTAGTGGAGAAGAGAAAAGACTGATAGAATATATCGCTGAAACAGAAAAACAGTCGAAGAATCCTGATGCAGACGAATATGCATTTGCTTTGAATATCGATGTCAAATTCAATAAAGTCAGTAAGTCAAAGCATGCAACTGAAGTTAGAATAACCAATGATGATGGTGCGTTGCCGGTGCAAATCACAGAAGAAGATATTCGTGAAAAGTATCCTTGGGATTATGGGATTTTGACAACAAGATTGGTAAAGAGATATGTAGATTTTAAGCAAAACCATCAGTATCACAAAATGCGAAAGAAGCTTGAAAAACAAACCAAGTATTGTAAAATAAGACTACTTGATCCCAGTAAGCCAAATTCTCTGCAAAAGAAGTTCTACAACCCTAACATAGTGAAGGAATTTGATAGGCACTATAGAAGGCGAAAGTAGAAGAAAGTTGATATATGCTTAAGAAGAAAACAAAACTTGAATTAACGTGGATTGGGAAAGAGAATCGGCCAAAGCTGGAGCCGAGGATATTGATAGAGGATCCAGAAAAATCTTATCACGCTGCGCAACGTCATAGTGAAAATGACCTTTTCGATAACAAACTTATCTTTGGTGATAATCTATTAGCCTTAAAGGCACTTGAACAGGAATATGCAGGTAAAGTAAAATGCATATTTATTGATCCACCATATAATACTGGTTCCGCGTTTGCCCAATACGATGATGGAATAGAGCACTCGCTTTGGTTAGCCCTAATGCGAGACCGCATTGAATTGCTATATCGACTTCTATCCGAAGATGGAACACTATGGATTACGATTGATGACAATGAGTGCCATTATCTAAAAGTAATGTGTGATGAAGTGTTTGGACGAGTCAATTTTATAGCAAATGTAATTTGGCTCAAAAAACATACGAGAGCAAATGATGCACGCTGGTTTAGCGATAATCATGATCATATATTGATATTTGCGAAGAATAAAACGGAGTGGAGACCGAGGTTATTGCCAAGAACCCCGGAAATGGACTCTCGATTCAAGAATCCCGATAATGACCCGAGAGGTCCGTGGAGTTCTCAACCCCTCCAGGTTAAGACACCATCAGAAAATTGTATTTATGAGATAGTTACACCTTCTGGTAAACGAGTGTGGCCGCCAAAAGGAAGAAGCTGGCAATTCTCTGAAAAAAGGTATCATGAAATGGTGGCAGACAATAGAATTTGGTTCGGCAAAGAAGGCAAGAATGTACCGCGAATAAAAAAATTTCTATCAGATGTTCAAGAGGGTCTTGTCCCAACAACTTTTTGGCCACATTCCGAAGTAGGCCATAATCAGGATGCGAAATCCGAAGTTAAGAAGCTTTTTCCGGACACCTCGTTTGACACTCCGAAACCAGAGCGGTTGATGGAGCGAATAATCGCTTTATCAACCGAATCTGGGGACTTAATTCTTGACTCTTTCGCCGGTTCCGGAACAACCGGAGCAGTCGCGCACAAGATGGGGCGCAGGTGGATTATGGTTGAGTTGGAGGATACTTGCCATACTCATATTATCCCTCGCATGACGAAAGTGATAGATGGTGAAGATGATGGTGGTATCACTAAGAGTGTCAACTGGCAAGGTGGGGGTGGTTTTCGCTACTTCAGATTAGGACCGTCACTAATAATAGAGGACGAATGGGGAAACCCTGTCATCAATAAGGAGTTCAATTCCGCTATGCTCGCCGAAGCCATGTGCAAGTTAGAGGGTTTCGAGTACGCCCCTAGCGATGAAACATATTGGATTCATGGCAAGAGTACTGAAACTGATTTTATCTATGTAACGACACAGTTTATGAGTAAAGAGATGTTGACCAAGATTAGCGATGAAGTAGGGCCAGAAAGAAGTCTCTTAATCTGTTGCTCTGCCTTTCGATGCAATCCTAGCCAATTTCCAAATCTTACGCTTAAGAAGATTCCAAAAGCAGTCCTTAAGAAGTGTGAATGGGGACACGATGACTATAGCCTGGAAATAAAGAATCTGCCTGACGCTCCTCCGGAACATGAGGAATCGACAGAGGAAGCGGTGGAAAAGCCTGGTCGGAAGTTCGGTAAGGATAACAAAGCACAAACCAGTCTATTCGAAACAGGGGGTGATAAGTGAGTAAGGACCTTCCCAGCGTACCAAATGGAGAGTTTCTATTATACCAGACCGAGGATGGCCGGTCACGCATCGAAGTCCGAATGCAAGGCGAAACGGTCTGGCTGACACAGAACCAGATGGCGGAACTGTTCCAAACCAGCAAGCAAAACATAAGTCAGCATATAGCAACAATTTACGAATCGGGTGAATTGGAGCCAGGGTCAACTGTCAAGAAATTCTTGACAGTTCAGCAAGAGGGGGCACGGGAAGTCAGTAGGCAATTGGAACACTATAATCTCGATATGATTATTTCGGTCGGATATCGGGTTAACAGTATACACGGCACACAGTTTCGTATCTGGGCTACCCAGCGTCTACGGGAATACATTATCAAAGGATATACCCTGGATGATGAACGCCTTAAGGAGGTTGGCGGAGGTCAGTATTTTGATGAATTACTTGCTCGTATCCGGGATATCCGCTCTTCTGAAAAGGTCTTCTGGCGAAAGGTGCTGGACATCTACGCCCTAAGTATAGATTATGATCCAAATGCAGATCCTTCTGGCGAGTTTTTTGCCGTAGTACAGAACAAAATGCACTGGGCGGCACACGGACACACAGCCGCAGAAATTATCGATCAGCGTGCTGACGCAACCAAACCAAATATGGGACTGACGACATGGAAAGGAAAGAAACCGCTGAAGGCGGATGTGAGTATCGCCAAAAACTATCTTAATGAAAAGGAGCTCGACACCCTCAATCGAATTGTGACCATGTACCTTGAGTTTGCCGAGTTACAGGCATTGAAGCGTAAACCGATGACCATGCGAGACTGGATAATGAAGCTAGATGATTTTCTCAAACTCAGTGAGCGGGATATCTTGTCCCACGCAGGCACAGTGAGTCATGAGCAAGCCCTTGCAAGGGCTCGGGAGGAATACGAAAAGTATCGATTGGAACATTTGAACGATCCTTCACCGGTTGAAGAGCATTTCAATAAGGCTGTAAAGAAATTGAAACAACTGGAAGAACCAGAGGGCTCTTCGGATAAGGAGGGTAATAAGTGAGTATACAGATTGTCAATTCTATAAGTAATCGCTTAAGCCTCCGCCCTCCCCAACGAGATTCATTGGAAATCCTTGCTCGCATTTGCGAAATTACTACTCTTGAAAAAAATGGCAATACCGCTCATGCATTAGACATTATAAGAAGCGAATTTGACACTGTCGAAGACTTTGAACGGGATTTCCCATCTCTATGTTTTGCATTGGCAACAGGTGTTGGAAAAACAAGGTTGATGGGCGCGTTTATCAGCTACTTATTTCTAAGCGAAGAAATCCGTCACTTTTTTGTTCTAGCACCAAACCTGACTATTTACAACAAGCTGATAACCGACTTTACGCCAAACACACCTAAGTATGTTTTTCAGGGAATTTCCCAGTTTGCTGTAGATCCACCCGAGATTATTACTGGAGATAATTACGAAAGTGGAAGAGGGGTTGGCGGAGACCTGTTTGGAGGCGTAAATATTAATATCTTCAATATCTCAAAAATCAACAGCGAAGTTCGCGGCGGGAAGTCGCCTCGGATCAAGCGCTTGGGTGAATACATTGGTCAGAGCTATTTTGACTATTTGGCGGGCTTAGATGATCTTGTAATGCTAATGGATGAATCTCATCGCTATCGTGCGAGCGCCGGAGTAAAAGCAATAAACGAGTTGAATCCGATTCTTGGTTTGGAACTAACAGCAACTCCTCAAATTGAAAAGGGCCAAAAAACGCAGCTATTCAAAAACGTGATTTATAGCTACCCTCTCAGTAGCGCTATGAACGATGGCTTCGTCAAGGAACCAGCAGTCGCTACTAGGGAAAATTTTGATTCTGCGAATTACTCTGAAGGTGGCTTGGAAAAGATCAAGCTCGAGGACGGTGTTCGTATTCATGAGAATACAAAGGTCGAATTAGAGGTATATGCTCGCAACAATGACGAACACATGGTCAAACCATTTATGCTTGTTGTGGCTCAAGATACCACTCATGCAAACGCATTACATCAGGTAATAGAGGCTGATGATTTCTTCGAAGGACGATATAAAGAAAAAGTGATTACCGTCCACTCCAATATTCGTGGTGAAGAAAAGGATGAAGTGGTTGAACAACTTCTTAATGTCGAAGACTCTGGGAATCCAGTAGAAATTGTTATCCATGTCAATATGCTTAAAGAGGGATGGGACGTTACAAACTTATATACGATTGTTCCCCTACGTGCTGCAAACTCACGTACCCTTGTCGAGCAATCAATTGGAAGGGGATTACGTCTTCCCTATGGGAAGCGAGTCTCTGTTCCGGCGGTCGACCGTCTGACTATTGTATCACACGACAAGTTTCAGGAAATCATCGATCATGCTAACGATCCCAATTCAATTATCCGTACTGGAATTATTATTGGCAAAGATATTCCTGAAGCGGGCAAAAAGACAGTTGTAGTCGCATCGAGATTTGAGTCTGCCATTACAAGGACTAGCGAGGTACCAGAAGGTACAGATGTAGTTCAGGAGATGCTAGGCTTCATTGAAACGACCGAAGAGAGAGAAGTGGCACAGGCCACATTCCAGGTGATAAAGCAATATGAAACACTTCGTGGAAGTGAGCAACTTCAAGAAAACGAAGTTCAAGCGGAGATCAAGAAGAAAGTTGAAGAAATTGTACGCCCAAAACAGGGATTAGTATTTGATACGCTAGGCGATGACAAAGTTAAGGAAATCGTTAAAGAAACAACGACGCTTTATCAGAATTTGTCCATTGACATTCCCAAAATCGTAGTTGTGCCAAGAGGTGAAATTGTATGTGGGTACGAAGACTTTGATATGGACACCAGTAACATAAATCTTCAACCAGTGGCGCAAGACATCCTAATTCAACACCTTCATGATATGCAAAGATATAAGTTGCGAGATGGTTCAGGAATCATAAAAGAGAAGCGGCCCGAGGATTATCTCGTTAGAGGATTAATTGACTTTAATGACATCAGTTATGACGACCACGCAAAGTTACTATATAAGCTTTCGGGACAAGTGGTAGCGCATTTGAGGACATACTTGGTAGAAGAAGATGACGTTTTAAACGTTCTCCAGTATCACCAGCAGGCACTCGTTAACTTGATCCATGCTCAGATGCAAGTGCATTTTGTTGAGTCGGCAACATCTTACGAAGCTCACGTAACTAAAGGTTTCCGCACATTAAGACCAAACAATTACACAGCTGACAAAAATGATAATGTTCGCAATTTCCGGATACCCATTCCTGAAGGTGAGAAAACACGAATCAAAGGCATGCTTTTCTGTGGCTTTGAAAAATGCTTATATTCGATTCAGAAATTTGACTCAGACTCTGAAAGACGATTCGCAGTAATCCTTGAAAATGATAAGGACGTTAAGAAATGGTTCAAGCCATCCAAAGGTGATTTCCAGATTCACTATAGTCACGATACGTCCTATGAACCCGATTTTGTTATTGAGACTGATGACACCAAATTTCTTTGCGAACCAAAACAAGCAAGTGAGATGACCGATGAGGTGGTTTTGATGAAGGCTGATGCGGCTGCAGTATGGTGCAAGCGAGCTTCCGAGCACTCTGTAGGTGTTGGAGGCAAACCATGGAAATACTTATTAATTCCACATGATCAGATATCTGATCAGATGACGTTTTTCGGACTTGAATCAAAATGGACCTATTGAAAAAGAACTGTGTGACATATTAAAAGATGAAATCTATTAATTTTACGAGATGAATAATTATTATAATGATCTTAGTTAGTAATTATAAATAATAAGATCGCTTACGATGAACACGCGGTCTTTCCTAAAAACAAGATCCAGAATATTCAAAATGGCTATCATCGTCGAACTATAAATATGATGCCTTTTTGCGGCCACCCGTTTTTGGGTATTTGTTTATGATTTTTATGGATCTCCCCTTTTCGCGGTGGAGTCACAGTAATTTCTTTATTTGATTGGCATTGGAATAATCTGGCCAGTATGATGGTTTGTATTTATTTTTATTTGTAGAATTTGTTTCCGATTTTTCTTTGGAGGTCTGTGAGTTTGTTTTTTTGGTAGTTGTGGAGGTTTTTTAGGATGTATGTTTGGTAGTTTTTTTTGAGTGTTTTGGGGTAGACTGGTATTAGGTGGTAGTGGTTTTTGTGGTAGATTTTTTTCTTTTTTCTTATTCCGGTGTTGTAGTTTTGGTTGTTTTTTATTCCGAAGTATTCGATTATGGTCTGGTGTTCTGGTAAGTAGAAGTCGGGGTGCCAGAGGTATCGTTTGTTTTCTTCTTTTAGGAAGATGTCTGGTTCGTATTCGAATCTTATTCCGTATTGTTTGAGTAGTTTGGCTATTTTTGTTTCTCCTTTGCTTTTGTATTTGTTCTCTATTCGGTTTTCGAGGGTGGTTGTCATGCGGCGATTTTGTTGATTAATTCTATTTCTGCTCTGGTTAGTTGGAGTAGATGTTTTTGGAGGTTTTTGAGCTGTTTTAGAAGTAGTTTTGATTCTTTTTCGGTTGCCTGTGCCTGCACCAGGTAGTAGATAGCGGCTTTTCGGTTTTGGTGGCCTATTTGGTTTATGGCCAAGCTTAGTTGTTTGAGGAATTGTTGGTGGTTTTGGTTGATTCTTTTGTCCAGGTTCTCTATTACTCGGTTTTTTATTATGGTTTGTTGTTCGGCTTGTATGGCTTGTTTCAGGCGTTTTTGGTCTGAG
>Ga0272443_10004779_pt1 | contig 14443 bp, 11 predicted proteins | sample SSMAcet12_FD_193581 | JGI IMG/M metagenome (GOLD analysis project Ga0272443, IMG submission 193581) | Marine sediment archaeal communities from Little Sippewissett salt marsh, Falmouth, MA, United States - SSM-Acet-12 | ecosystem: Environmental > Aquatic > Marine > Wetlands > Sediment ...
TGAAGTCCCGAAAGGGCGTCTGCAATCCAATTCGGTTCGGTTTTTGATTGCGAACTTGAAACAGGTTTTGAATCATTGTCGATATTGGCTTGATTTATTTCGGATATTGCATTATTATATAATTGATTAAGCACATTGATGTGCTTAGAGGTTATGCTGGCGGTCAAAGTAGGTGCCCTCCGACTTCCCGCCAGTTTTTTTATTACCTCCGAATCAAGCTGAGCCAGCTCTTCATATGTCAATGGTATTTTATAAAGCCCCGACTTTTTATTGATCGTGTTGGGCGCTCGCCAGAGACGGTTTTTCTCATAAATGGAAGTGTCAATGGGTATGTCTCCGGCGATGGTTGACGCCATTATCTTGAATATCTGTGCCAAATCAGATCGCGGCTCAGCGCCGATACATACGGCCGATATCCCGATATGGAAACCCTTGCTCCCGGAGAAATATATTACGGCCTTCGCTTTATACTCAGATTCAATCTTCGCCAATAGTTCAATGGCTCTAAGCCTTGCCCGCTCCAAGTCGCTATCATCTATATCGAACCAGAGATGGTCGCAGTAACAGGGCATATTTCCGATATCCTTAACCGAGCCGGTTTTGTCGCAATGTTTTTTATATTCCTTGCCGAATCGGAACATTGATGTATAGCACTCTATCTGAGGATCGGGCAGAATTATTTCATCAATTTTTTTAACATTATTTCGGAATCTGACATCTCCTAATGCTGTATCGATGTAGCAGTAATCCGGAAATTGAGATTCGGTTTCTTCGTTTCTTTCTGCATCTCTCACCTTTGATTCACTGATTGAAATGTTCATTTCCTTCTCCTTCTCCGGCGCAGACCCAAATCGACCGGACCTTTCATTCCGTTATAAAGCTGATCAATCTTCTTTTCAATCTTCTGCTGTTTTTTGCGCAAACGTGTCCGCCACAATCTCTTTTCGAGTTCCGGAATTTTACTGAAAGCCTTGAACATAGTACTAAATTTGGTTTTGCCTTCCTGTTGGCTTTCATAAGTAAGATTATGACAGAGACGACATAGGAAGTAGTTGCCCCCCGGTGGCAGATACAAAAATTGACATCGACGCCAGCAATGTGGGCATTTGAACCACCAACGTTTCCCACCAAAATTACACGGTGTCGTATCAAGGTGCACTTGATAATCATAGGTTTTCTTTTCGTTGGTATAGTTTTTAGTTATGGTATAGGCGAATCTTAAAACGCTGGGTCCTAACGAGCAAAGCCCGATCTCCGATTTCCTGCCCAGGCTGTTAATCCAGGATATGTTACCGGAGAATGTCGATTCAAGATCGCATTTACGGGCAATAGGAAGTATATCCAGCTTTTTGCATTCCTCAACCTGGGTCTTTTTCCAGTATACTCCGCGTCCTACCGACATGACCAATTACGCCCCCCTGTTTTTTTCGAAATCATTTGAGATATTACAGCTTCTATGACCGATACATATCGCAGATAAGCTGTTATTAAACAACACGTTGCTTCCAATAGATAAAATTCGAATATGTCTGATTTGCGACAGGTCTGTATTCGGACATTTTGCGACATAAATATTATCACTTTTTCACCCCTTTATTTCGCTTTTTTGATTCTCTAATCGCTTTTCTCGGGCCTGACCGTCACTTATCACGTCTAATGTCCTTTTCGTTGAAATCTGACCCGTTTTGGTGCCATTTTGTATTGATTTTCGATGTCTTTTCAAGGCATCCGTGCCGGCAGAAGTTAGTTTCCGGCGATGATCCTGCGATAATCTCTTTTTTCGTTTCGGTTTGGCATATTTGGCGATTAAATCAAACTGATCCGGTGTGAATAAAAAGACCGCCTCCCCGTCATCGCTCCAGTTGATTATTTCGATTCCCGGATGCTCTCTATTCAACCGTTTCCGGATATTTCCGCTTTCGCAGTAAAAACCCAGCACTTTATCGGAGTAAGGGTAGATATGGCCGTATTTACAGGGGACCTGAAAGTACCATGGATTGTCTTTGCTTTCGCCGAGTTGAAACGCCGATTCATCGATGGCTATTTTGAATCGTTTCTCGAAAAGTTCTTTTAAATTTAACTGCTTAATTTTGAAATTGTCTACATTCATAATTACAGCCTCGTTTAGTTTATTTACCCTTAATGGTGATATTTCCCGATAGATAGAGTTTTTTTTTGAGTTTTATTTTATTGGTTGTACAAGTGATTGGTACACATTGGAAAATAGTGTATATTTTCGGAACTAATTTTTATCGGTCAATCGGGAAATTTCCCGATAACGATTATCAATATGAAAGGTCTTTGATGGGGGGAATCAATTTATATGCTTGATGTTTCTTAAATGGTGCGAATGGATCATCTTCCATATTCATCAACCTTTTTAGTCTGTATCTAATAACCTTCACCCTTGATTTCAGGTTGTGCTTTAAGATCGGATTAATGTTTGTATGCTTATCTATGACTCCATTATATTCCGCAAAAACAAGCAAGGCATCCCAATTGCCATCGGGCATATCGCCTTTTCTATTATCTTTGAAGCCAATTTCAGCATAAGTAAAACGCTCGGAAATGCCCCCGACTTCGATTTTTAGAGAATCTTTTGACATAATTGAAATGGTTACATTGTGCCATTTCGTTCCAGGAGGTGTCGGAAATGTTCTCAATGGTTTATCTTCCTGTTTGTCTTTGCCGGACTTGCCTATAATCATGCCCAATAATGAGCCAGGCTGGATATTTCCCTTCCGTATGTCATCAGCATTTAATTTGATTTGGCTATCAATAACATTTGCCACTTGCGTTCCGTGCCGTTTGTGCAGGTCGTATAATAGATTCGCAGCTTCACCAATAGGTTTGTCGATTTCTCTAATTAAGCTTAGGCCATCAGGAAATTGCTCGTAGAAACTATTGATATCGAGTTCCTCCAAGGATCGAGCATGTCGGATATAACTTTCGACCATCATACGGTCTTCTTTTAATTTTAATTCATCCAGGAATAATTTGGTTTGGTACATTACTTCGGGATCAAATTCCTCTAATCTATTAAACAGAATGGCAATCCGGCGTTCGATACATTGAGAACATGTGCCACAATGGGTATGCAATCGTGTGCTACTCATTGTCTTCGTACAGCTACGGGATATTTGTATTAATTCCCGGGTACTACTATCCTTTAGCGGATTAATAACTTCTGATTTTGTCTTAAAAAAGAAGGGATTAACTACTTCGAATTTATTTCCAAAAATCAAAGTGAATAACTCCGACATTAATCTTAATGTTTGGGGGTGTGTCGAATGACTGGCTCTGGCTCCAATAACCTGACCGGAAATCGGCAGATTTGTGCTGATTATCCCGTTTTCATAGAATTTAATTATTCGCAAACCTGTCATTGATGCGATGACCGCCGCAATGGAGGCATAAAGAAATGATCTTGATCTTTGATTTGCGTCCTTCGTGATTCCACTTTGCTTGTTTACCCAAACAGGGATATGTAGTAGCCGACTTCCCACATTTAAATGTCGCCTGAGTCCAGAAACAAGGTCTCTCTGAGGCTTGTCTATCTTACTTACCGAGCGATGACTTACGAGCAGAATTTTTTTATCCGTATCCTGAAGCTCATTAACTGCACCTGCCAATGAATCTAAACCACCAGAGAATAATAGAATCGAATCCGGTTTAAACCAGGGAGTACCCTCATCGAACTCAAAATATGCATCTCTCGGTACGTCTTGATTCAATTTGCGAAAAATGAAATGATAATCATCATCGGCCATAAATCTTAAAAGTTCTGTGAGTTTCTCCGATACTTCTGGTTTATTCCAGATTTCCTCATTACGAACAGGAATAGATAGTTCAAATTGACGGTACCAATTCGTACCATTGTTCGGAAAAGTGGCACCGCCGCGCGTCTTCGACTGATCGGCAGCATATACGTATGATGCTATTTCGAGCAGGTCAAGACAAATACTATCGATATCATGAGCCAGACGAGCACTGATATTCTGGGCTTTTAGATATACATTTTGATTTGGAGGAATTGTATTAAGTGTACTGGTATAGCGGAATGAATCTTGATTCGGTGGTTTATCAGGTCCGCACCAAATCCGAACCGAACTGTTTTCATTCTTCGGGGCCACTTCGCTGGAACTCTTCGGTTAGTTTTTTAAAGGCCGCATAAGCATATCGACCGACCGCCTTCGAATCAGCTTCCTTTTTATAGATAGCCTTGCCGATCCATCCCGGCGTAAACTCATCGACAATTCTTACCGTCTGTCTGCAATACAAATCGAATTGCTTATTAAATTCAGAGTGTTCATCAATATTACTGAATCGTTTGCCGGAACCGACATGATGGGGAAGCTCTCGACTAAGATAATAGGACAAATACCGACTTGTAAAACCGGCATAAAATTCATGCATTAAAACTTTAAACCTATCGCCCCTAAATGGAACCGTTAAGGTTTTGGCGTTTTCGGTCCCCCCGAATAAAGTCCCTGTTTTACTCAATACCTGTTTAGTAAGCGCTTCAAGAAACGCATCACGGGCAATTTTACCGACGTCACTTCTGGGATAAGTTTGATTAATCTTATCCGTTAATTGGGTTGCGATTACTGATAAAAATCCAATAGATGATGCTTGGGCTTCGGAATTAAATCCTGCCTGATTTAGAGCTCCTGCAATATCTTTTTCCCGAGATACAGTCGCCAATTCCACAATTTGATTTAGTACGCCAAGAAATCCCCTATCTGATGGGACTCTTTTTAAGGCAGTAAGGGAAGCATAAAAACTGGCATCAGTCAATTCAGATATTTCAGCATCATTTTCAAGGAGAGCAATTACTTCCTTCCACCTGTGAGTATGAGGCAGATTCCCTAATCGATTATGTCCCATTATTTGGCTCCCGAATTTGATATATTAATAAAATACACCTCTTCGTCGTAAATGACAATCGCTTTTTTAATTTATTGGATAGGGGTGCCCGCCAAAATTCCGATCCCCGAAATAAGGTTCCATACCCACAGCCCAACGGGTACGGATTTTCGAGATTTGTTGTCTAAAACGACAAAGGTACGCCGTTAAAACCAAGTCTAGTCCCATAAAAATCACGTGATCACGTGCTTAGAACGTCGAGGTGGATGAGATTAGGAGATTATATAAGTACTTATTCTTGTTGGGGTTGCAGGCATTGAAATACGGACGTGGAGACGATTCATTGTATCCTGCCATACTCATTCGATTGTGTTCGAATTGATCGGGAAGATAGAAGCCGACTTTTTAACACACTAATTTATTGGGTTAGCAAGTTATCAACCGCCATCCCGCCAAATAGTTCGCAAAAGGTCGCAATAGCGTCATTTTTATCCCCCCGGGGGTACCCGATTCGGGAATATAGCCCCTCAAGTATATCCTGAGCAGCAATAAATTGCCATATAAATAAAAAAAAGAAGGCGCGAATTGAAATCCAATTGCGCCCAGGTATGGCCTAAGAGCGACAAATAGCGTAATTCATAAAAAAGGAGGCAATTTGGATTCCAATAGATTCCTATATTTTTTATGTATTTGACAGATAACGACTGCCAATGTATATTTATTAATCAAATCCGCAGGCCCGAATAGATCGGCCAAAAGGGAAGAAATATAATTAGTAGAAAAACTGTGATATTCACATAAATTATAATCAGGAGATTCAATTTGCCTTCGTTAATTGAGCAATTGCCAAAAATAGTCGCCGAGGGGCGCAAAGAGGCTGAGAAAATACTCGAACGGCTATCAAGTCCAAATAAAATAACTCTCCAAACAAACGAGTTGGTTTTGCCATCCAAAGAGCGATCAGGATTATACTTTGGGAATATTCCAAGCCTGGGCGGAAGCGCGGTCGAGACTCTTGGTGAAAGGCAACTTGAAATAAAAGGAGTTGAAACCAAGGGTCAGCAAAAACTGAAAAGTGAGATTGGAGGGCAGTGGATGAATCGACTGATTTATGGAGATAATTCGCTGGTAATGCAGGCCCTACTCTCTGGTGATGCCGCGACAGGTATGCCTTCTATGAGAAATAAGATTGACCTTATATATATTGATCCACCGTTTGATAGCAAATCTGACTACCGCACGAAAATCATTTTGCCCGGGGATACCATAGAGCAAAAACCTACTGCAATTGAACAATTCGCGTATTCAGATGCTTGGAAGGAAGGTACTGCTAGCTATCTTAAAATGCTATATCCAAGACTTGTTTTAATGAAAGAGCTTTTATCGGATAAGGGCTCAATTTTGGTTCAAATAGATTGGCATGTTGGTCATTATGTAAAAGTAATATTGGATGATGTATTTGGCAAAAATAACTTCATAAATGAAATTATATGGAAAAGAACATTTTCTCATGGAGACGTGGGTCAAGGTGCAAAGCACTTAGGAAGATTACATGATACCATTCTTTATTATTCAAAGACAGATAGAAGCATATTGAATCTATTATATACGCCATATTCAGAAAAGTATATCAAGGATTTTTACAAATATAAGGACGAAGATGGTAGAATATACCGACTAGTTACAATGACAGGGCCCGGCGGCGCTAGTAAAGGTAATCCAAGATATGAAATTATGGGTGTTACTCGTTATTGGATGTACTCAAAAGAAAGAATGCAGGAGCTTATTGCTAATGGCGAAGTAGTCCAAACAAAACCCGGCAATGTGCCTCAACGGAAAAAATACCTTGATGAAGCCAAGGGTGTGCCGCTACAGGATCTATGGATGGATATTGCCCCAATTCAAGGGCAAGCCAAGGAAAATCTTAATTATGATACACAAAAGCCGCTCAGGCTAATTGAAAGGATTGTGGGATTAGCTTCAAATGAAGGATCAATCGTCGCTGATTTCTTTTCCGGTTCTGGTACACTTGCTGAAGCTGCGGAAAAACTTAAGCGTAATTGGATAATTTCTGAATTGGGTAAACCGGGGGTAATGATTGCTCGAAAGCGGCTAATTGATTATGACTCAAAGCCCTTCTTATATCAATCTATAGGAGATTATCAAAAAGAATCATTCTTACAAAGCAAACTATATAGGCGAATTGGTGATCTTGCGGAGGTGGTCTTAAACCTATATGGTGCTATCCCGTTTCCTGATGAAAATAATCCCGGCAGAAATTTGGGATATCTTAAGGGAACTAAAACTCTTGTAATGGTCGATTCTCCGTCAAAACTTACAGGCTACCCTACACTCAAGAGGGCGCAGGAACTTCGCGAATCCTTCCTGGGTGGATGGAATAAAGTTATAGTTTTAGGTTGGAATTTTGTCTTTGATATTGGTAATCAAATACAGAGTCTAAATGATGAAAAAGTCGAAGTCCTTGTTATCCCCCCGGATCTACTGGATAAACTTAAAACAAAATCTGGTTACGAGAAACTTGTAAAATCCGGCGATATACGATTTTCATCTCTGCAATATTTGTCCATTAAGATTCCTGAAATTACTGAGGTTTCCACAAAAGGCGGGAAATTCGATGAAATCGTAGTTAACCTTGATAATTATGTTTTGCTATCTCCCGATGCACTTCCATTAGATGATAAGAATAAAGAAAAGGTGCAGAAAATAATTAGCGATGATCCACTAGCATTGATTGAGTATTGGAGTGTTGATCCTGATTTCGACGGTGAAGTCTTCCGAAGCAAATGGCAGGATTACAGAGGTAATGTGAAAAATGGAATTCCGGACGAATTACGAGTAACTAAAGAGGCCAGGTTCTTGACTCCTCAAGTATCGCACAAAAGAAAAATATGTGTTAAGGCGGTGGATGTATTCGCCTTTGAAAGCGTAGTCGTTTGGGAGGATAAATAATGCCTATTGCAATAAACACCGGCACAAGAAACGTTCCTCTGAAATTCGCCAGTCAGTTATCTAAATTGGTAAATGCTTCCTGGGATAGTGGTGCGTTTCTTGAAAAAACTACACCAGTTACACAAGATTTACTTCGATTTTGGTTTTCCGATTCGTTTACAAGTTCAAGACATACAAACTTTCATCAAGGCCAAAAACAGGCGGTTCTTAACTCTATATACGTACATGAAGTAATTGGAAATACTTCGGTTTTTGAAATGTATTCGAATGTCAATGATGAACTCCTTGCGGAACTGGATTTGGTGGAATTACAGGAATACAAATATAGCCATCCTAAATATTGTATAAAGATGGCTACCGGAACCGGAAAGACCTGGGTGATGCATGCACTTTTGCTCTGGCAATTTTTAAATGCAAAGAATGAAGAACAACCTTCGGGAAAATACTCAAAGAACTTTTTATTGGTCGCCCCCGGATTGATAGTTTACGAGAGATTGCTTGATGCCTATTTAGGCAAGGAGAACGAAGATAAAATCAGAGAATTTGACACCTCAGATATTAAGAAGTTTGAAGAACTATTTATTCCGCCTTCATACAAAGATGCGGTATTCGGTTTTATTCAATCCAATGTCGTACAGAAGTCCGAAATCGGGAAAAAAGTTACTGGTGATGGACTCATAGCTATCACAAATTGGCATTTGCTTGCAGGGGTTGAAGAAGACGAGGAAATGGAAGTATCACCCCTTGAAGATCCATCAAAAGCGCTAAAGGAAGTATTGCCGATCACCCCAGGCACCACTGCAGGACACGCTTTGGATTCATTAGATAATGCTTATTTGCGGGGTGGCGAAATTGAGTATTTAATGGGACTTGAGAGTCTGACTGCGTTTAATGATGAAGCTCATCATATCCATACAATTAAACACTATGGGGAGATCAAGGAAGTTGAATGGCAAAAGAGCTTGAATAAAATTTCTGAGCCAAAAGGAAATAGCTTCATTCAAATTGATTTTTCTGCTACCCCTTATGATGTCACGGGAAGCGGGCAAAATCGAACCAAGCATTACTTTCCACACATCGTTGTGGATTTTGATTTGAGAACGGCAATTCACGATGGCCTGGTAAAGACTATTGCTCTTGATAAAAGAAAGGAGATTGCCACCACCGAACTTGATTTTAAGGCAGAGCGAGACGGGAGAAAAGTAATTGGCCTTTCAGACGGCCAAAAATTAATGATTAGAGCAGGGCTAAAAAAGTTGAAAATATTGGAAGAGCAGTTTATAAATTTAACGAAAGACAGAGAAGGTATTTCAACCAAACACCCTAAAATGCTCATCATGTGCGAGGACACGAGTGTTTCGCCGTATATTGCGGATTTTTTGACCACCAGTGAGGGACTGACTGAAGATGAGGTCGCCCAAATAGATTCAGGCAGAAAGGAATATTTAACTGATAAACAATGGAATGATGCCAAACAAAAACTATTCAATATTGATCGATATGAAAAACCCAGAGTGATTGTTTCAGTTTTAATGCTTCGTGAAGGATTTGATGTAAATAATATATGCGTAATAGTACCATTAAGATCATCGGAAGCGCCAATACTTCTTGAGCAGACGATTGGGCGCGGCCTTAGATTAATGTGGCGAGAGCCTGAGTATAAGGAATCCAAAGATGAAAATAGGATAAAACTGCTGAAGAAAAAAGAGGAGCCTGATAATTATCTGGATATACTTAGTATTATTGAACATCCCGCTTTCATGAAGTTCTACGAGGATTTACTAAAAGATGGCTTGGTAGGGGAAATCGATGATTTGCCGCATGGTACGACCGGCGTATTGGGAGACATTATTAAAGTTGGATTAAGGGAAAACTATAGGGATTATGATCTCTATTGGCCGATAATTCTTCAAGATAAAGAAGAAGATTTAATACCGAAAGAGCTATCTGTCGATAATCTGCAGCCAATTGACTGGTACAGTCTCGATCAACTAAAAAAAATGGTGCCTAAGGATGGCGAGAGTTTCTTTTCTGAGGAAATTACAGTTAAGACCAGATTTGGAGATTATAGAGTAACTGCGGATTTATTTAATGCAAAAAGCTACAATGAGTTCTTGGCCAAATTGGTCGCTGCGATTACAAAGGCATTGAGTCGTGTTGGAACCAGGCGAATACGGGAGTTTCCTGTAATGCAAGTAAATACCGTTGCATTGGCAAGAATGCTCGACCAATTTATAAGAACGCGGTTATTTAAACAGGCTTTCGATCCTATGGAAGGGAACAATTGGCGAATATTGCTATTATCTCAGACAGGAATAATAGAGCATATTGTAAAAGAAGCCAGCAAGGCTATTTATGAGCTGCAGAGCAATATAGATGTATCAGAGGCGGTCATAATTAAGAAATACTTTTCTGATGTTGACTCATTGAAAATGCGAGAAAAATTTTCCATTGAAGTTGCCAAATGTATATACCAGAGAATAAATTATCCTTCAAACAAGGGTGAGCTTGAAAAGGAATTCATCGAATTTGCTGATACAGACACTGGGGTTAGAGCCTTTTTACGAATAAATGAATATTATCATCAGTTTGCCCACATTAATTATATAAGAACCGATGGAATCTTAGCTCCATATTACCCTGATTTTATAGTCAAGACTGATGATAAAATATACTTGGTCGAAACAAAGGCGCAAAAAGATTTAAAAGACCGCAATGTGATTCAAAAGGAATTGGGCGCGCTGGATTGGTTAAAGCGGACCAATGAATTGAATCTTGAAGATCGTATGGATGCAATTTGGGAATATGTTCTTCTTGGTCATAATACCTTTTATTCCCTTCGAGAAAAAGGTGCATCTTTAAGCGAGATGATGGAATTAACCAAATTAACAATGGAAAAAACCAGGGGAACTCTATTCTAATGGCAAGTGGGGGTGGAACAAGCCCTCCCATTTATTGCGGACCTAATTTGGGGAACTTGAGGAATGAAATTTAGACATAGCGCAGGATTCGGTAAGCGTATGGAATACTGGATCATCGGGAATATGCTCAAAGAAGGGCTTGATGTCTATGTCCCGTTGGTTGATGATTTAGGAATAGATGCCGTTGTCAGAAAACAGGATGGGACCTTTGTTGAAATCCAAATTAAGGCGAGATCGAAAGATGTTGTATTTGGTGATGCTGCGTTATTCGCTGCAATAACACACGAATCACGTGAAAATTATTATTTTGTATTTTATTCTGCTCGTATGAATACTATGTGGATCATGTCCTCTGAAGAATTTATTAAAGAATCGGTCTTGAACAAAACTGGCAAAAATAAAGGCAAAAGGTCTATATGGTTTAATGGGAAACGAACGAAAGAAAAGAAAGAAGTTCCCAGACCATAATTCGATAAATATATCGCTTCAAACTTTGATAGATTTAAGTTTACTTGAAAAAACCAATGAAAGGCAATTGAAAAATGACAAAGCGTCCCCATTTATTAAAGGATGACAATGTATTAAAATCAGCCGGAGAAATTGTGGATTCTGGTGAATTTAGATTCTATGAAAGCGATCCGCCGGATTTCTTAAATGAGCATGATGTTCATCGGGATGCCGGAGCCCACAACTGCAAGATGATTGTTGCAACCGCATGGGGACATGGCAAGATTGGAAATATCACACCACATGGGACAACTTATCTTGTATTCTCATATATGGACGATGCACACCAAGGCGGCCATGGGCCCAAACATTTTAACAAAGAGGTTCAATTCTTTTTTTATAGTGAAAAAGAGGACCCATTTAAATTAACGCTAAATAGGGATATTGATGACCACTATATAGACGCCGTAGCAACAGGTACAGCCCTGCCGTATCTTAAGGAGGCATACAATCTTCCAGATAAGGAAAAAGGTTCAATTGATGATCTGATAGCATTAGACTCCGGAATTAATCCATATCCTAAGGAAAATGTTGGTGACTAAAACGGCCCAAGGATTCAAACATGTTTTTGGTAAATAATTTAAATAAAAGTCAAATACGGATTGCGAAAAGGCTTCACGATCAAATGCCACGATGGGTTATAACCAATAAATCACTCGATATTCTTTGTCGCAAATTTCCGAAATTCGACGAAAAATCTACTCTAATAAAGGCTGTGGTCATAAATTCGTTATTTGGTACAAATGTTTTTGCTATTGAACGAATGTCCGAACACATTAAAAAAGTAATTGAAAGAACCGATCTGCGCTCCGCCGGACCTGAACTTGTTGAAGCTATCGCATTATTGCCAAAAACCAAAGGACAAATGAAATCCAGACAATATATCAGTTTTGCGTCGAAATTCTCACATTTTTTTATTAATAACAAGCGATTTCCAATTTTGGACAGCTATGCCAAAATAATGCTACGATATCATCTCGGGCGTGCCAATTTTATTGAAAATAAAAAACATCAATACACAGCATTCGTTGAAAACTTCAATAAGCTGCGGGAATTGGCTTATCTTGATGTATCGACCCGGGAGTTGGATCATTATCTCTGGATTGCAGGTTTATATCGAGCTTGGAAAAAGAATCCGAAAAAAAGAATTAATGTAGACGCACGAAGTCTTTTTGAAAATCCATCGCCCATAGCCGCCGTTTACTTGGATAAATTCTTCTTGTAGGAGAATATAGAATAAGACAGGATGTTTTAAAAACAGATTAATAAATGTAGTAAATTGAATACAAATTACAAAACCAAGGATGATTTAATCGATGCCTAATAATAAAGACGATTTCAAAAGTCCTATAGACAATTCTGGAAATAAGGAATTATGTAAACAACTTGATAATCCAGCCAGCGTGGACCAAAAGAACTCGACGGTTGTTCCATCGCCTATTGGTAGATTGAATAGATACTTGCATAGTATAAAAATATATTTTGAAACATTTGGTATGTTGGTATTGGGGTTATTGGCCGCCTTCCTGGCTTGGCAGGCGAACCGCATTGCAAATACTCAAGTAGAAATGTCAAAACAAAGATATTTGCATGATGATAAGATGATTCAACTCCAACTTCCACCCAATTTAATACTTCAGCTTGATACCATAATTGATAAAGATCTCAATAATATCCAATTTATTTACAAATTGTATAACCATGGTGGCCCAATCTTAAATATTCGTGGGAAATTACTTAATGTTGCAGACATTTGGTTTGATAGTTGTGATGGTGAGCCTTCAAGTTTTATCAGAAAATCTGAAATCGTATCTTATACTCACCCTCAAAATCAAATAATTATATCTCGACGTCACTATTCTGAACCGTCCGTCACACCTTTTCAAAAGGATTCCGATGATTTAATCATGGTTTTAAAAATATTTGGCAATAGAAAAATTCCTGGAAATGCAGATAGTGTTTTTCAAACTATGATTGATAAAAAGAAGGGATACTGTGGAGGAATCGAATTAATAGATGTGCTATTTAGTGTTTGGTATGATGATATTTCTGGTGAGGAGCATCGCATTGCATATTCATTTACTAAAAATCATCCCTTTGAATATATTGACAGGGGTTATTGGGATTCGGTCGCCGTAAATGAAAGACAAATTTATCTAAATCCACTAAGCAATCAATATAAATTAGAATCTGCAAATTGGATTATCGATCTGCTTGATTCAATGATCAACATTCGGTAAGGCTGTGATAAAGTGAGACAGGACGGACTTGATATGATACTTGAATTGTTGTAGAATTAGTTGTTTTAGATTAGACTTGATATTTATTTGTTCTTTTTTTTGGGACTTTACTGCTTTTAGATATTCCTCAATATCATCTCGGCGAAACCGCTTGGCCCTACCGCCGATTATATAGACGGGTAATTCCCCACGGTCTACCATCCGATAAATAGTCATAGGGTTTACCGAAAGTAGCTTGGCCAGTTCCTTGACAGTGTAAAATTCCTTTTCCATGGATGCCCTAAGCCGAAAGGATTGCCTCGTCAATCTCCTCCTGCCTGAAAGAAAGATATTGTGCGGTTGAATTTACGTTCTTGTGGCCCAGAGCCCGAGCGGTTTTCACCAAATCGTGATCGAGCCTATCATATATTTTGCTGGCAAACGTCTTCCGCATCGAATGAGTTCCAAGTTTGCCGCTTAGGTTATTAGAATCAAAGGCCCTCCTTAAAATTTTATAGAATTGCACTCGTCCAATGGGCCTGTTTTCTCCTTTTCTACTCAAGAAAAGAAATTTATCACCATTTAGCGAGGTAATTTTTTTGAGATATTTAAGCCATTTTTTCAAGGCGGCCTTGGCATCAGAATGCAAGATAACTGACCTGCCTTCGACCTTTTTCTTCATATTTTTCCGCTCGACGTATACGCGATCAACGATTTGCCCATTCTGGAAAACGTCGCCGATGCGTAAACTAAGAAGCTCAGATATTCTAAATCCAGATTTTGTGCCAAGAATAAAGATCGCCCTATCCCTGGAAGCGAATTTGCCGCTGAAAGCGGCGCCGATCTTGGCTTCCTCGTCTTGACTTAGTGGCCTACAACCTTTCATTTTCCGACCAGTCCCTGATGATTCCTGTTCTTTTATCTTAATATAGGGTATTTGGGGATATTTGTCAACCACTA
>Ga0272443_10004781_pt1 | contig 14438 bp, 14 predicted proteins | sample SSMAcet12_FD_193581 | JGI IMG/M metagenome (GOLD analysis project Ga0272443, IMG submission 193581) | Marine sediment archaeal communities from Little Sippewissett salt marsh, Falmouth, MA, United States - SSM-Acet-12 | ecosystem: Environmental > Aquatic > Marine > Wetlands > Sediment ...
ATTCCACCGGAATTTCCTCGCCCGCCAGGTTGGCCGTATAGCCGATATCCAGGCTACTGCTCTCAAAGGCGATATCGCCATAGAGACTGAGACCAAAGATCAACAGGTTAAGAGATTTTCCCACCTGCAAACCATAGCTCATGTTGCTGGCGGAGATGATCTTCTGATCGTCCACGGTCATATTCAGACCCTGGTAGAAGATGCCAGCGGTGATGTCCACGGGAAACAGCGGGATGGGAATGAACTGGTCCAGATTCAGCCGCAAGCCACCGCCCATGGCATCCAGGGAACCCAAGTCTTGCGGCAGGTCGATGGGCGGTACGCCGCGCGCGATCAGCTCAATGCCCAAGGGCAAGCCCAGGGAAATCTGCGGCATGAATAAGGGCATAGCCGGCAGGTCGATCCCGCCGGGCAGTGTGATCGGAACGATGTTGTTGCCGAAGCTCGCCAACTGAGCAGGGGTGAAGTTCTGGGAGACCACTGACTGGGCATCCGCCTCACTCAGTCCGGCACCCACAAGCTCGGCCACAAAAGCCGCTTCGACGGCATTGGCAATACCGGCGGTATTTGGCGAGAGGGTCGAGCCTCCACCAATCAGTTCGCCTTCACCAAGGAGAGTTGGGGTTTCCGCGTTGTCGATGCTGAAGATCTCATTAAAACCCAGGCTGATGTCATCAACGGTCACGGTACCCATGCCATAGGCGGACAGATCAATGCTCTGGCCCACAGGGATGGTCAGATCGCTTTCCGCCATGGCGAATTCATAGGTTTTGGCTTCATCCGGAATGGCAGCACCCATGACCTTCACGCCAATATCGAAACCCAACATTTTGTGGGGTTTCGCACGAAAATACCAGTTGGAGTTCATGTTTGCCCCGAACGCATCAGCGAAGGGCTGAAGATAGAGTTCTGCATTCTTCGCCGTCAGGTTCTCAAGGCTCTCTTGCAGATCCTGTCCCACGACGATTCCGGTGGACAGCCCCAATGTCAGCAGGATAATCAGTACCTTTGTTTTCATGTATACCTCCCGTTTCAGTGTTGATCAAAGGATTGTTGCGCAATATACGGTCATGCTGAAAGGTGACAAGATGGAAAAATGGTCTGTGCGGCAGGTCATTTGGTCACGAGGTGTAATACGCGATTTACATGAGTTACGCCTAACTGATATCAAGTATGCAAATCATTCACATTCGTGAAATTGGCGTAATTGGTGGTTGTATCTATATCTCCAAATCCCACTGCCGCCTCAATTCGTAAGCAAAGATCCCAAAGGCAACGGCCACATTCAGGGAACTCTTCAAACCGTACTGGGGCAACTCCACGGCGAAATCGCAGGCTGCGACGATCTCATCCTGAATGCCGACACCTTCGTTTCCCACGACAAAGACCATGGGAAAGGGGTATTCAATTCGTGTGTAGGACTGGCTGCGCGTGGTATGCTCCAACGCGACGGCCTGATATCCCCGCCGCTGCAAAGCGCAAATGGCCTCCACCGCACGGGGCGCATAACGCCAGGGAACCGCATACTCTGCTCCCAGCGCCGTCTTGGCGATCTCGTGACGCGGTGGTACGGCTGTGTAGCCGCTTAGCACAACCTCCTCCAGCCAACAGCCATCGGCGCTACGGAACATGGATCCCACATTGAACATGCTGCGAATGTTGTCCAGCACGGCGACCACCGGCATTCGCGGCCGGGCTTCCAGTTCCTCATGCTCAGGGTTGTTGTCCCGGAAAACATTGTGCGGGATGGTGCGCAGCGGCGCCACCAATGGGTCTTGATCGCGCTTCGGCATATCCTCAGGCGATCTGGCGGTCGTGAAAAAAGAGGCGGCGCAATGCCATGCCGGAATAGGTGGCCAAACCGCTTACCAGAAAAGCCAGCAGGGAAGCCAGAGGGATCAACAACCAGGGTGATGAGAGGCCCATGAGGGTTCCGACCCGGTCCACGATGCGCTCAGCCGATGTCAGATACTGGAAGAGGATCACGACCAGCCAGAGCAGGGCCACCGCTGCTCCTTTCGCCAGGATCCAGCGCCAGGCGAATTCACGCTGAAGCACCCCAAAAACAAACGGTATGACGATGATCCACCACCAGCCACCGACCAGCCCCTGAAGCAGGGCAATACAGATAATACCAATCAGCAGAGCAATCATTGGGTATTCCTCAATAAGGTGCTGCCGGCCAGTTGATTCGACGGAAAATCCTCCGGCGACGGCAGGAAGAGCAGATCATAGTAGTGACCGGCAACCCAATCGTCCACCATCTGATCGTAATGATAGCTGCCGGGGTTCCCGGACTGACCGCCGGGATAGATCCCCCGGGCTTTTGGTTCTGGCCCCAGTGAGACCACCATGCGCCAGGACGGACCGAAATGCAGTCCGGTGGCATTCACGATCTTGGGGCCACCGCTGGTTCTCAATCCCCTGCGGCTGAAGCCGTCCAGCCCCAGCAGATGCTCGATGTCTGTCCCCCGGGCCGTTCCCAATGACCAGGTTTCACCGAAAGCACCGAAATCTCGTTGAAATGCGATCAGGGTTGAGTCAAAACTGCTTTGGATCAACTGGCTCAAAGTTTCCACCGGTTCCGTACGCGTATCATCGAATACCGGTTCCGATCGCCCACGGATGATCAGCTGAGCAGTGACGGTGCGGGCCGGCTTCTCGCGCCGCTTGCCGCCCAGGGTCAACTCGTCTTCCCAGATCGCCCATTCCAGGCGATCCCACCAGCGGGTGAAGAACCAGGGCGCGATGGCTTCGGCATCATTGAAGTAATCCCAGCGGACAAGATGCCTTCTAATGCTGTCGGCATCCCCCACCAAGCTTGACGTGTCGATCCGCGCAAGCATGCTGGGCAGAACTTTTTCAGCCAGTGAGTTGAAGGCATCCTGTTGCAATGACTCGAAATCGGCGCTGACGGCCTGGTTCATCCGCTCCAGCTGCTGATTGATCCGGGCGCCCCGGGCAAAGGTCTCATAATCCCAACCCAGGTAGTAGGGATAGCGATCACTGGTGGGATGCTGGTTGGCGGAACTGACGAAACCTCGCCATGGATTGTGGAAGTTGGGCAACTGGTCGTACGGAATGCTTTCCCGCCAGTCATGAGTGCTGTCACGGCCATCCTGTATGAATTTTCCCTGGTCCTGGTAGCGAATGGGGAATTTCCCATTGTGTTGAATGGCGATATCACCGCTCTTGCTGGCGAATACGAAATTTTGCCCTGGACAGGCGTAGTGTCTCAATGCCGCCTGAAAATCATCATGGTTGGATGCCAGGTTCAGGGACAGGAAGGTCAGCAGTTCGTTGCTGCCCTCGTGAGCCATCCAGCGCATGGCCAGTCCCACCGGATGGTCACCGCTGCTGTCGGAAAAGGTTCCGTAGTGGACCACCGTTCCATGATGGGTCATTCGCAGTGTATCGATGAAACTCCTGCCGTCCCGTACAAGGATCTCCTCGAAACGCGTATCGACCTCACGCCAGTCGTCATTGAACAGGTATTCACGAGCCTGCCGATCACGGAATTCAACCTCGTACCAATCATACACGTCCGACCCGGCATTGGTCACCCCCCAGGCGATGTCACTATTGAAGCCGGCGATCACCACCGGGGCACCGGGCAGGCTGACGCCATAGACATTCTGCCCCGGACCACAGAGCTGGATCTCGTACCAGATCGATGGCAGGCGCAGCGACAGGTGAGGATCATTGGCCAGCATGGGGTAGCGATTTTTCGTGCGCCGTCCGCTGATCGCCCAGTTGTTACTGCCGTTGTAAGGGTTCGGCTGTGGATCCCACAATCCCAGATAACGTTCCATCCGCTCCGGGCTCCAGCTTTCAGGAACCGCCCGTTCAATGGGTTCGAAGCGCCAGCGCTTGCCTGCCGGGACGATGGGATCTTCCCAGGGGGTATGTTCGGGATAATAGCGATCCACGAACGCTTTGCCATGAGCCTGGAGAATCCAGGTCAGGTCGATCTCGTTGTTGCGGCCGGTGAGATCCCAGGCCATATATTTTAAAAGCAATGCAGTCTTGAGAGGACTCCAGGGTTCCGGGGCATAATCCAGCAGTTTGTATTCCACCGGATACCGGGCCGGTTTCAGTTGATCGATCCAGGCATTCACGCCGGCTGCATACGCCCGCAGGGCCATTTCCGTGGTGTCGTTCTCGTTCATGAATGCCAGGGCACGTTCGGCGGCCAACACCATACCGCGGCGCCGCTGCAGGCGATCGAATTCGATGGCCCGTTCGCCGATGATCTCCGATACGCGTCCGGCTGCTACATGAGTCTGGAATTCCATCTGTCAGAGACGATGCCGGGCCGTCAGGTATCCCTGGGTGAAATAGAGATCTTCAGCTGACCCGGCGAAGACGTGCGGTACTTCACGGTTGTCCCAGACCACGGTCACCGGGGCTTTCAGGCCCTGGACATCCAGGGTGTCCGGCAAAGCGTCCAGGTTGGCGTTGTTGCGCCAGAAACCTGCGAAGGGATCCAGGAACTTGCCCAGGGGTGGAATGGCACCCTGGCGGGCATTCAGCAGGCCGAAAACCACAATGAGCAGGATTGCCGAAAGGATGAATTTGATCAATCGCATAGCTGGCCCCACAATTCGTTGAAGTCGCGCTCAAGTGTTTGGCATAAGTCATCATATCCCGTGAAATGAATGCTGGTAAAACCCGCTTCACGGCCACCGGATACATTCTGTGGTAGATCATCGATAAAAAGAACCTGTTCGGGAGAGAAAGGAATCATCTCCCGGGCGGCGGCATAGATGGGTGGATCAGGCTTCATGCTGCCGATCTGGAAGCTGTACACGCCACCCTGTCCCCAGGATATGAACTCGAATTGCCGCATGAACAGGTCGTAGTGGTAATCATTGGTATTGCTGAGAAACCAGACGGGATACCGCTGCCGGACGCGATCGAGAAAGTCGATCATGTCATCCATGGGGAACAGGACATCCTGCCAGTAGCGCTTGAAGGTTGCTTCGTCCAGTCGGCGGTCCGGATCACAGCGGTTCTGCAGCTCCTCGTAGAAAGCTTTTGAGCTCAATTCACCCCGCTCGTAGGCAAAGAGCAGATCCTTGCTCATGGCGCTTTGCACTTCTTCAGGACTGCGATCCAGGATCTCGCCGAGACTGCGCACACTCTCGCTGGAATCCACCCGCAGCAGGACCCCGCCCAGGTCAAACAGGAATGCTTTGATCGGTGGTGTGGTTGCACTCATTCGATTTCCTCCAGTCCCAGCAACAGGGAGATGGCTTCCTGGGCCTGAGCGTTCAGTTCATTGAAACGAGTCGCTGGAGCAGGGTCACCAGTCTGTATGTATTCGTTGAGGGCCACGCATTCCTGCAGCAGGATGTCCACCACCTTGACCAGTTCGGCGACATAACGCTGGTCCGTTTCGGTAAGCTGATGGTTCCTGTAGGCCTGCAGCTCATCCCGGGTACCGGAAATCACGGACAACAGCGTTTCGCAATGTGCCTGGGCCTTATCCGCATCGTACTGACCCGCGACATGGAGGTCCGCGAGGAAGCCAATATTCAGGTAGGATTGATAAAGAAAAGTGGCACTCAGGATCCCGACCATCTCCTGATCCACGGATTCCTTCTCCTGTGCCTCCAGTGGCAGCAGCAGGACAACAGTGAGCAAAAAGATGGTGATCCTCAAAGGACATCCCTCCTACCCTTCCTTCGGGGAAGGAAATGAAACAGGATGCGGGGAATGATGGCCAGATACAGCAACATCCCCAGCAGCAGGTTAGGCACCTGGTACAGCAGTCCTGTGTAGCTGCGCTCGAAGTAGCGGAAAAAGGACAGTTGGGAACTCACCACCATGGCCAGCGGGCGACGACGCACACTGCCCCCACCAGCGTGAATGACCCGGTAGCGGGCATCAAACCGAATCCGGTAGCCCCGCTGATGAATGCGGCGACACAGATCCACGTCATTGAAGAACATTGGGAATTGCTCATTCAATCCTTCCAGTTCGCGGTAGAGGTCTCCACGAATGAGCAGGGCGGCGGCGGCAGGTTGATCCACATCCCGGCTTTGCTCGTGATCGAAATCCCCCATCTTCCAGCCGTTCGCCCAGCGACTGCGGGGAAAGAGCAGCCCCAGTCCCAGCATCTGGGTGAGAATGTTCAGGTGGGTGGGAAAGCGGCGGCAGGACCGTTGGATGCGGCCATCGCTGAAGCGAAGCTGGGGTGCGACGGCTCCGCGATTTTCCGATTCATGCAAGGATTCCAGCAAGCCCTGGATTGCCCCGGTTTCAACGGCTGTGTCCGGATTCAGTAACAGAATGTCAGTCCCTTCCGCTATTGCAAGGGCCTGATTGTTGGCAATGGCAAAACCCAGGTTCTTCCGGTTTTCAATGATTTTAACGAAAGCCTTGTGCTGCACGCCATTCTGGATAAGGCTCCGGGTCGCGTCCGTGGAAGCGTTGTCCACCAGGATCAATTCTCCACCGCAGGAATCAAGTTCGGGCAACAGGACTTCCAGAAAAGCCGGGAGATGATCTTCCGAATTGTAGGTAACGGTCAGGACACTGATGCTTGGGGTGGACACGTTGATCGGACAGCCGAGGGACGTTACTTGGCGGAATCCTGGCTGGCCTTCATCAAAGCCTGGATCTCCTTGTATTCCTTCTCGATCCGTTCCTTGTTGGAAGACGTTTCCCGCAGGTGAGCCAAGACTTCCAAGGCATTCTCGTACATCCCCTGGTCCTTGAAGATCTGCATCAGGGTAAAGGTCGCCATGGACCGTGTGATGGTATGTTTGACTGCGGAGGCCTGTCGTGATGTCGTGGGCGGAGCCGGTTTGGGACGTGGCGGGGGTGGCAAGTCCATCTCCGGTTCGGGCCGGATAAGTTTCGGAGTCATGCGGGGCACGACGGGTTTCCGTTCTACCTCCTCCGGTTCGAGCATCTCGGTTTCGGTCTGTGGGTCTGGTGGCGGCGGCACCAGGGGCTCGGGAACCGAAGGTTTCGGATCCGCGGGTTTTTCTACGGGCCGCGGGGGTATTTCGGGTTTGACGGCAACGGGCGCATCCGCTGGTGGTGGTATCGTTTCCGCAGGGGGTGGGATCTCGGCTGGAATGGCCGTTTCCACGGGCGCTTCGGTCTCCACTTTGGGCGGTTCACTTGTTGGGGTGGTGCTCCGGACCAGGCTCTCAGCTAGCGCCTCCAGATATTCGATCTGGTGCTGCGATGGATGCAGGTTCCGGGCCGTGGGATATTTCTGGTAGAAGCGAGTGGCTTCGGGGTGTCCGGGCAATGCCTGATTGAGTTGCTTCACCAGGTAGGCGATCTGCTCCGTTTCCAGGGTATCGCCCAGGTTCCGGATCAATTCGATGATCACCGATGGCAATGGATCACCCGTGAGAACGACTTTGACGAAATGTTTCATTGCCTGGGTGACTTCACCCTTCGCAAGGTAGCATTCGCCGATGAGCTTGTTGAGCAGCCCGGCATTGGCACCACCGGCAAGGCCCAGACGGCAAATTTTAATGGCACGGTCCAGTTCACCCGATTCCATGTTCTGGCGCGCGTACCAGCCGAAAAGACTCGAGTCGGGATGATCCAGCAGATAGGCTTCCAGATCTTCTTTTTTCCTGAGGAGTTCGTCTCGATTGCGGGCGTCCATGAGCTTGTCCTGTTGATTCGATTAGAGCGGAATATTGCCGTGCTTCTTCTTGGGATTGGTATCCACCTTGTTGGCCAGCATTTCAAAGGCGCGGATCACCCGTGCCCGAGTCTCGTGGGGCTCGATCACGTCATCCACGTAGCCGCGCTCTGCGGCTGAATAGGGATTGGCAAAGCGTTCCGCGAATTCGTCCGTCATTTTTTCGAGGGTTGCTTCGGGATCCTCGGCGTTTGCGATTTCCCTACGGAAGATGATCTCCGTGGCGCCCTTGGATCCCATGACGGCGATCTCGGCGGAGGGCCAGGCAAAGTTGATGTCGCCGCGAATGTGCTTTGAGTTCATGACATCATAGGCCCCGCCATAGGCTTTGCGGGTAATGACCGTCACCCGGGGGACCGTCGCCTCGGCAAAGGCATAAAGCAGTTTAGCGCCGTGACGGATGATCCCGCCCCATTCCTGGTCCGTTCCAGGCAGGAATCCCGGCACATCCTCGAACACCAGCAGCGGAATGTTGAAGGCGTCACAGAAGCGGACGAAGCGGCCACCCTTGACGGCGGAGTCGATGTCCAGTACACCGGCCAGATGCGCCGGCTGGTTGGCGACAATGCCCACGGGGCGGCCATTCAGGCGAGCGAATCCCACCACCATGTTCATGGCGAAATCAGCGTGGACCTCAAAGAAATCGGATTCATCCACCACCAGGCGAATGACATCCTTGATGTCGTAGGGCTTGTTCGGGTTTTCCGGTACAATGGTGTCCAACTCCACTTCTTCCCGATCCATGGGATCCTCGCAGACCTGGACTGGCGGATCCTCCATGTTGTTCTGGGGAATGAAGCTGAGCAGTCGCTTGATACCCTTGAGAACCTCGATTTCGTTCTCATAGCTGAAATGGCTGACACCGGATTTGGTGGCGTGGGTCCCCGCGCCGCCCAATTCTTCTTTGGTCACGGCTTCATGGGTAACGGTCTTTACCACCTCAGGACCGGTCACGAACATGTAGCTGGTACCGCGGGACATGAAAATGAAATCAGTGATGGCGGGAGAATAGACGGCCCCCCCGGCACAGGGTCCCAGGATGGCGGAAACCTGGGGAATCACACCGGAATAAAGGGTGTTGCGTAAAAAGATATCGGCATACCCAGCCAGGCTCACCACGCCTTCCTGAATGCGGGCTCCTCCGCTGTCGTTGAGACCAATGACCGGCGCCCCTACTTTGGCCGCCAGATCCATGATCTTCACGATCTTCTCGGCATAGGCTTCGGAAAGCGAGCCGCCCAGAACTGTGAAATCCTGACTGAACAGAAAGACCGGTCGTCTATTGACCGTACCATGACCGGTGACGACGCCGTCACCCAGGAATTTCTTTTTATCCAGACCGAAATTACTGGAACGATGGGTGACCAGCATACCCATCTCCTCAAAGGAACCCGGATCGACCAGAAGATCGATCCGTTCCCGGGCAGAGAGCTTCTGCTTGGCGTGCTGGGCTTCAAGCCGGTCCTGGCCGCCACCCAACAGGGCATCGGCTTTCAGTTTACGAAGTTCGGCGACTCGTTCTTTGCGACTTTTCACGAACGATGTTCTCCCACCCAGTCCCGAATGTAGGCGTTGATTTCACCCAGTCCGGCGCCGGGTCCGAACAATCGACCCACCCCCAGTTTGGCGAGGGCTTTCTTGTCCTCGTCGGAGATGATTCCGCCGCCGGTGAGCAACACATCAGTTAGGCCAGCTTCCTGCATCAGTTCCTTGACTTTGGGAAAGATGGTCATGTGCGCCCCGGAAAGGATGCTGAGAGCCACGACGTCGGCATCTTCCTGAACGGCAGCATTGACGATCATCTCGGGCGTTTGCCGCAGTCCCAGGTAGATGACCTCCATGCCGGCATCCCGAAAGGAGTTTGCCAAGACCTTTGCACCTCGGTCGTGACCGTCCAGACCGGGTTTCGCCAGAATGATTCTGATTTTGCGTTCCATCAAATCCTCATGAGCAATCGCTGAATTCCGTTGGTTTGCGTAGCACTAAATGTAAGCGGAAGATGTGCAGGGGTCAGGGATTTTGTTGGGGAAAGTAGGAGTCTGGAGTCAACCTGATACCTTCTTGGTAGGCCGTAATGAATTTTGAGGTTTCCTCAAGGCTTGCGGAAAGTTGATGGCTTCTTACATACCCTGGTCTTGGGCAGGGATAATGTAATACCGGCACTCCTCCAGAGAAGCTTCTGCATTATTGAGCATCCTTTGCCTATCGGCGGGTGTTACGCGTTTATATCCTTCGGCAATGTTAGCGGCGATGGATACTGTAGCTCGCCGAAACCGGGAGATCAGCCAAAATTTTTCCGCTGAGGGGAAGGTTCTCGTTTCTCGTTACACCTGGATCACAAAGCGGTGGGCTTTCTGCCAGACAATCAGTTGTTCGAATTTTTTTGATGACAAGCGTCTCCCCAGGTTCTTCCTGTGCCATTTGAAATCATTCTTTCAATCCTTACTCCTTGCTCCCAATCATCCCTCTTACAACAATCCGTCCTCCGCAAACGAATAGAAGCCATTGCCTCCCACGATAAGATGATCCAGAACCCGCACATCGATGGATTCCAGAGCAGTCTGAAGCTTCTGGGTCACTTTACGGTCGTGAACCGAGGGTTTAAGACTACCCGATGGATGGTTGTGGACCAGGATCACGGCTGCAGCATCGTAAGCCAGGACCTTGCGCACCACTTCACGTGGATAAATGGCGGAGGAGGTCAATGAACCGTGGAACAATTCTTCCATCTCCAGAATACGATTCTGCCCATTGAGGAAAATGACCAGAAAACATTCACGGTTCCGATCGCGCAGCGCATGGGTCAGATAGGATCGTACGGCATCACTGGATCTGAGATAATCCTGCGTCACCACCCGCTCCCGCAGGTAACGCCGGGCGATGGCATGGGGCAATTTCAAGGACAGGGCATTCACTTCGCCAACCCCCGGGACCCGATTCAGCAGGGGCTGGGGTGCTTCCAGTACAGCAGCCAGGGAGCCAAAACGTTCGATGAGTTCCTTGGCCACGGGCTTCATGTCCCGCCGCGGGGTGCTCATGCCCAGCAACAACTCCAGAACCTCGTAATCGTGAAACGCGTCAATTCCGTTGCGAAAGAACCGGGTACGCATGCGGGCGCGGTGTCCCCGCGCAATGTCGTTGTTTGCAGTAACCATCATATCTCCTCCTGTAAAAAAACGAGATGAGCCGGACACCGCAAGGTGACCGGCGAACAATCTGGAGATGATGGTTAGCGCAGGTTGTGAATCAGACTTGACCGAGCATTCGCTCCCGGGCAGCCTTGATGAATTCTCTGAACAGGGGATGGGTCTTGCCGATACGGGATTTGAATTCCGGATGGGCCTGAGTGCCGATGAACCAGGGATGATTCGTAATCTCGATCATCTCAACCAACTCACCATTGGGACTGAGACCTGAAATGACGAGGCCTTTTTCTTCAAGTATTTCGCGATAGTCGTTGTTGACTTCGTAGCGATGCCGATGACGCTCGCTGATCACCCCGTCTTCATAGGCTTCCAGCGATTTGGTGCCCTTTTTCAGATGACACTCATACGCTCCAAGACGCATACTCGCGCCCTTGCGAGTGACCTGGTGTTGTGAGAGCATCAGATGAATGACTGGATGGGGTGTCTCTTCATCAAATTCATGGGAGTTGGCTTTTTCCAGACCACAGACATGGCGGGCATAATCGATTACCGCCACCTGCAGCCCCAGGCAGATCCCGAAATAGGGAATGTCGTGTTCCCGGGCATAACGGGAAGCCTGGATCTTGCCTTCGATCCCCCGCCATCCGAACCCGCCGGGAATCAGAATACCATGGACCCGGGAAAGAACCGGGTGGAGTTTCTCCTTGGTATTCAGTTCCTCTGTATCCACCCATTCGATCCGAACCTTGCAGTTGTTGTCGACACCGGCATGAACGAAGGATTCCATGATGCTTTTATAGGCATCGATCATCTGGGTGTATTTACCGGCAACGGCGACGGTGACTTCATGTTCTGGATTCAGAACACGATCCACGAAGGCTGCAAGATTTGTGGTGTCTGCGGGAATGTTCTCCAGCCCCAGCTTCTTCATGACGATGCCTGATAGATGTTCCTCGTTGAGGAGAATAGGCACTTCATAGATGGTTTTGGCATTCAGTCCCTGGATCACGGCATCCTCACTGACATTGGTAAACAGGGCCAGCTTCTGACGCACTTCTTCCGTGAGCGGTTGCTCCGTGCGGCAGAGAAGGATATTGGGCTGCAAACCGATCTCACGCATGCGCTGCACGGAATGCTGACTGGGTTTGGTCTTCAATTCGGCACTGGCTTCCACGTAGGGGATAAGGGTCACGTGCAGAATGATGACATTCCCCCGCCCCCGCTTCTGCTGGAACTGGCGGACGGCTTCCAGAAAGGACTGGCTTTCGATATCACCCACCGTGCCACCGATCTCGGTAAGGATGACATCCAGCGTCGGGTCCTCCAACTCGAGACGCTCGATGCGGCGAATGATCTCATCCGTCACATGGGGAATGATCTGGACGGTCCCCCCGAGATAATCGCCCCGGCGTTCCTTTTCCAGGACCTCTGAGTAGATGGAACCAGCCGTGCTGTTGTTTGCGCCCGTCATGTTCCCGTGGATAAACCGTTCGTAATGCCCCAGATCCAGATCCGTCTCTGTTCCGTCATCCAGCACATAGACTTCTCCGTGTTGAAAGGGATTCATGGTTCCGGGATCGACATTGAGATAGGGATCCAGCTTCTGAATGGTCACCCGTAGGCCTTTGCTCTCCAGTAAAAGCCCCAGGGATGCCGCGGCAATTCCCTTGCCCAGGCCGGAGATCACGCCTCCGGTCACAATGATGTGCTTCGTACAGTGATCAGTCACAATATCCTCGGCTTCAATTCATCGCCATTCCCGACCCAGTGGATCCTCTTCAGGTCTTCTGGTGCCGGGGGCGGCAGGTGATTCGGGCGGAGACGTAGGCAGGGGGCCAAGCCTCAGCCGGTCCATCAATTAATCCTTAATAACCCTTGGTACCTTGAAGTAGGTACCATCCGCATCAGGGGCATTTCGTAGAGCCGTCTCTCGATCCAGTGAAGATTGAACCTCATCGGCTCGCAGCTGATTGACGATCTCGTGCACGTGGGAAAGGGGCTCGACACCCTGGGTATCCACGGAATTCAGCTGTTCCATGTAGCGTAGAATGTCTGTGAGTTGGGTAGCGAGATCGTTGGTTTCCGCAGGGTCGAGGTCGAGGCGCGCAAGCTGGGCGATCCGCTTGATTTCCTCGTGCTCGACGGCCTTCATGGGTCGCAATATAGACTGCCTGTCTGCGCTTGTCAACGAGTGGCCGGAGTCAGTTGGCGGGACTGGGCAGAAAGTCCTGCTCGCTCGTCAGGATACGGTCCGTTGCGCCAACTCGTTCTGCCACGAACAGCGCCAGCGCATCGCGCTTCTGCTTCAGTTCGTCCGGCTGATCCAGCAGTTCCAGCCATTTCGCGAGATCAGCGCCGGTTTGCACGACGGTTGAAATGCCAAGGGTCACCAGATCAACGGCTTCTGCCAAAATCTGATAGGACGGTCCGTGAGCGGCAGGGACCTGGTAGATTGCCGGCTCGGTCACCGAATGGACGCCCGCCCCGAATCCAGCACCCACATAGGCCAGTGTCGCATGCGTGTACAGGTCGGCCAACTGTCCGACACTGTTCCAGATCAGGACCGATTCCCCCCGGTAGCGATCCAGCTCACTGTAACGAACGGCTTTTAAGCGTCGCCGGAAAAGGGCGACCTCCCAGGGCGTCAAATCCCGTTCACGCGTCTCGTGGGGTACGATCACGTGCAGGGCGTCCCGGATTTTCAGGGAATCGACGATGGCTGGCACCACGACGTCAAGATCAGAAGGTAGTACGGAGCCATAAATGACGACCGGCCGCTCACCGATCACCGAATTCGGGATCAGTTGCCCCGCGTTGCGGGCGGCCCGTTCAGCTACGCGATCAAAGCGGGTATCTCCACTTACCTGGAGTGGACCGTCATAGAGATTCTGCAACAGACCTGACACCGAATCGGATATGGTATAGACGGCAGAAAGGTTGCTGAAGATCCAGCGGTTCACGCCGCGGAACCATGGTTTCAGGCGCAGGGAGTCCGGATAGAGATTGGCATTGATGAAAATGGAGCGGATGCCGCGGCGACGCAGGGTTAACAGCAGGTTGGGCCAGAGATCATGGCGGGTGTTGATGAAGAGATCAGGAGTAAGACGCTTGACAAACCGATTCACCCGCCAGGGCAGATCCCAGGGCAGGTAGGCCACCCCGTCAAAACGTTTGTCGGTAAATGCCTTGTAGTAGATGGTGGAGGAGGTAAAGGTCTGAAAGATCAGCACGGATCGTTGGCGCAACCGGTCCAGAACGGGCTGAAGTTGTTCGAATTCACCGGCAGAGGCCGCATGTAGCCAGATCACCGGACGGGGATCGGACGCCCGTTTGGCTTTAAAACGGTCCAGCACGAACCAGAGTTCACGCTGACCGGCCAGGCTGCCGCGCAGCTTCTTGTTGATCACCGCCACCACCCAGACCACGGGAAAGGCGAGAATGATGAGGAAATTGTAGAGGAAGGTCAGGAGAACGCGCATCATTCCCGGGCAGCTAGGATGAGATCGGCAAACTCCCGAAAAGCGCCATCACCACCGGACCGCTGCAGCAGTAGATCGGGTTCCAGCAGATGGAAAGCGGGGGTATTGGCCGGTGCAGCGGTGAGCCCCGCCACCTGC
>Ga0272443_10004782_pt1 | contig 14437 bp, 10 predicted proteins | sample SSMAcet12_FD_193581 | JGI IMG/M metagenome (GOLD analysis project Ga0272443, IMG submission 193581) | Marine sediment archaeal communities from Little Sippewissett salt marsh, Falmouth, MA, United States - SSM-Acet-12 | ecosystem: Environmental > Aquatic > Marine > Wetlands > Sediment ...
CGTGATCAGCTACGCGATCGTCGTCACCAGCACCGGCAACGTCTCGCTGACCGGCGTCTCCGTCTCCGATCCCCTCCTCAATCCTCTGAGCGGGCCGACCGGCGACGACGGCAACGGCGACCTCGACGTCGGCGAGGCCTGGACCTACACCGGGTCGTACACGGTGCTCCAAACCGATATCGACGCCAATGGGATCGACAGCACCGGCGCCGCGGACGGCGACGGCGACATCGACAACACCGCCACCGTCTCCTCCAACGAGCTGCCGGACGAGTCCGACAGCGAGCAGGTGCAGATCTCCGTCGGTCCGAATATTGCGATCGACAAGCAGGTCAGCGACGTCGGCGGAGACGGCCCCGCAGGGTCCGTCGATGAGGCCGGCGACGCGATCAGCTACGCGATCGTCGTCACCAACACCGGCAACGTCACGCTGACCGGCGTCTCCGTCTCCGATCCCCTCCTCAATCCTCTGAGCGGGCCGACCGGCGACGACGGCAACGGCGATCTCGACGTTGGCGAGGCCTGGACCTACACCGGGTCGTACACGGCTACGCAGGCCGACATCGACGATAACGGCGGCGGGGACGGCGACATCGACAACACCGCCACCGTCTCCTCGAACGAGTTGCCGGACGAGTCCGACAGCGAGCAGGTGCCGATTGCACGCGCGCCCGGAATCGCCATCGACAAGACAGGCGATGCCGGACCGGTCAACGTCGGGGATACGATCCACTACACGATCACCGTCACCAACACGGGGAACGTGACACTGCACAACGTCACACTGAGCGACGCCAAGCTCGGACTGAGCCAGAACCTCGGCTCGATCGCCCCTGGCAACAGTGTGGTGGTCACGCCGACGTACGTGACCAGCGAATCCGATCTGCCTGGACCGGTCGTCAACACAGCGATCGCGGACTCGGACGAGACGGGCTCGGTGAACGACAGCCACACGGTCGAGATCCTCAGCGGCCCCGCCCTGAGCATCGAAAAGACAGGCCCGGCCGAGGTCCTGGTCGGCGACACGATCGTCTACAGCATCACCGTCACGAACGTCGGTGACGTCACACTGCACAACGTCGTCGTCAGCGACGCCAAGCTCGGGCTGACCAACGTCCCGCTGGGCGATCTCGCGCCCGGCGCAAGCGCAACGGTCACGCCTGCTCCGACGTACGGACCGACGACGGACGCTGATATGCCGCGGGTCGACAACACGGCGATCGCGGACTCCGACGAGACCGACCCGGTCTCCGACGACCACTCCGTGATCGTGCGAGAGCCGCTTGCCGACCTGGTGGTCGATAAGGAGGTCGACGATCCCATCACCAGCGAGGGGAGTATCGTCACGTTCACCATCACCGTGACGAACGGCGGGCCCGACGCCACGACGGGGGTCGCACTGGAGGACGTCCTCCCGCTCGGTCTGTTGTACATCTCGGACAGCGGCGGTGGCGACTACAGCGAGGTGACCAACCGCTGGGCGGTCGGCGCGCTGGCCGTCGGCTCCTCGGCGGCGCTTCAGATCACGGCGCGCGTCGACAGGGGCACCCTGGGAACGACGATCACCAACACGGCCCTCGTCATCGAGAGCGACATCGAGGACCCCGACAAGTCGAACAACGAGGACTCGGTCGACGTCACCGTCGTCGCCGCCGATCTTGCGGTCGTGAAGACGGTCGATGTTCCGACCCCGGCCGAGGGCGACACGATCGTCTGGACGGTCACCGTGCTGAACAACGGACCCAACGATACAACGGGAGTCGTGATCTCCGACGTGCTTCCCGACGGGTTGACCTACGTCAGCGACAGCGGCGCCGGAAGCTACAACGCCGCTTCGGGCGATTGGGTTATCGGGCTGCTTCCGGTGGCGGGGGCCCGCACGCTTCGTATCACCGCCGTGGTCGACGTGGGAACCGACGGTCAGACGATCGTCAATACCGCGTCCGTCGACGAATCGGATCTGCCCGATCCGAATCCGTCAAACGACAGGGACAGCGCCGAGATTACGGTTTCGGGCGGCGGCTTCGGAGGCACGATTTGCGAGAAGGTGATCATCAGCGAGGTCGCGTGGGCCGGAACGGCCGCCGGTGCGGATCACGAGTGGATCGAACTGCGGAACCTCGGCAGTGAGCCGGTCGATCTGACGGACTGGTACGTGCGCTGGCGGAAGAAGGCTCCGATAACCGATGAGGACCTCATCTGGAAGGCCGTCCCGCTGTCCGGGACCCTCGCACCTGCTCCGCAGACGGCGTGCGAACTCGCCGAGAGCGATCCGATTCCGTCGATCGAATTCATCGAACGCGACGATGGGCTGTCGTGGATGGTCATCGCTCGCCCCATCGATCTCGACGAGAGCTACTACCTCCTCGAACGCGGGACGGACATGACCGTTCAGAACATCGACGCCAACGTCGTCTATGTCGACGTAGCGCCGTACACGATGGAGCTCTCCGACGAAGGCGACGTCATCCAGCTGCTCGACGCGGCACAGCAAGTGATCGACACCGCGAACGCGTTCGAGTCGCCCAGCAGCGGCTGGCCGGCCGGAGATCCGCGGACCTTCGGAACGATGGAGCGTACCGATCCGCTCGGGCTCGACGAACCGGACAACTGGCACACCAACCTCGGGATCGTCACACGCGGCGTGGACGCCGACGGGCGCCCGCTCGTCGCCACGGTGGACGTGATCAACTCACAGACGCTGGAGGAGATGGAGCTGTTCGTCGATCTCCGGCCGACGGAGTTGGCCGGCGGAGAATTGGTGGAAGTCGCCCTCGATCTGCCGCGCTCCGAGCGAGTTCGGACCGGCTGGCCGTGGATCCGCGTCAGTCAACCCACGCTCACCGCTGCGGCCGGCGTCGCCGGCTCCGGCGGCGGGGTTCAGCCGGTCTTCGTCTTCAGCAGTCGCTACACCGACGGACTCTACGTGCTCGGGATCGACACGGCGGGGCTCCCGTCGGGCGGCTACATCGTGTGGGCCGTTTACGGTGAAGGAGAGACCGTCCTCGTCCCGATCACCGTCCGATAGCGAGAATCCAACGACGGACGAAGGCCCCGATCGCTCCCGATCGGGGCCTTCGTATTCCGTCGATTGATTGGGCCGCGCCATGTCACGTATGATCCTAGGTGCCATGTCAGAGGAGCCGGGTCGATCTATACACAATCTTACGCGCGAGTTCCTCCGGCAGTCCGTGATCGCCGGGGCTCGCCGCGTGATCGCTCATCGCGACCATCTCGACCGGATCAACGTCTTCCCGGTTCCGGATCGCGACACCGGGACGAACCTGGCGCTGACCATGACCGCGATCGTCGATGGGCTAAAGAGACCACTCCCTTCGCTCGCCGCCGTCAGCTCGTCGATCGCCATGTGTGCTCTCAGCGGGGCGCAGGGCAACTCCGGGGTGATCTTCGCGCAGTTCTTCCAGGGACTTCGTGAGGGATTCAGTGACTCGGTCCAGGTATCCGTCCGTCGGTTCGTCGAGGCGTTGCGACGCGCGTCGACGCGAGCGCGCGAGGCGCTCGCTCAGCCTCGCGAGGGGACGATCCTCACCGTCATCAGCGATGTCGCCGATCATCTGTCCAAGCACGTGGAGCGGGCGCCCGACTACGGGCTGCTGCTGGACGAGGCGCTGCGCGTCGCCAGGCAGTCGCTCGCTGAGACGACGGGACGTCTCGCGGCGCTCAAGCAGGCGGGGGTCGTCGACGCCGGCGCGCTCGGTTTCGTCCACTTCCTCGAGGGAATCCGCGATTTCTTCCATCGCGGCGCCGAGGATCCCGACCCATCTCCGCTCGTTGAGGACGAGCCGTCGGCTCCGCCTCCGAGCCCGGCGCCTCAAGAGCTCGACTACCGGTACTGCGTCGAGGCGGTCGTCCTCGGCGTGCGGATACCGCGAGCGGAGATCATCGAACGCCTGTCGACCCTCGGCGACTCGGTCGTCGTTGCGGGGACCGAGACCGAGGTCCACGCCCACGTACACAGCAACGTACCGGCATACGTCCTTGCTCTGCTGGCGGAGTACGGAGAGGTGCGGAATCCGAAGGTCGACGACATGCTGGTCGCGGTCGCTGACGAACCTCAGGCCGAGACGCGAACCGGCATCGCGCTCGTCACCGACTCGGCTTGCGACCTTCCGATGGAGATCCTGACGCAGAAGCGGGTCCACGTCGTCCCGGTCCGGCTGGCGTTCGGGGACGACGTCCTGCTCGACCGAGTCGAGATCACGCCGGATCAGTTCTACGCTCGCCTGAGGACGTCTCCCGTTTTGCCGAAGACGTCGCAACCGCGCCCGATTGACTTCATCGCGCTGTACCGCCACCTGGCCGGGACCCGCGCGGGGATCGTGTCGGTCCACCTGTCGGCCGAGCTGTCCGGCACGTGGCAGAGCGCATCCACCGCCGCCCGGCAGATCGAGGAGGAGACCGGCGCGTCGATCGAAGTCGTCGACTGCCGGTCCGCGTCGGCGGCCGAGGGGCTCGTTGTCTGGGCAGCCTCGAGAGCGATCGACGCCGGGTGCACACTGGCCGACTGCGCCGAGATCGCAAGAGAGACGGCACGGCGCACGCACGTCTACATCTACGTTCCAACGGTCGAGTACTTCGTACGCGGCGGCCGACTCTCCCCGCTCAAGGGGCGATTGGCCAAGCTTCTGCACCTGTGCCCCATCCTCGAGAGCACGGACGGTCGTCTGGTGCCGGCAGGGAAGGCGTTCGGACAGCGTGCCTCGCAACGTCGCGTCCTTCGCAACGTGCTTCGGCACGCGCAGCGGATGGATCGACCGACGTTCGTCGTCAGCCACTCGGCCGCCCCCGAGCTCGCCAAGGCGTATCGTACCCAGCTGTTGCTCAAAGCAGCGAACGCCCGCGTCTGGATCACCGACACGGCCCCGGCGATCGGAAGCCACGCGGGCCCCGGCGCCGCCGCTATCGCTGTCACCGACGCAAGTGTCGTCGAGCAGTTGATCGAAGCGAGGAGTCCGTAGTGGCCCTCGCCGCCCTGCTCGTTCTCTCGTATCTCGTCGGCGCGTTTCCCTCCGCGGTCGTGCTCGGTCGCGCGCTCGGAGGCATCGACATCCGCCAACACGGAAGCGGCAACGCCGGCGCGACGAACGCATGGCGCGTCCTCGGATGGCGGGTAGGGCTCCCGGTCGCCGTGATCGATGTCGCGAAGGGGGCCGCGGCCGCGGCCGGCATCGTCCGACTCCCGGTCGGGGCACTCCCGCTCCGCCTCGAGGTCGTCGCCGTCCTCTGCGGCCTCGCCGCCGTACTGGGCCATGTTTTTCCGGTGTACACCCGGTTCCGCGGCGGAAAGGGAGTCGCGACGGCCGGGGGAATGCTTCTCGCGACGGCACCCGTCCCCGTCGCCTGTGCACTCGGCGTCTTCCTGCTCATCTTGTCCCTGTCAGGGCTGGTCTCTCTCGGCTCCATCGCCGCGGCGTGGACGATCCCCATCTCCGCACTGCTGTTCGACCTGTTCACCAATCTCGGCTATCCTCCCCTCCTGATCGGTCTGACTGCGGGGTTGGCGTTGTTCATCCTGTACACGCACCGGGGCAACGTCGTCCGCCTCCTCCGGGGCGAGGAGCAATCCTTCCCGCAGCTGCAGATATGGAGGCGTCTGCGACGCGACTAGGGGATCCAAGATATACGATATCGCCGTGCTGTACTGCGTTTGACGCCCTTCCGGCGGGGTGCTACAATCGGGCGAAACCGGCCAAGGAGACAAGATGGAGAAGGAGCCGCTGCGAGAGATGCGAAACCGCAACCTCCGTAACATCGCGTTCATCACCATCGTCGTGATCCTCGGCCTGATCCTGCTCCAATCCTGGTTCGGCCGCGACGGCGGGCAGAACGAGATCAGCTGGAGCCTGTTTCGGACGTTCGTCGAGTCCGGGCAGGTCGCCCAGGTCGCCGTCAAGGACGACATCGCCCAGGCGGTACTTGTCGACGGTAGCTCGCTCGAAGCGCAGCTCCCGCAGGACGTCGCACTCTACTCGCAGCTACTCGACGAGAACGTCCCGGACGTCACGTATGAGCCCGACTCGACCGGAAGTATCTGGACGACGATCTTCGTCTCCCTACTGCCGATCGTCCTGCTCATCGCCGTTTGGGTCTACATCATGCGCCGAACGCAGACCGGCGGTGGGGCGCTCTCGTTCGGCCAATCGAAGGCGAGGCTCGTCCGTCCGGACACCACGGAAGTCACGTTCGACGATGTCGCAGGCAGCGTCGAGGTGAAGGAAGAAGTCGAGGAGATCGTCGAGTATCTTCGGGATCAGAAGCGCTTCATCAAGCTGGGCGCGGAGATCCCGAAGGGCATTCTTCTCGTCGGCGCGCCGGGGACCGGGAAGACGCTCATCGCCAAAGCGATCGCAGGGGAGGCAAAGGTCCCCTTCTTCTCGATCAGCGGCTCGGACTTCGTCGAGATGTTCGTCGGCGTCGGCGCAGCTCGCGTCCGCGACATGTTCGAGAAGGCGAAAGCGAGCGCTCCGTGCATCATCTTCATCGACGAGATCGACGCCGTCGGGCGGAAGCGCGGCGCCGGCCTCGGCGGAGGTCACGACGAACGCGAGCAGACGCTCAACCAACTCCTCGCCGAGATGGACGGGTTCCAGTCGAACAAAGGGATCATCATCCTCGCGGCGACGAACCGACCGGACGTCCTCGACCCTGCGCTGCTCCGCCCGGGACGATTCGATCGCAGCGTCCAGGTGCCGTATCCGGCGCAGAAGGACCGCGTCGAGATCCTGAAGGTCCATCTTCGCACCCGGCAGATCGCCGACGATGTCGACCCGGAGGTCCTCGCAAGGAAGACCCCGGGGTTCGTCGGGGCCGACCTTCGCAACCTCTGCAATGAGGCGGCGTTGCTCGCCGCGCGTCAGGACAAGGATCGAGTCGAGATGGCCGACTTCGAGGAGGCAACCGATCGTCTCCTTCTCGGGCTTCGTCAACGAAGCATCACGCCGACGGAGAAGGAACGGAAGGTGACGGCATATCACGAGAGCGGACATACGCTCCTCGGCCATTTGCTCAACTCCGAAACGATGGTCGTTCACAAGGTGTCGATTCTGCCAAGGTCTCACGGCTCGATGGGCGTCACGCAGACCCTCCCGCTCGAGGAGCGTTGGATGCCGACCGAGTCCGAGTTCCGAGACGTGCTCGTCGGGACGCTCGGCGGGCGTGCGGCGGAGGAGGTCGCGTTCCACGAGTTCACCGCCGGATCGGCCGACGATCTCCGGAAGGCGACGCGGCTGGCGACGAAGATGGTGATCGAGTGGGGGATGAGCGAGGAGCTCGGCCCGATCAATCTCGGTAGGGAGCGGACGAATGTGTTCCTCGGGGAGGACATCATCAAGAGTAACGAGCATTCCGAGGAGATCTCGACGATCGCAGATCGCGAGATCCGCCGTCTGCTCATGTCTGCTTATGAGAAGGCGAAGCGGCTGCTCACCGAGCATCGCGGGGCGCTCGACCGGCTGGCCCAGGAGGTCCTCCGGCGGGAGGAGATCGCGGGAGACGAGCTGAGCGACTTGCTGAACCACCTTGTCCCGGCTCCGGCGGCCGGATGATGGAAGCGCCGAAGCGCGTCCGGGCCGAAGACGTTCGCGCCTCCCTCGAGGCGATCGTCGATCCACAGTCGGGGCTCAACATCATCGACCTCGGTCTGATCTACGGGATCCGCGTCGAGAAAGACCGGATCGAGGTCGACATGACCCTGACGAATCCCGAATCTCCGACGGCCGGCACGCTCGCGACCGAGGTCGAGCAGGCCGTCCGCGGCGCGTTCGAGGAGATCGACAACGTCGAGGTGAGCCTCGTGTTCGAGCCCCCGTGGACGTTGGAGTGCCTCTCGGACAAGGGAAGGGCGACGCTCGGGTACCGGGCCTAGTCGGTTCGAAACCGTCCGATCCATCTCCATAGCGGTGTCCACCGCACGTACGCCGCGTATACTGCAGCGCCCGCGACAAGCGGGGCGAAGACCATCAGGGCGACCGGGCCGTCCCCGACGAGCCTGCGAACCGCCCACGTCGTACCGAACAGGAGACCGCATCCGAACGCCACGAGGACGACCCGTCCCGCCGGGAACCTCATCCTCGGTACTAAGAAGAGGCCGAGGATCAGTGCATTCACAGCCCCGGAGACCGACGTCGCCAGGGCCAATCCGGCCTCTCGCATCGTCGAGACGAGCAGCAGATCGAGGATCACGTTCACTCCCACGGCGACGGCGGCAGCGAGGAGCGGAACGCGCGTACGCTTCAGCGCGTAAAACGCACGCGAGAAGACATAGACAAGGCCATACGGGAAGAGGCCGACGAGGTAGAGTGAGAGAACATGTGCCGTGCGGGCGGTGTCTTCGGCGGCAAACGACCCGTGCTCGAACAGGAGGCGGACAACGTCGGCCCCGATCACGAGCAGCCCGACCATCGCCGGCAACAGGACGAGCGCGGAGAGCGCAATCCCGTCACCAAGGTACGACGAGAACCGCGCGCCGTCTTTTCGCGCCCACGCCTCGGAGAGTCTTGGGAGCAGCGCCGTCGCAACGGAGACGGCGAACACGCCAAGCGGCAGCTGGAACAGGCGCATCCCGTACTGCAACGAGGAGATCCCACCGTCTCCGAGGTGCGATGCGAGCTTGTTGTCGACCAGCAGGTTGACTTGCGTGACCGCCAAAGTGAGGACCGCCGGTGCCATCAGGCGCACCAATCGCCGGATCGCCGGATCGATCGGCCAGAGAGCCGGGCGGTAGCGAAAGCCGACACGGCGAAGGGACGGGATCTGTGCAATGAGCTGTCCGGCGCCGCCGAGCAGGACGCCGGCAGCCAGTCCGAGGACCGGTTGCTGGGGAAACCGCGGCACGAGGACGAGGATCCCGGTGATCATCCCCACATTGAACCAGATCGGCGCGGCCGACGCAGCGAAGAACCGATGATGCGAGTTCAGAATCCCCATCGACACTGCGGCGAACCCAACCAACGCGATGAACGGAAAGACGATTCGGGTCAACCCTACGGCGACCGCGAGCTTCTCCGGCGAGAAGCCGCTCGCGAGAAACGGAACGTACGCCGGGGCAAGCCAGATCCCGAGACCGACGACCGCAGCGAACAGCACGATTAGCCAGGTAAGCAGGGTGCTCGCGAAGCGGTCTGCATCGCTGCCGTCGACCCTCATGTCCGTGTAGACGGGGACGAACGCCGTCGACAGCGCTCCCTCGGCGAGGAGCTGCCGCAGGAAATGTGGGACGAAGAACGCGATAAGAAACGCATCGTACGTCCCGCCCACGCCAAACCGATCGGCGATCGCAACGTCGCGCAGCAGCCCCAATATGCGAGAGACGCCGGTCGCGAGCGCCATCAACAGGACATCGCGGGCAAGCCGCTTCATGGCGCGAGCGGGACGAGGCAGAGCGCCAACGCGTAAGGATTTCTGGATCCGAGCCGGTAGATCGAGGTCGGATCGCACGCAACCAACGCGTTCTCCCGGCAGCAGCCGAGGACGATCGCGTCTCGAATCGGTACCGACATCGACGACAAGAGCGCCTGCAGATCCGCGAACGCCTCCGCTTGGCTCCCCCTCTCCCGGGTCAACGTAAGCAGGACCAGCCCTCCATGCCAGTCCGTCGCGAGAACCGCCCAGCCGCTCGCTGCGTCGAACTCCGGGGACTCCGGAACCGCAGCGGCGACACCCGAGTCAACGAGAATCGGACCGGCAGAGAACGCGTGCATGAACGTCCCGGCGTCGGGACCGACGGCGCAGACCAGCGAAAGCGCGTCACCTAATCGAACAAGCGACAGACGCCCCTTCGCCTCGCCGCTCGCCACGACGAGCGTCGCCGTCGGATCGGCCGCCACGAACGGACCCTCGTAGACGGAGACGACTCGACCGCCGCGCGCCTTGACGACGGTGAACGATCCCGGCACGCCGCGACTGAGCGTCCCGCCGTAGCCCGGTGAGTAGGCGACGACCTCCCCGTAGAGGAGCGGGCGATTGACGTCGTCGATCGCGATCCGCGCGCCCCCGTGCCTTGCGTAAAGGCTCGCCTCTCCGGAGAAGTAGGCCCACCATCCGAACACGTCGAGTCCGAGTCCCTCGTGCGTCTCGCCGTCCACGGCGTACGGCGCCCCGCCGATGATCAGCAGGCCAACCGGAAGTGGCGTCCGAGAGCAACCGAGATTGATCGCGGCCACGGCGTTGGAAGCGACCGCCAACTCCTCGACCGAGGCAAGCGTTCCAAGTCCGGCAGCGGGGAATGCAGGTGTCAGGCGGTATCGGTCCCGCCACGATTCGACGTAGAGCCAGCTCGCGGTAGCCGTCCCCCTCGACAGGCTGCCAGTCAGCTCGTGGAGAACCAGCCCCTCGCCGATCTGGACGATCGTCTCCTCCGCGGGGCGCTCGGTCGCCTCGACGCAGAATGAGTAGAAACCCGGGGCCTCGTACGTTCGCGTGCTGACGACCTTTCCTCCCGGGATCTCTATCCAGACGTCGATGTGGCCTGGCGGCGCCGACGGGAGCCGGACGCTCCCGATCCCCTCCGCACCGAGGACGATGAACTGCGGGCCGATCGCGGGACGACTGTGGTGAACCGTGAGTCGAAGTTCGGTCCCGTCGGCGGTCGAGTCGATCACAATCGGGGCGAATCGGTCGAAACGCAGGACTATCCGCCCCGCCGACGCCTCGAGATCCTCGAGCGTGGCGGGCGTCGTCTCCACGAACCAGGTCTCCCCGACGCGATGGACCTCGCCACCCACGAGGCCAACCATCCACTCAAGCGTCGCGTATGCAGTTCCCTCTCGCATCGCGTACAAGTCGGCGTCGAGACCTCGTCGCGCACCGCCCCAGCGAAGCACGAGTTGATCGTCTTCGACGATCGTCTCGATCCCAATGGCCAGCCCGAACTCGTCGAGCGGAACGAGGATCGATCCGCCCTCCGCGAGAACCGGGCGGTCCATCACCAGCGGTTCGTCATTGATGTAGACGGAGACGGCGGTTACGCAACTCGACCACGAGGCAACCAGCAACAGGAAAACTCCGATCCCCCCGGCCACCACCCCGCGTTTCATCGAGGGCTACTCCTCCTTTGAGCCCTCCTCATCGACCTGAATCCGGACCTCGACCGAGATCTCCTTGTACAGATTGACCGTCACGGCGTGCGGGCCGAGCGTTTCGATCGGATGCTCGAGCTGGATCCGCGACGTCTCGACGTGCTCGCCGAGAAGCTCCTCAATCTGACCCGCGATGTCTTCGGCGCGAACCGAACCGTAGAGACGATCATCGTCGTGCGCCTTGCGTTCGAAGTGCAACGTTCGATCTGCCAACCGGTCTCTCAGATGGCGAGCCTTCTCTTCCCGTTGGAGAAGCTCCGTCTCATGCGCGGCCTTCTCCTTCGCGAAGCGGGCCGCGTTGTGCTCCGTCGGCACGACGGCGAGGCCTCGAGGAAGCAAGTAGTTGCGCGCGTAGCCGTCGGCCACGTTCACGACCTCGCCGACGTGGCCCAGCCGCTCGACGGTCGTTGTCAGTAGTACCTTAGCGATCGCAATCACCCCTGTCTTGATACCGTGTGATTGTAGAAAGCCCGCATCTCTCCGTCAAATCGAGGCTCCGCCCGACCTCGGACCCAATGGTATACTGTGATCCGACCATGGAACTGATCGAGTGGGCTCAAGTACCGGATCGTGTTCTGGTGATGGGGATCGTCAACGTAACGCCGGATTCGTTCTACGCCGGCAGCCGCGCGCCTCGCACCGGGGACGCAATCGCGAGAGCCGTTCGGATGGCCGACGAGGGGGCGGACATCGTGGACATCGGCGGGGAGTCGACACGACCCGGTTCCCGCCCGGTCTCCGCTTGGGAGGAGGCGGACCGCGTCCTACCCGTCGTCGAGGGGATCCGCAGGCGAAGTCCCGTCCACGTCTCGATCGACACCATGAAGTCCGACATCGCCGAGGAGGCGATCTCCCTCGGCGCCGGGATCCTAAACGACGTCACCGCACTCCGCCACGATAAGCGAATGGCCTCGGTCGCTGCGCAGGCGGGCGCGTTCGTCGTCCTCATGCATATGCAGGGCTGTCCGGAAACGATGCAGCGAGCCCCGATCTACTCCGACGTCGTCGAGGAAGTCCGGTCTTTCCTCGTCCAGCGGATCGCCGCTGCTGCCTCTGCCGGGATCCCGGAGGAGCGGATCTTCATCGACCCGGGGATAGGCTTCGGCAAGACCGTCGCTCACAACCTCGCCCTCCTCCGCAACCTCGGGCGGCTCGTCGAGATCGGTCGACCGATTCTCGTCGGCCTGTCGCGCAAGGCGTTCCTCGGGGCGATCCTCGATCTCCCGGCCGACGAGCGTATCGAGGCGACGATCGCAGCCAACACCGCCGCGATCCTCAGTGGCGCATCGATCATCCGCGTCCATGACGCAAAGGAGGGAAGGCGGACAGCCGACATCGCGGCGCGCCTTCGGCACCATGTCGCTACGCATCGCTGACTTCCTCGCCCATCCGGGTCGCCGTCTCCCCGTCGCGCTCGTGTTGAGAGGTGGGCAGGATCCCGAGAGCCTCTGCACGGTCGAATCGATCGAGATCGACGGCGAGGCGTTCGCCCAGCTGGGGACGCTGTACCTCGAGGTGACCGTTCGCGCGCGGCTGATCCAGCCGTGCCGGCGCTGTCTCGAGCCGGTTGAGACAGCGCTCGAGCTCGACGAACCGTTCGAGGTGCCGATCCCGACCCAAGCCGAAACGGTCGACCTCTTGCCGGTCGTCCTTCGGCTGGTTCTGTCCGCCTACCAGCCGAACGTTCTCTGCCGTCAGGACTGCCGCGGCCTGTGTCCGGCGTGTGGGCTCAATCTCAATCGGCACCCGGATCACGCGTGCCGGATCGATCGGACCGAGCGACCGACGCTGAGGGACTTCCTCGCATGACGGGCAAGTTCGTCGCCCTGGGGTTCGACCCCGGTCTGGCGACCACCGGGTACGGGATCGTTCGAGGCGCAGGATCCAGCTGGGAGGCGGTCGCCGGCGGCGTCATCGAAACGGAGAAAGGGATTCCTCGTGCCGACCGGCTGCACGCGATCTACCGCGAGGCACGCACGCTGATTGAGACGTACCACCCGGACGGCGTCGCAATCGAGGAGATCTTCCTCGCGACGAACGCGCAGACGGCCATGCGGACAGCGGAGACGCGCGGCGTCCTCCTGATGGCCGCCGCGAACGTCGCGATCCGCGGCTACACGCCACTCCAGGTAAAGAAGCGGATCACCGGGTACGGGAAGGCGCCGAAATCGCAGGTACAGGCGATGGTGAAGCGGCTCCTCTGCCTGCCGGAGATCCCCAAGCCGGACGACATGGCCGACGGGCTCGCCCTCGCCCTCTGCTATCTGCTCGACCAACAAGGAGTGCAACCGACCGACGATGCCTACCTATGAGGAGATCCTCCGTCTCCCCGAAGCACTCGACGAGGGCCGGGCCCTGCTGTTCGACGGCCATTCCCACGCCTACCGCGCCTTCTACGGGATTCCGGAGCTGACAACCCGCGCCGGCAAGCCCGTGAACGCGGTATACGGATTCTGGCGAATCCTTCTGCGCACGCTGCGCGACTTCCCCTCAGCGTACGCCGCGGTCGTGTTCGACGCCGGCGGCGACACCTTCCGGCACGAGATCTACCCGGACTACAAAGCGAGCCGCAAGCCGATGCCCGAGGAGATGGCGACGCAGATCCCGCTGATTCTCCGCCTCCTCGACGCGCTGGGCGTGCCGACGTTCTCCGTTCCGGGGGTCGAGGCCGATGACGTCCTTGCGTCCATCTCTCAGCATGCGGTGGAGCGCGACCTTACGTGCCTGATCGCCACATCTGACAAGGATCTGGCTCAACTCGTCTCCGAGCGGATCCTGCTGCTTCGGCCGGGAGCGCGCGGCGTGGACGCCGCGCAACAGCTTCTCGATCCCGCCGGCGTCGAGGCGAAGTACGGCGTAGCTCCCGAACGGATCGTCGACCTCCTCTCGCTGGTCGGCGACACGTCGGACAATGTGCCTGGGGTACCGGGGGTCGGTGGCAAGACCGCGGCCCGGCTACTCCGGGAGTTCGGCACGCTAAAGGCCGCACTCGACTCAGCCGATATGGTGAAGAACCGGCGCGTCGCCGCCGGACTGGCGGACCATCGAGCCGACGCCGAACTCGCCCATCGATTGATCCAGCTCCGATCCGACGTCGAGCTGAGTGGAATGCCGGAGGCCTGTCGGCTTCGGGGCATCGACATCGGCAGGTTGGCGCAGGTGCTGACTGAGCTGGAGTTCACCACCGCGTTGAGCGAACTTGGCCTCGAGCCGGCCGGGCCGAGCGACCGTCCCCCGGCCGAGCCGACGCGCCATGTTTCATACAGCGCGATTCTCGAGCGGGACGAGCTGGACACGCTCGTCGCCAAGCTGCGCGACGCGAAGACCGTCTCACTCGATCT
>Ga0272443_10004783_pt1 | contig 14437 bp, 10 predicted proteins | sample SSMAcet12_FD_193581 | JGI IMG/M metagenome (GOLD analysis project Ga0272443, IMG submission 193581) | Marine sediment archaeal communities from Little Sippewissett salt marsh, Falmouth, MA, United States - SSM-Acet-12 | ecosystem: Environmental > Aquatic > Marine > Wetlands > Sediment ...
TCACGAACACCTGGTGAGCTGTTATAGTAACTGACTCTTGATTGAACAACAGATGGGCCGTAAACCAGTCTTTCGGCAGCCATTGACAGCCCTTCATCGATCCAAGTGGACATTTCCCCGGAACTTTCAACGATGTAGTTTCGGTTAAAGTTGACCATATGCTGGAATTCATGAGCTAAGGTTGAAAAGGCTCTGGAAACATCGATAGGATTGGATTTGGGGTAATGCATGGTTGGATAAGTATCGATATAGAAAATTTCCATCAAATTGGAACCGGCCATGTTAAACAAGTCTCTTGACCAGAAATAACCGCCTACATAACCTCCTGTGGTGTCAAAATTATCCTGAATGTCGAATATAAGGATGGCAATTTTTCCATCGCCATTCACATCCGAAGGGGTGTAAAAATTTGTGGTGATTTGATTGTAAATAACATCATCGAACTCATCAGCTACTTGTTGAGCTTTAGTAGTGTTGATGTCTGCTACAGATTCGACCCATATTTTACAATATTGTCCTTCTGCCTGAAGAGTTGCCGTCATCGATTGATCTGAATCCGATTTAAAGTTATACACTGTAAATTGTCTGGTGTCACCCACTGCTCTTGATGTGTCCTCCGTTCTTGAAACCAGCTTTGCCCGATCAAGTACCATGTTGCGATCGGGAACGGGATCTATTCTGTAAGCATCCATGGGTAGTCCCTTTGGAATTTGAACATTTCTCGAAGCCCATTCTTTTCTCTGGGCAGAGGCCAATGTTCCGGTGTATTGAGTTGCATTACCATTTTCGGATTCGTTGTTGATCAACAGATAACTCCCTGAATAAGGACTGGTGAAATCCACACCGGTTTGTGGGGAGTCGGAGATAACAGAGAAACTCCATAATGAGCCGGGTGTTGATCCATAAGCATTTTTGGCTGTGACCTTCCAATAATAGGTCTGTCCCACACTGAGTGTTGAGGGTGAATAGGTATTATTTGCCTGATTTGATGAAACTTTTGGAGGATTAGTCGTCGTTCCGAAATACACATCATAATTGTCGGCATCTGTTGAAAGCCATGACAATTGAGGTGTTTGGTCGGTGATTGCAGCCCCATTTGATGGAGATGGTGTAGATGGGACAGAGGGTGGACTGTTTTCGACTTCACCTTCGCCTGTCCAGGCTTCGTCCATGTAGATTTCTCCCCAATAAACCCAGATTTCTACTTCGTTTTCTCCCGTTGTAAAATCGTCTGCAGGAATGGTATAGGTCCCCCAGCTTTCGCCAAGAACTCCGTAGTACATATACACCCCATTAATATATACATCGATTTCAGCATTGTATCCCTGCTCCATTAATCCATATACGTTAAAGGAAAAATCATGTTTGCCATCGAATGTGAAATATAATGACCCATAATTCTCCACAATCCAGTGAGGTGGAGTCTGATTGACCGTGTCGTAATAGGCATCGTAATAATCAAAAGACATGTTCCCAGTTACTTCCGGTGTTTGGCTTTTTAAAACGACTCGGCCGTCTCCGGTTGTTGGTTGTGAAGACTGTGTCGTAAAATTCCATATACTTCCGGTCGTCGTTCCGTATGAGTTCTTTGCTACGATTTTCCAATAATATTTTTGGCTTTGGGAAAGTGTTCCCGGATTATAGCTGTTAAAACTTTGATTGGATGAAACTTTTGGTGGATTTGAGGAAGTTCCGAAATACACATCGTAACTGGTAGCCCCGTTTGCTGACCATGAAAGAGATTGGGTCGTTGAAACGCCAACACTCCCCGATGACGGTGTTGGACTGGATGGTGTGGATGGGGGGTTATTTTGCGAGGAAGAATAAGTTCCCACTACAAAATCAGCCGTTGTATGGTTTCCCTGTACCGTTTGCGTTTCTCCGTAATTACTTTGTATGTAATTAAGGACTTTGTCTTTTGAATAATTATAGAGTTCTCTAAAAGTGACTTGTCCGTTAAGAACTCCGCCAGTTCCGTAACCGTCAGCATTATAGGTATAATCAAAGGAACTGTTAGGGTTTGATGAACCGACGTTTCCAAGACCATCGTTAAAGAAAAAGGTGAAAAAACCGTGGTTTAAAAAGCCATCTTCATTGGAATATTCGTTAATAGCTGAACCCGTTAAGACGTAATATTCATAAGGAGAATCATAACTGCCTCTTATTGCCGGTTGCTCTTCAAAGGCTTCAATAACACCTTGCTTGAACAATTCCATCCGGTCAATTCTCTCCTGTCGATTCATCTGTCTTCCGGATGAAAGACTGGTGAAATTACCGGATTCACAGGCATCGATTAAAACAATTTTTGTGCCATTAATTGTGCCGAGATAGGATCTTAGTTCACTCATACTGATATTCGAACCATCACTCAGATACAATCTGGATTGTCCGCTTTCATAGTACCCATGTCCTGAATAATGGAAAACAAAGACATCTTCAGAAGAGCTGCCTGAGACAAATGAGCTGATCCAGCTTTGTATTTGTGTTTTAGTGATATAACCGGTTTGCTTTTGAATGGTAAAGTCATTGGTGAGATTTTCAAAGGTTATTTTTATTTCATCAGCATCATCATCAGTTGCTGAAAGGTCCCCGTCTCCACCGTAATCAGTTAACCCCAGGGTTAACCCTCTGTATTGCGGCGTTCCGGAAGGAGCAGCTTTTGTGGTGAAATTCCAAATGCTGCTTTCCGTAGAACCACCCTGATCATCCATGGCAACAATTTTCCAATAGTACTTTGTAGAATACGAAAGTGAGCTGATAGAGAATGATGGAGAAGAAACGGTATTTCTCAATGTTGTTGGATTTGAATTTTTATCCAAATACACCTGATAGGTGATTGGATCGGAATCAGGATCAGTGCTGGCATCCCAAGTTAATGTCAACGAAGTATCACGGTTTGTACTTCCGGAAGCGGGAGATGGATTTGCAGGTTGTGATGGCGGGTTATTTTCAGACGATTTGGTTCTGAAATGCCATACTTGTCCAGATGTTGAGTTCGATTGTTCATCCTTTGCCACGATCTTCCAATAATACAAAGTATCATTGGAAAGTCCGGTTTTCTGATATTGAGTGGTTGTAATATTGGAAATATTCAAAGATGGATTTTCCTGTGTGCCAAAATACAAATCGTAATATACCGTTCCACCTTCAGGATCCGTTGAGGCATCCCAACTCAGATTCAGTGTTGTTTCCCGATCTTCCGCTCCTGTAGAGGGGGTTGGGTTCATAGGTTCTGTTGGTGGTTCATCCGCTTGTTGGACAGTTGTAAACCTCCAAATGCTTCCGGCAGTCCGATTACCGAGAGAATCTTCAGCTACGACTTGCCAAAAATATGTAGTTGAATTCGAAAGTCCGGAGACTGCATATTGAGGATCCGAGACAGTTGAGAGAAGTGTCGACGGTTGAGGATTCTGATCCAGGTAAACATCATAAGTGACCACCCCGCCTTCAGGGTCAACACTTTCCTGCCACTGTATGAGAGGATTTAAACCAACATTTTCAGCGTTGTTGACCGGATTTGGAGTGGTTGGGGCACTGGGTGGTTGGTTAGTGCTGGTGGGTTTTGTTTTCCCGTAATTATTTGTAAAGACGACAAAATCAATGATATCAACCTTTCCATCAGGCGTATTGACGTCAAAAATACCTTCCCATTCTCCCTGGAAATAATCCTGTGCGGGTCCTATATCGTATTTTTCCTCATATACTCCATCACCTATTGTTGTTGTGTATTTTTCAGAAAAAAGATAAAAATCCGCTAACCCAATTTCATCATCGCCGTTAAAATCACCAAGAAATTCGGGTGTTAATGAACTACTTAAAGTAATTGTCCCAAGAGAAAAAGTAACCGATAAAGGATTACCGGATGAATTTAAGGCAGAAGTATCTGAAAAATAAACCTGACTGGTTCCGGTTTGGCTCAAGGTCTGCATTCGGACTTTAAAAGCCAGCTCTTCCGTAATATTGACGGCATTCTGAAAAGCAGCTGAAACGGTTATGGAATTGGTTGTTTTACTTTTAATAATCAATGAGTTTTCAAATGAGCCTACTTTCTGCAGATAGTTGTCAGGATAATTGGGGTCAATGATTATTTTGGAAGGGTCAAAATGAAGTGTAAATTCAACACCTCTCAATCCTGTGATGTTTTTAGCGTAGATTAACAATTCAAAAGTTTTATTAGGGCTAACAGTCAAATCTAGTATGCTAATACCATTGGGAAGTGGTAAAACAGCCCGTTCATCGGACATGTCTTTTAATATCTCAATGTCTTTGATGTTTTTTTCATCTATGGTAGGTACCGTGAAAAGCAAGGTGTCGTTTTCTATGGTTCCTCCCGGTTTTACAAGGGACAATATCAGTCCCTGGTTTGTTTCTTTTTTTAATTCGAGTAAAGACGAATCGATTTTCATCGAACGATAAGAAGGCAGATAATCATGGTCAAAAGTTACCTGGATTCCTTGATAAGCATCTGATGCATATACCTCAACTTCACCGTCTTTTTGGATCATTTTTAAACCATCGGTTAATAGTTGAAATTCAACTACCAGGGGCCCCATACATCCGGATAAGATTAAAAGGACAATAGCGATGGTTATACTCAACAGGTATTTTTTCATGTTATTCAATCCTCCTTATGTCTTTCATCTGATAAAAACAAATCCTTTATCATTTTTATTGAAAGTAACCGTGTTAAAATTGGCATCAATGATTCTGGATCCTTCAGCCAAAGTTATTTGTGATACCCCTGTAATCGCATTAGCGTCGCAAGTTATTCTTAAAAAGGTTTCGTTATTTAAGGTAAAGTTTGAATTCTTTGAGATGGAGATAGTAACGGAATTTTGATTGATTTCAATAATGGCAAGGGCATCTGAGAGTGAGTTTAACAATTCAAAATCATTCAACGTACCGTTGGGAGCCAATTGGATTAAACTGCTGTCAAACGTTAAAATAATTTCAATGGCACGAACATCCGAAACGTTTCCCGATAACGTGATTGTAAAATCCGAACCGGTATTCGTGGCGATATCTCTAATCTCTACATAATTTCCTGAACGAAGGGCACCGGTTGAAAAAACTTTTGAATCTGAGGGGGTCATACCAGCATTGTTTTTTGCAACGACTTTCCAGTAGTATAAGGAAGAAGAGTCTAAACCGGTTATGTCGTAAAAAGTGTTTGTAATATTTTGGGCGATTAATGTCATCGATCCCAATGTTTTTCCCAAATAAACCTGATAACTTGTCGCCCCTAAAGCGGTAGACCAGTCAAGCCTCAATGCTGTAGCTTGTTCTGAATCAATGGGAGAGTCTAATGTCGGTTTCGAAGGAGCGGTTCCTTCAATAACGGGTTCTCCGCATCCTGAAAATAAGATAATCACTACTATCAACAGTATTAGAGGTATATATTTCTTTCTCAATGTAATCCCTCCAGAATATTTGTTTTTTTGTGTGAGAAGAATGCTATGATAATTATAACGAAAAAAAACTAAAAAAAGATACTCTTTCCTTACAAATACGTAAAATTATAGAAGCAATATTGTTAAGATTATAAGATAGTGAAAAAAGGGGGAGTCTATGTCTAGGTTTAATATAACTGGAGCAAGAGGTGTGGGTTGACACACCTCTTGCTCCTAATATAGAAGTTTATTTTAGTGAAATAGAGTTTTATCCTTCAATATTATTTAGTTTGATGAATCTCTAAAATAACTTTGCCTGATTTAACGGTAACTTCCACATTCTCGTCGTAAATATCCCTGGAAATCTGCTGAGATAAATCTTCCGCTGTAATGCCTTCCGGGAGGGTACCATCGTAATAAATATAATAAACTAGGCCATCTTCCCTTTGTCCTGTTTGAATCTTGAAACTTTGAATCAACGCTTCATCGTAATAATCGAAAACATAGGAATCCCTAAGCATTTGTTGAATATTTATTTCTTCATCCGGTGAGTAATACAATTCATCCTGTATGGCGTAATTCATATCCATATATAAGTCCACAATTTCCTGCAGTTCTTCATAGCTTTGGCTCATGGCAATCTCATTCATAATGGCGTCCAGACTTAGGGTCATGTTTATTTTGAAGTTTCCTGACTCGTCGTAATCCATGATGACGGTTATCAGGTCTTCGTACATGAACATCCCCCAAAGGTTTTGCGGGATGTGGTGGGTTGTTTCTTTTTCCTTGGCCATTTCATCTATGAAATAAAGTTCTCCACGGTTTAGTCTTTCATCGGTTTCTTCTGTTAACAGATAAACTTCAATATAATCATATCGACTGTCATAAGCGATATAAACGTCTTCATAATAGGCAAATGATACAGTCCCAACGGTTTGGCTTTCCAACCAGTTGTCTTTAACGTAATGGTTGAAAATAAAGGAAGCATCCTGAACTTTTAACAATATATATGGGAGCATTTTATCCCCTATCAAATACATGTCATATCTTTCCACTTCCGGACCAAAAGAGGCAGGAAGCGATAGAATATCTTCCAGATAGTAATCATAATCATATTCTCCGGTAATCTCACTAAACACACCTAAAAAGCTTTTCAACGACAAGCCGGTTTGTGGAAGGCTGGTGTAAAACCTTATATCTTCAAAATCAGGGATATACTTAAAATGTTCATAATCTGTTTTTGTTTTTTCTAAGACTTTCATTGCCCCATCAGGGGGATAAGTCATTTCCATTAATAAATCAACAAAAATCGTATTATCCTTTACTCCGGCAGATAATCTTTCGCTAACGGGTTTTCCGGCCAAAATATCCAATATTCTCATGATAAACCAGCTGTAATTGACACTGTTGTTAACGATTTTAAGAAAACTATCAGAATTTGTAGATTGTAAAGTTTTAAATCTGTAAGCATCATTAACAGAACTGCTCAGTGATTGATCCAGTAATGTTTCATTAGAAGTAAAGAGGGTATAATTATCTTCCAGTTTCACAAAGAACAAATCCAAAAAGACGTTTGGATCACTACCAAAATAGCGGATTTTAAGATGCTTTGTTTCATAACCTTGTTTTTCAATAGTCTCAGAGATAAAATAAACGTCTTCTTCTAAGGCACCTGCCATGAACTCTCCTTCTAAGAAATTCAAGATGAAATCAATATTGATTAAGTTGGTCAAGATAGCCATGGGCATGGTTGAAAGGCTTAGCAACATTTCCGGTGAATCTAGTATGTCTTCGATATCGTAGATATCGTAAAAATCCAATTCTTCAACTAGAAGTTCAGTTAAACCAAATTTACCAAAAAGGACCATTCTAGCATTTTCTAAAGGGGAGTTAAGGAAATCCATACCGAACAGTTCCGAAAGAATTATATCTTCCAAACCGGTCTGTTCCATAATTGTTTTTGGATAGGATAGTTCAAGGGCAAAATCAATATCAGAGGGAACAAAATCAACGGGATTCAGAGCAAGTCCTAAAGAAAAAATCAAAAGTAAGGAAAATACAACAATAACGCCTCTTTTTTTCATACCAATCACTCCTTTGGGTTAATGATAGCGCGTTGAAATCAAATTTCTTTGGATACTCTATCATAACACTTTTTCCAAGGATTTTTGCGAAAGCTTTAAACAAGCAAATTAAGCAGGAAGAAAAAAATGGCTTGAGCAGTGCGGAAAACATATGGAAAAATCACAAATAAAGCGATGAAGAACACAATGATTGAATAGCGTTCGTACATCTTCAGCATATATCTATATTTATCATTGATTAATTCTCGTAAAATATGATAACCATCCAAAGGGGGGATAGGTAATAAATTCAGAATTGAAAAAGCGATATTCAAATAAGCAATGGTATGAAAGACAGGGATCAAACCCGGTAAAGAATCGTAAACACCTGGCACAATCTTTAAAAGAAGCACTTCAATGAGGATTGTGATAATAGCAATTAAAAGGTTTGATAGAGGGCCGCTGATGGATACCAGAATATTATCTCGTTTGGGGTTCTTAAAATAATTGGGATTCACCGGAACGGGTTTTGCCCATCCAAAACCGATTAAAAAGAAGGCGATCAAACCGAATAAATCCATATGGGCTAATGGGTTAAGGGTTAATCTGCCATAAGAACGAGGTGTAGGGTCACCCAATTTATCTGCTGTAAAGGCATGTGCCAACTCGTGAAAAATAATAGCTAAAAAAACAGCCGGTATTGATAACAGTATTTGTCGCGGATCTCTAAACATATTAATCACTCCAAAAGAAAAAGCACCCGTTAGGGTGCTCTATGGCTGAGAGAGGTGGACTCGAACCACCATTGACGGATCCAGAGTCCGTTGTCCTGCCAATTAGACGATCTCCCAAATCAGTCTGGATTATACTATAATTTGTTTTTCTTGTCAACTGTCATTGAAAGCTATTTTTTCATAAGCCTTCGATAAATAACCATAAAATCCTTTTGTTTAAGTACAATCAGCGAAAGGAAGAGAACACCGGTAGCCAACACAATTTTGATTATTACATTAACAACTGAGTATGAAAGGAACGAATTTGTGAAAACAATGGTCAAGCCCATGAGAACGGTAGCGCTAAGACTTTTTATGATCTCAAGAGTATTGCTTTGCTTTATTCTAAGCCTTTTTGTGGTATATAAATGCACCAGTAAGACTACAAAACCGGCTATCCCGGCAAACGATGTTGCAAGTGCGATTCCCATAGGACCAAGGGTTTTTGACAATGTGATGTCTAAAAAGATGTTGACAGCTACTGAAAGTGAGCTGGCGATAAAGACGATGCGTGGCTTTTTAATGGCGTATTCAGCCCTTGAAAGTAGTGAATAAAGGGAATAAAATGGTAATCCGATCAAATACCCCATGAGGATATCGGAAGTCATAAATGAATCGTAAAGACTAAATTCTCCACGCTGAAAGAGTAATACGATGATATCCTGACGTAACAGGAATAGTCCAATTGTTGCAGGTAAAACAAACAAGGCCATGCGTTCAATTCCCTCAGCAAGGTTTCTTTTGAATTCCTCCGGACTGTTTTTGGATAATTGGGCTAAAGCAACTGTTGAAACGGATATGGCGAAAACGCCAAGAGGGAGTTGAAATAAACGGTTGGCGTATTGAAGCAATGAAACACTACCGGCTCCAAGACCTGAGACGACATTAGTATCTACAATGGAATTGATTTGTGTGACAGAAAGAGCAGCGAAACTACTTAGAAAGATTGGCATGAAATCTTGAATATCTTTTTTGTCAATTGTTGGAATGAACTTAAATTTTATTCCCTTGGATGCAAAGACCACCATCAGCCATTGTGCTGCTCCACCAAGAATAAAGAAGATAGCAGGTCCCAAAATAGGTGGGTCAAAAAACGGTGACAGGGCGATTCCAACAATAATAAAAACATTGTGTATGGCAGGGGAAAGTGCTGGGGTGAAGAATACATCGTGGCTGTTCAGCATCCCCGCGTAAACTGCCCATAAACTGATGAAGAGGATGAAGGGAAAGATCAATCTTCCCATAAAAACAGCCAATCCCTTGACACCCGGTGCCAGTCCTGGAGCGACTAGTGTTAAAATATCCGGCATGAAATAAATACTTAAAATGACAACAATCAATAAAATCGGGATAAAAATCGTTAATATTGAATTGGCAAATCTCTGTCCCTTTTCAATTCCTTTTAAAGCCCGTTTATTATAAAGAGGAATAAAAGCACTGGATAAAGCGCCTTCCGCAAAAATTTTCCTTAAAAAAAACGGCAATAAAATAGCAACCAGATAGGCATCGTATTCCGGTGACGCACCGAATTCTTTGGCGAAAAGCACATCCCTTGCTAATCCCAATATTCGGCTAATCAGCGTTGCCAGGGCCATTTGAATGGAAAATCTCAGCGTCTTTGACACAGTTTAACCCTTCTTAATCTGTGAGATAAAAATGTGGGAATGCCGCGTAAAAGGCCGCAGCTTTTACCAAATGATCATCAGGACATTGATCTTTTGGACTATGAGCGTATATCTCATTTGCCGGTCCAAAACCTACTGTTGGAATGCCAAACATACCGGCTGTGGCAATCCCGTTTGTGGAGAAGGTCCATTTGTCGATTCTCGCCGGGGTTTCAAAAAGCGTTTCAAAGGTCTTTTTCGCTTTTTGAACCACTTCGCTGTCTTCAGGGAAAACCCATGTGGGATAATATTTCTCGGTGGGATACAGCAGACCTGTATAGGTTTTTTCAGAATATTGAAGAATTTCTACCTGAGCGTCAATCCCCGTTTTTTTGAAGATTTCCTTCAATTCTTCCACAGCACTTTCTTTGGTTTCCCCTGCCGTCAATCTCCTGTCTAGTTGGATGACACATTCATCTGCTACGGCATTTTGTGAAGGAGATTTAAAAAAGATTTGAGTAACGGCAATGGTTCCCTTTCCCAGAAAGGGATCATCTTTCAGGTGTTCATTTAACTTTTCAATTTCCATGATGATGGGTGTCATTTTGTAAATGGCATTTTCTCCCCGTTCAGGTGCACTGGCATGACAGGACAAGCCCACTGTTTTCACACGCATCTCCATTCTGCCCCTGTGACCCCTGTAAATACCCAGGTTTGTAGGTTCTGTTATGACAACCACATCCGGTTTGATAACATTTTCCTTTAAAAGATATTGCCAGCATAATCCGTCACAATCTTCTTCCATGACACTGCCAACGACATACAGTGTATAGTCCTCTTCAAGTCCCAGTTCTTTGATTATTTTCCCTGCATATACCATAGAGGCCATACCGGCTTCCTGGTCACTGGCACCTCTACCGTAAATGACACCATCACGATAGTCTCCTTTAAAGGGATCTACTTCCCAAAGATCAGGATTACCCACATCAACCGTATCCAGATGGGCATCCATGGCAATAACTGTTGAACCCGTCCCAATTCGGCCCAAAATGTTGCCAAATCCATCGATGATGACTTCGTCAAATCCGCATTTTTCCATTTCTTCTTTTACACGAAGGACTACGTCTTTTTCGTTTTGTGATGTACTGGGAATAGCCACCATATCTCTCAGGAATGCTACCATATCCTCTTTAAAATGCATTGCCTTTTTATTTATTTGATTGATGTTCATGTTTTTCCCTCCTATTTTTTCATTTCGGATACCGGGGGTAAGAAGTCCATGGGATCCAATGTTTGCGAGTTGTCCAATGTTCTAACTTCAAAATGAAGATGCTGCCCGGTACTTCTGCCAGTATTGCCTATTCTTCCCAAAATTTGTCCTTTTTGAACATATTGGCCTTCGTATACTGCAAATCTTGTCATATGTCCGTATCTGAAAATGTAAGAAGCGCCTTTGATCTCGATCAAATTTCCGTATCCACCATTTTCTCCGGCAAAAGTTACTGTTCCGGACTCTGCCGCAAAAACCGGTGCACCGTAAGGGGTGTTTTCTTTAAGGCCTGATGCCTCTCTGGCAATGTCAATCCCGGAATGAAAACTGCCTTTTTCGCCAGTTACAGGATGTGTTCGATATCCATATGATGAGGTAATGACACCGTAAGCAGGCCATAAAAATTTCCCGGGAACCTCGTTGAATGTTTCGCCGATTGAGTATTCAGGAATAAATAAAAAATCCCCAACACGAACACTGTAAGGGTTTTCCATATCATTGGCCAAGGCAATGGATTCAAAATCAGCAAAAAAGAAATCGGCAATCGTGCTCAAGGTATCTTCCGGATTGACTTTATATCTATAGCCAATGGGAAAGGGAATCTTAATAACTTCTCCTACGTTAAGTTTTTGGGGGGAGATATCTGGATTCCAATCCATAATAACAGAACTGTCAATTTTATATTTTGCACAGATTGAAGAGAGCGTATCTGCATATTGAACAAAGTGTCTGAGTGTAATATAACCGAAAAGAGAAACGGTAATGACGGTTAAAAGTAGAAACAGTGCGAGTTTTTTCAAAACATTATCCTCCGTTATATAAAGTTGGTGATTAGAAGTGAAATCAGAAAATTATAGCCGCTGTAAAATAAAAAGGCTACTCCAATGATATCCTTTTTCTTGGTTTGATCCTTACGCTCTTTTTTTAGGTTTCTGGATAAAGAAACCCAAGCAATATTAACCGCAATGATGGCAGCCCCAAATAAGGCGTTGGAGACAAATCGCCAATTACCCCATGAAAAAAGAGCAAAGACTGCAATGAAAATTACAGTAACGTAGAGTGGAACCAATAGATAAGCATTCATTTTTTTGTTTTTTGTTAAAAGATTCAAATTGATCAGTCCTGTTCGAGATGTATATATTTTTTTAATTGGGTACATTGTTCTTTATCATCAAATTTCAAGAGGAATCTGATGACATTTTCATACCATTCCGGCTGTCCGTTTTTACGCTGAAGATGTATCAAATAATACAAAGCGTCTTTTGCAGTTTCAGAATCCGGATTGTTGTAAATCAGCTTTCTAGTGTAAAAATTCAATTGATATTCATCACCCAGTTTATCATATTCGTTAATAATCATGGAGAGAACATCTGTGATTTTATTTGAATTTGGAAATTTTTTTTCATAACTTTTTAACATCAGGAGATTTTCATTCGGCTCCTCCGGTTTAAGATTTTCCTGGATATACTCATAGGCATTATCGGGGTTTTCGGGAATCGGTGCATCTTTCGTTTTATCTGTAAAGATATCTTGAATAATTTTCAGCATGTCATCAATGTATTTTGAATCGGGATACTGAACCATAAACCGACTATAGGATTCAATGGCATTAACTTCATTTCCCGCCTTTGAAAATGTATCAAAAGCCTGATACATCATTTCCGATGAGCTCATCTCAACGCCAATTAAACGTTGAAATAACACTCTTTCGTATATCTTTCCCAGAGAAGCAAGGATGGATTTTGAGACCTCTTTCGAACTTGTAAACAACAAGGTTTCCGGTTCGATCAGTTCTATTTCGGATTCGACAACGGCTTGAACAGAATAAATTGATTCTTCTTTACTGATATGCTCAGCCAATCCAATGTAAAAATCCGGGGTTAATATCATAGGTTTCCATGAAGACCATTTCCATTTTAATTCCAATTTTCCTTTGACCAATCTGTAAACGTATTGAACAGGTTGATCTGCTTGGATAACCAATTCCCCGGGAGCACAGGTTTTCTTTGTCATTTATCCTCCAATTTTATGTGCTTGTTGATCAGTTCAGGGTTATCGGTGATAATAAAATCTGTGATTTTTGGATTTTGTATAAGTGGCGTTAATTCAGAGGTTGTATTGACAGTCCACCAGGCATATTGAACTTGTGTTTTTTCTTTCATAGCTGTTAACGCGTCCACAAGTAACCTTTGATCAAGCTTCTGAAAGGCCTGAATGGGTAAATGCAATGAATACGGTTCATATTTTAACATAGAACTTTGAATATAGTCCATAGGATTTGCAACATTTTCCGCATCGCTGCCAATGAGAAGTCCTATTTTTGCGCCTGTAAGATCATCTCTGATGGGGGGGAGTGTGTGATGAATAAAGGATGAAAAAATGAGATTTCCCAAAGGATAATTTTTTTCTTTAATCATAGCAATCAAGGGAAAAACAACTTCCGGTTCTTTAATCTCCACATTAATGATGAATTTTTCCAGCAGAATATCAAATATTTCATCTAGACTCGGTATGATCACTGCGCGCTGAGTTGTAATTTCATTGATTTGGGCAAGGGTCAAATCAGCGATTTTGACCTCTTTTTCGAATAGTCTTTTCAGATCTTCATCGTGAAAAACAACAACTTTTCTATCTTTCGAAAGGCGTATGTCCAATTCAACGCCCTTTACAGGTACTTCTTGGACAGCTTTAAAAGAATGTAATGAGTTTTCCAGAGTATTATAGTGTATTCCCCGGTGTGCAAGGACCTTCATAGTACCCCCCCCTTTTTATTTCTTATATTATACACCCCTTCTTTTGTAAAAAAAACCAAAAAAACGGATGAAAGGAAACTTCTTTATTGTTAGAAATGTGGAGCATTAACCTATGCTATAATTATATACATTTCTATTGCTTAAAAGGGGGAAGGAAGATGGAAAAGAAAGTTTACAATATCGAAAAAGGACCAAAGGCGGTAGGGCCTTATTCGGTAGCAGCCAGTGCGGGTGATTTGTTATTTGTTTCAGGACAAATTCCAATGGTACCCTCAACGGGAGAAATAAAGACAGAAGCAAGTGTTGCAGTCCAGGCGAGACAATGTCTGGAAAATCTCAAAACAGTTCTTGAAGGTTGCGGTTCCTCTCTGGAAAAGGTTGTTAAATGTACTGTTTTTATTACCGATATGGGAAAATTCAGCGAATTAAATGAGGTCTATTCTGAATATTTTAGAACAGATCCACCAGCTCGTGCTGTCGTTGAAGTGGCAGGATTACCAAAGGGTGTTAATGTTGAAATTGAAGCCATTGCGTTGAGGTGAAGACAGAATATGTTACTGGAAAAAATTATTGAAAGTTTGGAT
>Ga0272443_10004784_pt1 | contig 14437 bp, 6 predicted proteins | sample SSMAcet12_FD_193581 | JGI IMG/M metagenome (GOLD analysis project Ga0272443, IMG submission 193581) | Marine sediment archaeal communities from Little Sippewissett salt marsh, Falmouth, MA, United States - SSM-Acet-12 | ecosystem: Environmental > Aquatic > Marine > Wetlands > Sediment ...
GTAGAGCTCTGCGTTGACCTGCTGGTTCAGGGCCTTTTCCATCTTGGGATCGAGCATCGGGCTCCTCCTTGTCGGTCGTGCCGGGTCCCGTCTGCCGGGTCCCTCGTTCGCGGCGGCGCGGCGCCGGCGGGCCGGAGCCCGGCGGCCAGCCGCCCGCCGCCGTTTCAGTTCCTGTCCCGCTCCGCGGCCTGGCAGTCCGGACAGACGCCCAGCAGTTCCAGGCGCCAGTCGATCAGACGGTAGCCGCGCACGCGGCGACCGTGCTTCTCGACGAGGCCGTCGGGCAGCTCGGGCACGTCGTCCACGCGCCCGCAGACCACGCAGCGGACGTGGCAGTGCTGCTCGGTGTCGCCGTCGTAGCGGCTCTGGCCGCTCGCGGTGTCGAGCTTCTGCGCCTGGCCCGTTTCCACCAGCAGCTCCAGGTTGCGGTAGATGGTGCTCAGGCTGACTCGCGGCAGGCGCCGGCGGACGATCTCGTGCAGCTCGGCGGCCGTGGGATGGGTCTTCAGCCGCCGCAACTCCTCGAGGATGACCTGCCGCTGGCGCGTGTGGCGCCGATTGGCCGGTATTTCCATGGCGCACTCCTTATCGCTAACGAATACTATTAGCATTAACCACATTTGTCAAGACCCTGTTTCTTGGCCATGCTAATCTGACGGTCAGCGCCGGAGGGTTTCGGTGGAAGAGCGCGTGACACGGATCCTGGTGGTGGAGGACGAGGCCGCGCATGTGGCTCTGCTCCGGCGTGCCTTCGAGCGGCACCCCGGCCGCGTCAGCCTGGACGTGGCCTCCAGCCTCCGGGAGGCGAGCCGGAGCATCGACGAGGCGGCGCCGGACCTCGTTCTCGCCGACCTGCGCCTGCCCGACGGCCGGGGCCTCAAGCTGCTGCCCCCGGGCGGCGCCGCGCCCGCCTGGCCCCTGATCCTCATGACGAGCTACGGCGACGAGCAGGTGGCCGTCGCGGCCCTCAAGGCGGGCGCCCTGGACTACGTCGTCAAGTCCGCCGAGAGCCTGGCCGCCATGCCCCGTCTGGCCTGGAGGGTCCTGCGCGAGTGGGGGCATCTCCAGGAGCGGCGCCGCGCCGAGGCCGCCCTCAGGGCCAGCGAGGAGCGGCTGCGCCGGGTCATGGAGGACCTGCCCCTGCTCATCGACGCCTTCGACGAGCGGGACCGGCCCATCTTCTGGAACCGCGAGTGCGAGCGCGTCACCGGCTACCGGGCCGAGGAGATGATCGGCAGTCCGCGGGCTCTGGAGCTCCTCTACCCCGATGCCGACGAGCGCGCCCGGCGCGTCGCCCAGTGGCGCGAGGCCGGCGGCTACCGCGACGGCGAGTGGCCCCTCACCTGCAAGGACGGCAGCCGACGCGTCATCGCCTGGTCCAGCATCACCGTCGACCTGCCGGGCAGCGGCGCCAGCACCTGGCACGCCGGCCTGGACGTGACCGAGCGCCGGCGGGCCGCGGCCGAGCGCGCGCGCCTGGCCATGGCCATCGAGCAGACCAACGACGTCATCTTCATCACGGATCCGCAGGGCACTATCCGCTACGCCAATCCCGCCTTCGAGCGCCTCACGGGGTACCGCCGCGAGGAACTGGCCGGTACGGGCCCGGACCTCTTCCCCTGGGTGCCGGCCGACGGGATCAGCATCCCGGAACTGGTGAGCCGCCTCGCCGCCGGCGAGCCCTGGCAGGGGCGCTGCACCGGCCAGGCCCGCAACGGCCCCTTCACGGTGGAGTGCAGCGCCGCGCCGGTGCGCGGCGAGGACGGCCGCGTGACCAACGTCGTCCTCGTCGCCCGGGACGTCACCCGCGTCGACGCCCTGGAGGCCCGCCTGCGCCAGGCCGAGAAGCTCGAGGCCATCGGCACCCTGGCGGGGGGCATCGCCCACGACTTCAACAACATCCTCTACGCGATCCTCGGCTTCACGGAGCTGGTCATGGACGACGTGCCCGCGGACAGCCGCGCCATGGCCAACCTCGAGCAGGTCCGCGAGGCCAGCCGGCGCGCCGCCGACCTCGTGCGCCGGATCCTCACCTTCAGCCGCCGCGGCGAGGAGGCGAAGCGGGTCCTGGCGCTCCAGCCTCTCGTGGAGGAGGTCCTCGCCCTGCTGCGGGGCAGCCTGCCGGCCACGGTGGAACTCCGCCAGCGCATCGATCCCGCGTGCGGGTCCGTCCTGGGCGACGCCGGCCGCCTCCACCAGGTGATCATGAACCTCTGCACCAACGCCTTCCAGGCCCTGCCCGGCGGCGCGGGCCGCGTGGAGGTGATCCTGGCGGAGACCACGGTGGACGAGGCCCTGGCCGAGCGGGCGCCCGACCTGTCGCCCGGCCCCCACGCCCTGCTCGTCGTCACCGACGACGGCGCGGGCATGGACGCGGCCACGCGCGAGCGCATCTTCGAGCCCTACTTCACGACCAAGGATCCCGGCTCCGGCACGGGGCTGGGCCTGGCGACGGTGCACGGCGCCGTCCGCGATCACGGCGGCGCCGTCCGGGTCGAGAGCGAGCCGGGGCGCGGCTCGCGCTTCGCCGTCTACCTGCCCCTGCATCCCCAGCCCGAGGCGGCGGCGAAGCCGGCGCCGGAGGAGGTCTGACGTGGCGCGGATACTGGTGGTGGAGGACGATCCCCAGGTGCGGCGGATGCTGCGCTTCACCCTGATGCGCGCCGGCCACGAGGTCGCCGAGGCGGCGAACGGCGCCGAGGGCCTGCGGCTGTGCGACGAGGCGGCGCCGGACCTGATCGTCACGGACATCATCATGCCCGAGATGGAGGGCCTGGAGACCATCAAGCGCCTGCACGACCAGCGGCCGGCCCTGCCGGTCATCGCCATCTCGGGCGGCGGCCAGGTGGCCCCCCAGGGCTACCTGGACCTGGCCCGCAAGCTCGGGGCCCGCGAGGCCTTCACCAAGCCCGTGGACCGCGACGCCCTGCTGGAGGCCGTGAACCGCCTCCTGGCGGAGGCGCCGGCCTAGCTCCCGTCCCGGCGTCGGGAAGCGCGCCGCCGTCCGGATCCGGCCGCCGCCCGCTCCCGCGTGCCGCCCCTCAGTCGCCGGCGGGCAGGCGGTCGAAGACGTAGCCTTCCTTCACGGCGCCCCAGACCTGCTCGCCGCGGGCGTCCCAGCCACGATCCCAGCTCACCAGGCGGTCGGCCGTCAGCACCACCTCGCTGGTGGCGTAGGCCGCGCCGTGCAGCGTGCTGGGGCATGCTCCCGCCTCCGTCGCGCCGGCGAAGGCGCCGTCCGCCCGCCGCCGCAGGACGATGGCGCAGCCCGCGCGCGGCAGCAGGGAGTCGGGCGTCAGGGCGGCGAAGCACCCGGCGTCCCCCGCGGCCCCGACGAAGCGCTCCGGTCCGGGCAGCTCGAAGACGGCGCTCTCGAGGCGCCGGGCGTCCAGGCGGCGGAGCCGGTAGACGCGCTGCCGGTAGGGCCGCAGCTCGTGGCCGTGCACGGCCTGCTCCACGTAGAGCCAGACGCCGTCCGCGCGCCCCCCCCAGATGGGCGCCATGCGCAGGCGGATGTCGAAGAAGGCCGAGTCCGCCGCCGCCTGGCGCTGGCTGCCGAAGGAGCCGGTCAGCCACTCGGCCAGGAGGGCCAGGTCCGGATCGCCGCCGGCGCGGCCGCCGCGCCGGAGGGCGCCGCAGGCGGACAGCAGGGCGGTGGCGAGGAGGGCGGCGGCGATCCAGCGCGCGCGCGGGTTCATGGGGGCTCCTTTCGCCGGGCCGGGGGGACGTGCCGCCGCAGTGTGCCGCGGGCGCCGCGATTCCTCAAGCACTTCGCGCGCGGACCGGCCGGCACGGGGTTCCACGTCGGCGGCGCCCGGCGACCGGGCGGTCGCGCCGCGGGCGATGGGCGCGGGAAGGACGCGGCACCATGGGGAGCCGTTCGCCGCCACGCGCTCGGACTCTCCATGGTATACAACTTGCTCGCCCCGCCTCCGGCGCGGTCTCGAACCGCTTGCCATTTCACGAGTAACGGCATCACAGCGGCTCCCCGGGGAGCCGGCACGACGGCCCGGATCGAATGCGCGGAGCACACTTCCATTCCCGCGTACCTCGCGGCTCGCATCCGCGGCGGAGCGGCTGCGGCCGCGCCCTCGCCCTGGCGCTGGCGTGCCTGCTTCTGGCCGCGCCGGCCCGCGCCGACACGGTCCGCGACGAGTTCAATGCCGTCAGCTACAGCGGCAACGACGGCGACCACGCCTGGGACGGCCCCTGGCAGGAGATGGGCGAGTCCAACGGCCCCACCCAGCCCTACATCCACGTGGTGGGCAGCAGCTACTGCGCCGAGGGCAACTGCCTGCAGCTCGGCGCCGACTGGTCCTTCTTCTTCGACGGCCGCTGGGTCGCCCGCGCCGCCGACCTGGACGGCACCATCCACGCCACCCTGCGCTTCGACTACTGGCGGCGCGGCTCCTGGGGAGACATCGCGGTCTTCGCCTCCACCAACGGCGGCTACACCTGGTCCACCCTCGCCGACCTCTCCTGGAGCGGGTCGGACACCCAGCTCCAGCACGCCGAGATCGACCTCTCCGACTACGCGTCGGAGCACACGATCATCTGCTTCGGCGGCCGCGCCAACAGCTCCTACGGCGGCGGCATCTACCTCGACAACGTCGAGATCGACTACCTGGCGCCGACGGCCAGCAACGATCTCGCGGTCGTCAAGACCGTGGACGATCCCGAGCCGGCCGAGGGCGAGACGGTCACCTTCACGGTGACGGTAGGCAACTCGGGGCCGCAGATGGCGGGCCACGTGGTGGTGGCCGACGCCCTGCCCGCGGGCCTCTCCTTCGTCTCGGCCGACGCGACCGACGGCGCTTACGACGTGGGCGCGGGGCTCTGGGAGCTGGGCGACCTGGCAGGCCCCGACTTCGCGCAGCTCGAGATCGTCGCGCGCGCGGACCCCGGAACGGCCGAGCAGGTGCTGGTCAACGCGGCCGCGCTGGCCGAGTACGACCATCCCAACAATGACGGCACCAACGACAGCGACGAGGCCGCCGTCACGGTGCGGGCGGCGGCGTCCCACCGCATGCTGCTGGACACGGGCGCCTACGTCGGCAACGGCGCGCACGGCCGGCCCATCGCTGGGCTGGGCTTCCAGCCCGACGTCGTCATCGTCAAGGCCGATCGCGACGAAGGGGCCGTCTGCCGGACCGCCTCGATGGAGGGCGAGATCGTCAAGCACTTCACCGGCGGCTTCACGGTCCAGGGCAACCGCATCCTCGCCTTCACCGAGGACGGCTTCACCGTTGGCGACGACAGCGACGTCAACCACGCCGGCGACGACTACTACTGGATCGCCTTCAAGGCCTACCCCGGCGAGATGGCCTATGGCTCCTACTGGGGCAACGGCGGCGACGACCACGCCATCGACGGCCTGGGCTTCGCGCCCGACTACGTGCTCGTCCTGGGCGAGGGCGACAGCGAGGTCTGGCAGCGCAGCGCGCTGATGACCGGCGACACGAGCCTGCCCTTCGAGGGCGACCCCGCCAGCAACCGCATCCAGTCCCTCGGGGCGGACGGCTTCACGGTCGGCGACGACGACGAGGTCAACCGGCCCGGCACGCTCTACCACTATGTGACCTGGCGGGAGCTGCCCGGGCGCCTGGAGCTGGGCAGCTACACGGGCAACGGCCAGGATAACCGCCGCTTTGAGGGCCAGCCCTGCCATCCCCAGTGGGTGCTCACCAAGCAGAACGGCGGTAAGCGCGGCATGCACCGCACCGAGTCCCTCGCCGGCGACGCCACCCTCAACTTCACGGCGCGCGACAACGAGGACGACGCCTTCCAGGCCCTGCTTCCCGACGGCTTCGAGCTGGGCAAGCGCGGCGAGGTCAACGAGTCGGGCCGGACCTTCTACTTCGCCGCCTTCTCCGGCGACCAGCCTGCCGACCTGGCCCTGGCGAAGACGGTGGACCGGCCCGTGGCCCAGGAGGGCGAAGCGGTGGTCTTCACGATCACCGTGCGCAACGAGGGCCCCGGCTGGGCCGGCGGCGTCGTGGCGGCGGACACCCTGCCGGCGGGCCTCGAGTTCGTCTCTTCCGGCGGCAGCCAGGGCCTCTACGATTCCGGCTCGGGCCTCTGGGACGTGGGCGCCCTGGCCGTGGGGGCCGAGGCCGTCCTGGAGATCACCGCCCAGGTGGCGGCGGGCGCGGGCGGCGACAGTCTCGTCAACACGGCACGCATCGCGGCGCTGGACCAGGACGATCCCGCGGCCGGCAACGACGCGGACTCGGCGGTGGTGGTCGTGCCCAGCGCCGACCTCTCCCTGACCAAGGACGTGGACGATCCCGCGCCGCGCGTGGGCGATCTGGTCACCTTCACCCTGGCGGTCGCCAATGCCGGTCCCGACAGCGCCTTCGCCGTGACGGTGGCGGACACCCTGCCGGCCGCGCTTGCCTTCGAATCGGCGACGCCCAGCCAGGGCGCCTACGATCCGGACACGGGCCTGTGGGACCTCGGCGACCTGGCGCCCGACAGCGCGGCCACCCTGCTCCTCGCCGCGACGGTGGACGCCGGCGCGGCCGGTGCCGCGATCACCAACGCGGCCGCCGCCGCCGCCGAGTCGCCATCGGATTCCGACCCGGACAACAACAGCGCCGCGGCCGATCTGCTGGTCCAGGCCGCGGACCTGGCCGTGGACAAGACCGTGGACGAGCCGACACCCAGCGAGGGCGAACAGGTCACCTTCCAGGTGGTCCTGTCGAACCTGGGCCCCGATGCCGCCGCCGGCGTTCAGCTTCGCGATTCGCTGCCGGCGGGCCTGACCTTCGTGTCGGCCGCGGCCAGCCACGGCGCCTACGACGCGGGCACATGGATCTGGGACCTGGGCGGCCTGGCCGCCGGCGCCGCCGACACGCTGAAGATCACGGCCAGCGTGGACGCGGGCACCCAGGGCACCACGCTGGTCAACACGGCGAGCGTGCTGGCCACGGACCAGGGTGATCCCGATCCGGACAACGACGCCGACGTGGCCGAGATCGGAGTCTCCGGCACGGACCTCGCGCTGGCGAAGGTCGTCGACGAGGAGCACCCCGCCGAGGGCGACACCCTGCGGTTCACCATCACCGTGGACAACCTCGGTCCCGACGACGCCGCGGGCATCGTCGTGGCCGACACGCTGCCCGCGGGCCTGGCCTTCGCCGCGGCGGCGGCCAGCCAGGGCGACTACGACGCCGGCACGGGCCTGTGGACCCTGGGCGGCCTGGCCGACGGCGCCGCCGCCGATCTCGAGATCACCGCCGTCGTCGCCGCGGGCGCCGCCGGCGACACGCTGATCAACGCGGCCCGCATCGAAGCCTGCGACCAGGCCGACCCCGACAGCGGCAACGACGGCGACACGGCCGTCGTGCGGGTGCGCGGCGCCGACCTGGAGATCACCAAGATCGTCAACAAGACCATGCCCCACGAGGGCGACACCATCCTCTTCACCGTCGCGGTGAAGAACCGCGGCCCCGACGCCGCCGCCGGCATCGCGATCGCCGACTCGCTGCCGGCGGGCGTCAGCTACCGGGGCCACAGCTGCCCCGGTGCCTACGATCCCGGCGCCGGCATTTGGGCGCTGGACGACCTGCCCGCCGGCGGCAGCGCCCTGCTCCAGATCAGCGCCGACGTGGATCCCGGCACGGCCGGGCAGGTGATCACCAACACGGCCGCGCGGTCGGCGTCCGCGCCCATCGACCCCGCGCCGGGCAACGACACGGACAGCGCCGCCATCACCGTCCAGGAGCGTGAGCCCACGCCCATCGCGGCGACGGCGCCCGCGCAGGAGAGCGCGGCGCTGCTGCCCGGCACGGACACCGCCACCGTATTCCGCCTCGAACTGGAGAACCTCGGCGACGAGGACGAGATGCTCATCGGCCTCACCCTCGCGAACACCGCCACCGGGGCCGGCACCCCCGAGCAGCTCGACGGCGACTGGACGGATCTCTCCCTGAACTGGCCCCTGAACCCCGAGACCTCGGAGTTCGTGGGCCGGACCGTCGCCGGCTTCAACTCCGGCCGGATCCGGTTCTCGAACCTGGCGATCCCCGTGCCCGCCGGCCGGACGGTCGTGCTGACGATGACGGGCGGGGCTTCCCTCGCCGCCCGCGACGGCGACGTCCTCGACCTCGCCGTCGTCGGCGCGATCGGCCTCCAGTTCTCGCGCGAGTGCGACCTGCAGGGCGCGTGGCCCCTGGACCCGGCCGGCGCCTTCCCCGTCGACGGCATGGCCGCCGCCCAGATCGCCCTCCTCGATCCGCAGGCCGGCCAGCCGGACGGCGATCTCATGACGGGCTCCGCGGACAACCTCGTCCTGGACGCCCTCCTGCCGGCCAACGGCTACGAGCCGGACCGCCTGGGCAAGATCAACCTGGTCAACTGGGGCCAGGCCCAGGCGGGATCCGACATCACCCGCCTGGCGCTGTGGACCGACGACGGCGACGCCGTCTTCGATGCCGACGCCGACACCCTGCTGGGCGACTTCGCCTTCACCGGCGAGCGCTGGGAACTCACCGGCCTCGACCGCGCCGTGCCCGCGGGCGGCCTGCGGGTCTTCGTGACGGCGGACATCGCCGAGATGGCCAGCGAGGGCGCCACCGTGCGGCTGGGCTTCCCGGCCGCGCCCAGCGACGTCGCCCTCGGCATGGCCTCCGACAACGACGGCCCCCTGGACGAGGACCGCATCAGCGGGACCGTGCAGGTCATCAGCGCCGACAACCGCGTCACCCTGGCGGCCGTGCCGCTGGACGGCGCGATCGTGCACCCGGGCCAGGACGGCGTGCTGGTCTTCCAGTGCACGGCCCGCAACAGCTACGCCGACGCGCGCCGCCTGACCGGCCTCACCGTCGCCAACGCCAGCCAGGGCGCCGGCGGCCCGGCGGAGCTCGACGGCGAGCTGGCGCTGCTCCGCCTGTACGCCGACGACGGCAACGGCGAGCTGGACGGGCCCGGCGTCGATCCCGAGCTGGGCACCGCCGTCTTCGTCGGGGGCAGCGCCGTCTTCGGCGGCCTGGACTGGGATCTGCCGGCCGACTCGCTCCGCCACCTCTTCGTCACGGCGGACATCGCGCTGCACGACGCGGCCGACGGCGACCAGCTCGGCCTGCGCGTGGACGCCGCCTACGACCTCGTCTTCGAGGATCCGGGCACGGCCGTCTCGGGCGCCTGGCCCCTGGACGCGGGCGTCCGCTTCACGGTGGACGGCATGATGGCGGATCAGATCACCAACTTCGGCGCGCCCGTGGCCACCCTCGGCCCCGGCGAGGGGCCGGCCCTGGTCCTTGACGTCCTCGTGCCGCCCAACGGCTACGCCGGCGACATGCTCCAGCACCTGAGCGTGACGAACATCGGCACCGCCCAGCCGGACGACATCGCGGCCCTGCACCTGTGGCGCGACGACGGCGACGGCGCCTTCGAGGGCGACGGCGAGGACTACGACCTGGGCGAACTGGCCTGGCTGGAGAACACCTGGCAGAGCGGCTTCTTCAACACCACCCTGGACGCCGGCGGCGCGCGGCTCTTCGTCGCCCTGGAGGTGGCCGGGATCCTGGCGGACTCGGCCACCGTGCGGCTGGCCGTGCCCCAGTGGGGCATCGTCGTCGCGTCCGGCAACGACGGCCCCGTCGACACCCTGGTGGCCAACCCCGAGACCCAGCTCCTCAGCTCGGCGCCCCTGCTGGCCGCCCTGGACATCGCGCCCGACGGCAGCACGCTGGGCCAGGAGGTGACCGTCGCCATGGCGGTGCGCAACGTGGGCGGCGAGACCGTCACCGGCGTCGAGCCCTCGGCGCTGGCGCCGTCGGGGACGGGCGCCCTGACCCTCCTGGGTCCGCCGGCGCCCGCCAGCTTCGACCTCGCCGCGGGCGAGGCCGACACCTTCCGCTGGCTCGCCCGGGCGGACGGCACGGGCGATGTCGTCCTCAGCGGCCGCGCCTCGGGCCTGGGCTATCCGAGCGGCCTGACGCGCCTCTCCCTGGAGACCGGCTCCGACCGGCACTGGATCTTCACCCAGGCCGACAGCCTGGGGCTGCACCTGGTGCCCTCCATGCCGCCGGCCGTGAACCGCGGCCAGGCGGGCGTCGTGCCCCTCTACTTCACCTTCAGCAACAGCGGCGGCGAGGCCGCCTCGGACGTGCGCCTGAATGGTCTGCGCGTCGAGCTGCACGACCAGGTGGGGGCGGGCATCGTGCCGGCGGATCTGCTCGACCGGGTGGTGGTGAGCGAGGGCGCCACGGTCTACCTGGAGAAGACGGCCCTGGAGACCAGCGGCAGCGAGCTGGACCTGACCCTCGCCACGCCCGTCCTCGTCACGCCGCTGGAGCCCGTCACCCTCAGCTTGCGGATCGATATCGCCGCCGACACCCAGGTGCCCCTGTTCGAGGTGGTCGTTCCCGACAGCGCCTGCTTCGTCACCGAGGACGCGACCAGCGGCGCTCCGGTGGCCGTGGTCCTGGACGCGGGAGCCTTCCCGGTGGCGTCGGGCCAGGCCGACGTGGAGGAGCCGCCCGTGCGCCTGGACGTGTCCGCCGGTGCGGCGCCGGACGTCGCCGTCAGCCGCGGGCAGGCGGACGTCCTGCTGCAGGCCCTGATCCTGGAGAGCCCCGGCGTCACCGGTATTACGGCGAACGTCCGCGTGACCTCCTTCCAGGTCGGCTTGCTGGACAGCGCCGGCGCCCTGGTGGCCGATCCGGGCCAGGTGCTGTCGCGGCTGGTCCTGTCGGGTCCGCAGCAGGACCACTTCGAGACCGTGCTCTCCCCCGGCGCCGACAGCCTCCTGACGGTGGGCCTGTCGCCCCTGGCCACGGTGCCCGTGAACACGCCCGTGACCCTGACCCTGTCCGGCGACATCGCCGCCGCGGCGCCGCCGGGGCGCTACCGGCTCTGCCTGACCGACTCCCTGGCGTTCGGCGCCCAGGCGGCCAACACCGGCCAGGCCCTTCCCGTCGGCTTCGCCGAGAGCCCCCTGGCCGGGGCCGCGATCCGGGTCGAGCTTCCCGCCGACGGCCCCCTCGGCCTCGGCCTGGCCGGCCTGCCCGCCAGCATCGCGGTCGGCGAGGCGGGCGTGGAGGCCCTGCGCCTGCGCCTGCGCCACCCGGGCCCGCCCGAACAGGCGGCCGTCGCGGTCACCGGCCTGGGCCTGCGCTGTCGCGACGAGGCGCGCAATCCCCTGGCACCCGGCCTCTACCTGGACCGGCTGCGCCTGCTCTGGGACGGCGAGGAGGCCGCTCAGGCCGCGGACCTGCCCCTGACCGGCGGCGAGTGCGAGCTGCTCCTGCCCGCGCCGCGCCACCTGGCTCCCGGGGACACGGCCGTCCTCGCCCTGATCCTGGACGTGGACGCGTCCGCGCCGGCCTCCTTCTTCGAGCTCGTCCTGGACGGCGACGGACTCCACGCCGCCGACGCCAACACGGGGGCCGCGCTCGTCCTGTCGCCCGAGGACGGCGAGACGCTGCCCCTGGTCAGCGGCCTGACGCGCCTGGAGTCGCCGGCGCGCGAGCTGGCGGCGGGGCTGGAGAGCCTCATGCCGGCGGCCCTGGCCACCGACGGCGGCGAACTCGCCGTGGCCCGCCTGTCCCTGGCCAACACGGCCGCGGCCGGCTCGGGTGCCATCAGCGTGCGCTCGCTGACCCTGGCCGCCGCCGACGGCCGCGGGACGCCGCGCCCAGCGGGCGAGGTGGCCGAGCGCCTGCGTGCCTACCGGGGCGGGATCCTCTGGGCGGAGAGCGCCCCGCTGGCGGCGGATTCCGTCACGGCCTGGCTGCCGGGCGGCGCCGACCTGGTCATCGAGGCGGGCGAGACGGAGATCCTGGAGATCCGCGCCGTGTGGACCCGGGCCGGCGAGCCCGCCGGGGGCGTGCGCCTCGGCCTCGACGAGGGGGGCGTGGGCGTGGTCCAGCCCGGCAGCGCCCTGCTGGCCGTCAGCGTGCTGGCCGAGGCGGGGCAGGACTTTCCCCTGTGGACGGAGACCGGCAACTTCAGTCCCGCGCGCCTGGCCGACAGCTACGCCAACTTCCCCAATCCCTTCGCCGCCGGCCGCGAGTCCTGCGCCTTCGTCTACTACCTGCCCCGCGAGGGCCGCGTGAGCCTCGTCGTGCGCACGGCGCGGGGCGAGGTGGTGCGCACCCTGGTGGATGGCGAGATCCAGGCATCCGGCCTGCGGCAGGAGGCGACCTGGGACGGCCGCAACGGCCGCGGCAAGGTCGTGGCCAACGGCGTCTACCTGGCCGAGCTGCGCGTGCGCTTCGGCGACGGGGCCGAGGAGCGCCTGTTCCACAAGGTGGCGGTGCTGCGATGAGCGGGACGACGCGACGCGCGCTGGCGGCGGCCCTGGCCGCGCTGCTGCTCCTGGCGGGGGCCCCGCGCTCCCGCGCCGACGAGGACGCCGGCACGCGCTCGGTCTTCGCGACGCCGGCCGGCAACCGCGCCCTGGCCCTGGGCGGCCCCGCCGCGGCCCTGGCCGGCGACGCCAGCATCCTGTTCCGCAATCCCGGCGGCCTCGGCCTGCTGCCGCGCCAGGAGTTCCAGGCGGCCTACGCCAGCCTCTACGGACTCGGCTTCGGCGAGCAGCACGCCGCCCTGGTCCTGCCCAGCTGGCGCTGGGGCGTGGCGGCTTTGGGCTTCCGCCACTTCGGCGTCGGCGGCATCGACCAGCGCGACGACCGCAACCTGCTGCTGGGCGAGGGGCTGGACTACGGCGAGAGCGAGTTCACCCTGGGCTACGGCCGGGCGCTGGGCCCGGCCTGGAGCCTGGGAGGCGGGATCAAGCTGCGCCACCAGAGTCTGGCCGGCTACTCGGCCACGGGCCTCGGGCTGGACCTGGGCGTCCTGGCGCGCCCGGCGCTGGCCCTGGGTGCCGAGGGGGCCTGGGCCCACAACTGGCAGCTCGGCCTGAGCGTCGTCAACGCGGTGGAGCCGCGCCTGCGCCTGGACCAGGATAGCGTCGGCGACCCCCCGACGCTGCGCCTGGGCAGCGGCTACCTGCACGCCTTCGGGCGCGGCCGCTGGGCCATGGCCGTGGCCGACGTGGAGAAGACGAGCGACATGGACGCGCGCCTTCACGGCGGGCTGGAGGTGGCCGTGCTGCCCCTGGCCCTGCGCGTGGGCGTGACCGACGGGATCCTCGTGGCCGGCGCGGGCCTCCGTGTCCGGGACCTGCGCTTCGACTACGCCTGGGAGGACAACGCCATCGAGGCGGTCCACCGCTTCGGCCTCACCCTGCAGTTCGGAGCCAGCGCCGAGCAGCGGCGGCAGGCGTCCCTGCGCGCGGAGGACGAGCGGCTCCAGGCCCGCCTGGCCGCCGCCTTCGAGTCGCGCCAGTCGGCCCGCCTCGGCGAGCTGCTGGCCCAGGCCGAGGCCGCCCGCCTGGCCGGCCGCTATGACGAGGCCCTGGAGCTCTGCGCGACGGTGGGCACCCTGGCTCCCGACCACGGCGGGGCGCGGAACCTGACCCTGCGCTGCCTGCGGGAGAAGGCGGCGCGCCTCGAGGCCGGAGGCGACCTGGCCGGCGCGTCCATCGCCTTCGGCCGCGTCCTGGAGCTGGCGCCGGGCGACGCCGCCGCCCGCGCCGGCCTGGAGCGCTGCCGCGCCGAGAGCAACCGCCGCGCCGCGCGCTCCAGCGAGCTGCGACGGCAGTTCGCGGCGGCGCTGGATGCCTTCGGCGCCGGCGAGCTGGCGGCCGCGCGCGAGGGCTTCCGTCGCATCCTGACCCTGGAGCCGGGCGACACCGAGGCCGCGGGCATGCTGGCGCGGACCGAGGAAGCCATGGCCCAGCGGGCGGCCAGCCTGCTGCGCCAGGCGGAGCGCTTCCTCGGCGCGGGCCTGCTGGACGAGGCCGCCCGGCTGGTGGCCGAAGCGCGGGCCCTGGATCCCGGTGCCGCCGGCCTCGCCCGCTTCGAGACGCGCCTCGCCGAGGCCCGCCGCGGCCGCCGGTCCGCCGCCGCGCCCCGGCAGGCGGCGCCCGGGGCCGGCTCGCAGCCCGTGCGCCGGATCCTGTCCCGCCAGGAGCAGGCGGAGGTCGCGGACCTCTACCGGCGCGGCGTGGCGGCCGCCGAGCGGGGCCAGGCCGACGACGCGCTGCGCTACTGGGAGCTGGTCTGGTCGCGCTGGCCCGGCTACCAGCGCGTGGACGAATACCTCAAGCGCGAGTACCTCATGCGCGGCATGGAGGCCTTCGCCGCCGGCCGCCTGGAGGACGCCGCCGCCTTCTGGGAGAAGGCCCTGCGCGTGGATCCGCGCGACGAGCGCGCCATCGGCTACCTGGCCCGGGCACGGGAGCAGATGGAGCGCACCCAGGAGATCCTGAGCAAGTAGCCGCCGCGGAGGCGAGGAAGGCATGACGGAAGCGATGCGAACGGAGAACGGGGGCGGCGCCGCCCGCAGGGAGCGGCGGCCGCGCATCGCGGGCATGCGGCTCATCGTGACGGGCTGCAGCGTGGCGATCATGGCCGCCGGCGTCCTG
>Ga0272443_10004785_pt1 | contig 14435 bp, 11 predicted proteins | sample SSMAcet12_FD_193581 | JGI IMG/M metagenome (GOLD analysis project Ga0272443, IMG submission 193581) | Marine sediment archaeal communities from Little Sippewissett salt marsh, Falmouth, MA, United States - SSM-Acet-12 | ecosystem: Environmental > Aquatic > Marine > Wetlands > Sediment ...
GCTTCGGCGTCTTGCGCAGCTTCAGCCCAAACGCCATGTTGTTGAACACGTCCATATGAGGGTAGAGGGCGTAGTTCTGGAAGACCATCGCGATATCGCGGTCCTTCGGTGGGACGCGGTTGACGACGCGGTCTCCGATCTTGATCTCCCCCTCGGTGGCCTCCTCCAGACCGGCGACCATGCGCAACGTCGTCGTCTTCCCGCACCCGGACGGGCCGACGAGCACGGTAAACTTCCCATCCTCGATCTCCATGTCCAGCGACTGCACCGCCGTGAAGTCGCCGAAGCGCTTCGTAATGTTCGTCAGCGTGACTTCAGCCATTCCTCCTCCTTGGACGCATTCCGTCGCGATTCCATTGTACCGATTACCCCTTCACCGACCCAGCGAGAATCCCGCGGACGAAGTAGCGCTGAAGCGAGAAGAAGACGACGAGCGGCAGCGCCATCGACACGAACGCCGCGGCCGTCAACAGCTCCCAGTCCTGACCGCGGTTCGTCACCAGATTGGCGATCGACACGGTGAGAGGAGCTACGTTCGGCAAGGCCCCCAAGTACACAAGGCCTACAAGGAGATCGTTCCAAATCCACAAGAACTGGAAGATGAAAACGGACGCGAGTGCGGGGACCGAGATTGGCATCACAATCCTCGAGAACGTCATGAATGGCGACGCACCGTCGATTGCTGCAGAATCGAATAGATCCTTCGGGATGCCGGCCATGAAGTTGTGAACAAGATATGTGGTTAGTGGCAGTCCGTAGGCCGTATGCGCTAGCCAAATCCCCGGGAACGTACCCGCGAGTCCTAGTTTTCCATAGATTGGCAGTACCGGGATGAACGTCATCTGAAGCGGGATGACCATCAGGCCGACGACGACCATGAAGAGGTACCTGCGTCCGGTGAACCGCATCCACGCAAACCCATACGCTGCAAACGATGCAACGAATGTAGAGATCGCGGTCGCAGGAACACTGATGATCAGGCTGTTCAGGAATGCGCGCCCTAGTCCTTGGTCGCGCACGACGCCGACGTAGCTCTGCAGCGAGAACTGACCGCCGCTAAACAGCTTGGGGAAGATTGTCCACCAACCGCTGCCAGCGACGCTTGACGGATCCCGGAACGACGTAATGAGAAGACCTAGTGTGGGAAGAAACCAGATGCCGACGAAGAACAGGATCACGAGATGAAGCGGGGTTCTTCCTACGGCCTTTCGCAGGTTCATCATCGAGCTCCTTCCTGAGCGGCAAATCGCCGGATATTCAGGATCATGAACGGAACGATCAGGATGAGCAGGACAACGGCGATCGCACTGGCTCGGCCGTAGTTGTTGTAGTTGAACATTTCTTTGTACATTCGGTTCGCAATGACCTCGGTGCTGTAGTTGCCGTTGGTCATGACATAGATGATGTCAAAGATCTTCAGGACTTGAACCACCATCGTGGTCGCGACTACGCCCGCGGTCGGGCCGAGCAATGGAAGAATGATGTTGCGGAAGACACGCCACTCACCAGCGCCGTCAATCCGCGCAGCCTCAAGCAGAGCTCTCGGTATGTTCTTGTACGCTGCCGAGAAGATCACCATGCAGAACCCTGTCCAGATCCAAATCCCTACGGCAATCAGGCACAGATTGTTGATCCATGGGCGCTGGATCAGCCAACCAACAGGTTCTCCTCCGAAGGCGACGACGATCGCATTCAGCACACCGATCTGGGCGAGATGTGCGGGCTTGTACGCGTAAATGAATTTCCAAATGATGGACGCTCCCACCATCGAGATGGCTGCAGGGATGAAGATGATCGACTTGGCGAGCTTCTCGTATCTCACTCGATCCAGTAGCACTGCCAGGGTGAGGCCGAATCCGACGGTGCAAGAAGTGAAGAGGATAGCCCACAGAGCGTTATTGCGTAGCGACGTCAGCATGATCTCATTTGTGAACACGTACTTCCAGTTCGTTAGTCCGACGAATTCGACGGTAGGGCCGAACAACGCGGTCCCGCGTCCGAAGAAGGATCGGATGATGGTCATTATAGTCGGATACACCAAGAAGAAGCCGATCAACAGAAGCGCAGGCGCGACAAAGGCCCACGAGTTCCAGCGCACCGATCCAAACCATCGAGCCATTGCCCGGCCACTCTTCAAGATCCGGCGACCAGCGACAGATCCATCGAGCCCTACCACGATTCGCTTCCCGATGTGCGTCCGACGCCTGGAGTCTTGTCCTCCATGGGGCTGCAACTCCGCGGCCATGGTTCCGCCTCCCTCCGACGTGAACAGGGAAGCCGGAGCATCAAGCTCCGGCTTCCAATCGTGCCTAGTAGGCGTCCTGGGCCACGGCCTCGATGTCGCTGAGGACGGTATCGAGGTCGATACCGCTGACGTAGTCGAGGATACCGGTCCAGAAGATACCTGCGCCGACCTCACCCGGCATCAGGTCCGAGCCGTCGAACCGCGATACCGTCGCGTTCAGCAGCATTTCCTGAGCCTGGCGGGTGATCGGGTTGGCATACGCTGCCGGATCGGCGTCGACGTAGGCCGACAGTTCGCCGAGTTCGGAACTCCAGATCCCGGCTGCCGTTTCCGATGTAAGGAACTGTGCGAACTTGATGACTTCCGGTCGGTTGTTAAAGACCGTGACGACATCGCCCGACACGAGCAACGGGATCGATCCATCCGGCGTCGCGTTGGGGTCGATCCCCGGCAACGGGAAGATCGCGTAGTCTTCTCCGGCCACCAGATTCGGGAAGTGGTCCGTGATGAAGCCGTTGATAAACGTGGCCTGCTTCTGCATGAAGGCGGCCGGCGGGCTAAGGAACAACGGATCGGCTGCATCGCCGAAGTTCGTTGTCAGAGCACCGGTTGCGCCGCCGAGGACGTAGTTGTTCAAGAACAGTTCCCCAAAGACCTCGAACGCATACTTCACACGAGAATCGGTCCACGGAACTTCGTGGGCGACCCATCGGTCGTAGAAGTCGGCGCCGGCGGTTCGAAGGATGATGTCCTCGATCCAATCGGTGCCCGGCCAACCGCTGGCGGCACCGGATTCCAGCCCGATGGACCACGGGACACCGCCGTCATCGAGGATCTGCTGGCTCAGTGCCTGTAGCTGGACCCACGAGCTTGGGACCTCGTATCCGTTCGCCGTGAACTCCTTCGGGTTGTACCAGACAAGGCTCTTCACGTTCGGGAAGATGAACAGGCCGTACAGGCCGCCGTCGTACTCCCCGATCGGGACAAGTGCTGGGTTGATGTCCGACGTGTCGACGAGTCCGGTGAGGTCGACAATCTCTCCGGCATCTGCCCACTGTTTCATCGTTCCGATCCACGGATGAGGGGTTAGATCCGGCGGGTTTCCTTGCGCGAGGCGTGTCGCCAAGAGCGCTGGTCGATCGCGCCCGACAACCTCGACAATGATCGTGATATCTGGATTCGCGTCCTCAAATGCTGAGACGATCTTCTGGAACGCCGGGGCTTGCTCGCCCGGCCAGCCGTGCATGACGGTCACGTACTTCATCTCATCAGCGAATCCAACGACACCGACGACAGTCAATACTAACAGTACCAGTAGTGCCCTTCGCATGTCTTGCCTCCTTGATCGCATTCCTCAGTTCCTGGGTTGACAGCCATGCATCGTCTCTGCCGTGCCTATCACCTCCCTGTGAGCGGTTGATTGGATATGGAGTGCGGAGAGGGGCCGGGTGCGCGGCGTGGACCGCGCGATGCGGTGGGTATTCCCTGTAGATGGCTTCCTGTTCGCATCGTTCGGCCTCCCTCCGATCATTGGCTACGAGCCGTTCCCTGGCTCGGCCACGGTGTAGTCCGATGCGATCACCACGTCGGCACGCTCCTTGTGCGATGCGATGATCTCATGCTCGATCTCCAAGACGCGTTCCAGAAACTCCGTCTGCGGTTCTCTGGCTCTTGCGGATCTTGTCGCTTGGGTCTCGCGGTTCGTCCGATCGATAAACACGTGCAGGTCGACCGGCTCGAGGAGCGACGTGTAGGTGCCCTCGACGATCACGACATGGATCCCGGAAAGGTCGATCGTCTGGCAATCGATTCGGTCTTCGTCGTAGATCACCAGTGGAGTCTCGATCAGCGTGTCGCCGCGACGGATTCGGTTCACGTGTTCGGTGAGCAGGTCGAGACGAACCTCCTGTGGGCCGACCCGTGTGATGTCTTCGCGTCGCCGCGCGGCGTTGGTCTTCGGCGGGAACTCGAAGTAGTCGTCCTGCTGGAGGATCCGCGTCTGCAGCTTGCGGCGGTCGAGTTCCTCGGCGAGGGCGGCGGCGGTTTCGCTCTTGCCCGCGCCGGACTCGCCGGCGATTGTGACGATCCGCGGTCCCCCGGCTCCGGGCGGCATGTGCTGCAGACGATCGGCAAGGGCGACGGCGGCCGTTCGGTGGTGCATCTCGATCAGCAGACGATCACCGCGCATCCCTACCTCCCTCTTTCCGTGCCTCTTCATATGCGAGGAAGTGCCGCTCGGCAATGGCTTCCCAGCTATAGCGGCACTCGACATACGCACGAGCGCTTCGGCCGTAGGCATATCTCTTCTTCGGGAAGCGGGTCATCGTGAGGATTGCGTTTGACAACGATTCGATGTTCGTCGGGTCGACCAGCAGGCCGGTCTTCCCCGGCTCGATCACCGTCGCGGGTCCACCGGCCATTGTCGCAATGACCGGGATTCCGCTGGCCATTGCTTCGAGCATCACGATCCCGAACGGCTCGTATCGTGATGGGAGTACGAACACATCCGCCGCAGCATAGTAGTCCGGAAGCTTCTCCTCGGGCAAGACGGGGAGCCATATCAGATCGGTTGACATCGAGTGGGCTTCCACGATCTCCTCGAGCTTGCGCCGCTCGGCTGTCTCTTGAGGACTTCCATCGCCGGCGCTCAGTACGAATGTCACGCTCCCCGGATCTACCTCCTGGAGGACGCGGCCGGCCGCATCGAGGTAGAGATCGAACCCCTTGCGCTCGTCGAGACGGCCGAGGGAAAGGACGATTGCTGCATCCTCCGGAAGCTGGAGCTCTCGTCGGAGAGTGCGTTTGTCACTGCGAGGGACAAAGGTCGCGGTGTTCACGCCGGGGGGGATGACGACGATCTGGTCTCTCGGGACGCCATAGAGCTCATGAATCTGCGTGCGTTCCGTTTCGGTCAGTGCGACAACTCGGGTGCACTTGCCGTAGATATCGGTTTCGATTTGTATCCGATCTTCGTAGCGGTACTGGGCCGTGTCGGGCAACGCGGTCTGCTTCAACTTGCCGATCGAATGGGTGGTGTGAAACCATATGTGGCCTTCGCGTAAAGCCCCGGCCACAAAGCCTCCGTCCCAGTAGTGTGAGTGTAGGATCTCCGTGCCATCCAATTCCGCACGAACGTGGTGGGTGAATTCCGGCAGGTAGGGAAGCAAATCCTCCTTTGCGATGAATCCATCCGGACCGCACGGCACGCGGATGACGGTGGCCCCGGGCGCGTATTCCTCCGTTGTCGGCTTACCCTCCGATCGATCTCGCGTATAGATCCGGACGTCATGCCCGGCCTTAGCAAGGTGTGTCGAGAGTTCCCGAACGTAGACGCATTGCCCACCGATGTCCGGATCGCCGATTCGGCCGAGCGGGTCTCCATGGGGTGTCAGCATGACGAATTGGGATCTACGCAACGAGAACCTCCAGTCCAGGATGAGCACGCTTCAGTTTGTCGTAGAGCGGACTCTCGATGGATCTTTCCGTGATCAACAGATCGACCTGATCGAGCGCCTCGATGCGGACCAGGCTTTCGATTCCGATCTTCGACGAGTCGGCGAGGACGATCACGCAATCCGCTTGCCCGAGCATCTTTCGCTTGATCCCGGCCTCCTGGGGGTTGTTGACGGAGATCCCTCGGGGCGTGACGCCATTGACCCCGAGAACAGCCTTGTCGAAGTGCAGTCGATCGACAAACGCCTCGGCAAGGTCGCCGGTGAAGCTCAGCGCCGGCCTGTAGAGGATTCCGCCGATCAGGATCAGTTCGACGTTCCGCGCATCGACAAGCTTGTTCATCGAGTAGACGGAGTTGACGGCGACGGTCAGCTGTCGGCCGCAGAGCTTGTCGGCCAGATTGAGCGTTGTGCTCCCCGAATCCAGGATGACGCGATCTCCATCACGAAGGACCTCCGCAGCCTTGGCGGCGATGGCCTTCTTGGCCAGGCGATTCACGCTCGACTGCTGCTGGAAGGCCGGAGTGAACCGGGATACTCGATTTGCGACGGCTCCTCCGCGGTTCCGTGTGAGGGTGCCTACCTGTTCCAGCGCCACGAGATCTGAGCGAATGGTTACCAGCGAAACGCCGAAACGATCACTCAATTCCGCAACCGTTGCGGCTCCTTGAGCGAGTACAGCCTCCGCAATCAGATGACGCCTTTCGTCGACTAACATTGTATTTTCGTTATACTGTCGCTAATCGTCGTTATCTTACGAATTGGCATGCAACCGTGTCAAGTACTTGGCATGGGAAGGGCTGCAATCGATAAGCTATCCGGGTGCGAGTAGAGACAACAGCAATCGCGAAGACAGAGAACGCCGAGCGAAAGGAGGAGCGAAGCATGCGAGAATCCGACCTGCCCGACGCGGTGATCTTCGATCTGGATGGCGTGATTACGTTGACAGCGTCAGTTCACGCCAGCGCATGGAAGAGGTTGTTCGATGAGTTCCTGATGCGTCGAGCGCGCGAAGGCGGCGCGGCTTTCACCCCGTTTGATCGCGAGGCCGACTACCACACCTACGTCGATGGAAAGCCGAGGATCGAGGGGGTGCGGAGCTTCCTCGAGTCAAGGGGGATCGAGTTGCCGGAGGGGACACCAGAAGACGATTCCGAAGTGGCTACGGTCTGGGGGCTTGGCAAGCTGAAGAACCGGTACTTCCGCGAGGCACTTGACGAGGACAGCGTAGAGGTGGATCTGCAGACCGGCGCACTCATTCACGAGCTGCGCCGCGAGGATGTCAGGGTGGCCGTTGCATCGTCGAGCAAGAACTGCGGTCCGATCCTTGCCAGAGCCGGACTGAGCGATCTGTTCGAGGCGCGAGTCGATGGTGTGGTGTCGGAGGAGATCGGTTTGTCGGGGAAGCCCTCGCCGGACATCTTCTTGGAAGCAGCACGCCGAGTCGATGCCAAACCGTCGTGGAGTGTGGTGGTGGAGGACGCGATCTCCGGTGTTCGGGCTGGGCGAGCGGGCGGCTTCGGATTGGTCATCGGGATCGACCGGGTCGGCGCGGCGATGGCACTACGGGAGAACGGGGCGGATCTGGTATTCGAGTCCTTCGATCATCGGTCGTTGGAGGTCATTCGGGCGTGGTTCGTCCATTCGGCCAAGAGGCGTCCCTCCGCGATCGGGGCATGGGCTGCACTGCACCATGAGATAGAGGGAAGGCGGCCTGTCCTCTTCCTTGACTATGATGGCACGTTGACGCCGATCGTGAGTCGGCCGGAGTTGGCTGTGCTCAGTGACGAACGTCGAGCGTTGCTCAAGCGGGTTGCGGCGCGGATTCCGACGGCGATTATTAGTGGGCGGGGGCGTAGGGATGTGAAGGATCTCGTGGGTATCCCGGAGCTTGCCTACGCGGGAAGCCATGGATTCGACATTCTCGGACCTGACGGGACATCCGTCGACCATGCTGTCGCGGACTGGATCGAACCGCTGATCTCACGGACTGCGGCGGAGCTCAAGCCCAAGCTGGAATCGATCGATGGCGTGGTGATCGAGGAGAAGGGTTTCTCCCTCGCTGTCCACTACCGTTTGGCCGACGAGACTCTGGTCCCGAAGGTCGAAGCGGCAGTTGACGCGGCGGTCTCGATGGACGGGCGTCTGAAGAAGGCTAGCGGCAAGAGAGTCTTCGAGCTTCGCCCGGATGTGGATTGGGACAAGGGGAAGGCGCTGCTCTTCCTTCTCGAAGCGCTCGATCTAGATCGGTCCGACGTGGTCCCGATCTACATCGGGGATGACGTGACCGATGAGGATGCCTTTGGTGTGCTGGAAGGTTGGGGAGTTGGCATCCTGGTTTCGGAGGTTCCCCGGACGACGAAGGCGGCCTACTGGATGCAAGCTCCTTGGGAGGTATACGCTTTTCTGGGGCGGCTGATCGATCGCGAAGGCGGCGCCACATGACGGGCGAATGGTCGCTCGTATTTGAAGGTGTGGATCCACGAGCGGAACCGTTGAGAGAGGCGCTCTGCACGTTGGGAAACGGCCGCTTTGCCACGCGCGGCGCGGCGGAGGAGTCGAGCGCCGATGCGACACACTATCCCGGCACGTACATCGCCGGAGGCTACAACCGGCTGACGAGCATCGTTGCCGGACGAAACGTTGTCAATGAGGACTTGGTGAACTTCCCGAATTGGCTTCCGCTTTCGTTTCGATCGGAGGGCGGCGCTTGGCTGGAAGAGGAGGATTCCGAGTACACGGAGTATCGCCAAGAACTAGATCTGCACGGCGGTATTCTCCGACGCGTATTCACAGTCCGAGATGGGAAGGGGCGTGAGACACGGGTGGTCTCTCGACGGATCGTTCACATCGAGGATACGCGAATTGCGGCGATAGCACACGAGATCATGCCGCTGAATTGGTCGGGATCGATCGAGGTGCGCTCCGGTCTGGATGGCGGCGTAACCAACTGGGGTGTCGCTCGATACCGCGAGCTACGAGGCGATCATCTCGAGATGATCGGTGCTGATTCCCCCGCCCCTGGAATCCTGCGGATTCATGCCCGCACGGTCCAGTCGCGCCTCGAGGTTGCGATCGCTGCACGTACCACGGTCCGTAGTCCGGAAGAGATCGCGGATGAAATGGTGGATCGGGAGGAGACAGGAGTCTCGACAAGGTTTCGGGTGAAGGCATCGAGGGGTTGCGCGATCCTCGTAGAGAAAACCGTAGCGATTTGCACGTCGCGCGATCCGGCACTCGGTGATCTCAGCGAGGATGCGGTTCTCGAGGTCGGCCGGGCACCAGATTTCGAGGAGCTCGTCGCTTCGCAACAGCGTGCTTGGAATCGTCTCTGGGATCGCTTCGACGTTCAGGTGGATGTCGATCCGTGTGCCGACCTCTCTCCGTTTCCGATTCAGTTAATCATGAGATTGCACGCGTTTCATCTGCTGCAGACGGCATCGCCGGAGACTGTCGGACTCGACGTCAGCATCCCCGCCCGCGGTCTACACGGCGAGGCGTACCGAGGGCACATCTTCTGGGATGAGATGTATGTCGTGCCTTTCTACTTGTCGCGGGCACCGGAGATCGCGCGATCCATGCTCCTGTACCGGTCCCGCCGCCTCAGCGAGGCGCGTGCCCTGGCTGCGGAGGAAGGTCGAAGGGGAGCGATGTTCCCGTGGCAGAGTGGGTCAAGTGGACGGGAAGAGACACAGGTCATTCACCTCAACCCACGATCGGGGGTATGGGATCCGGATCGAAGCCGGCTTCAGCGACATGTTAATGCGGCGATCGCGAAGAACGTCTGGGACTACGTACAAGCGACTGGCGACCGTGACTTCCTGGCCCGACACGGCGCGGAGATGCTTCTGGAGATCGCTCGCTTCTGGGCGAGCATGGCGGAGGCCACTTCGGAAGGGAAGTTCTCGATTGAAGGCGTTATGGGACCGGACGAGTTCCACGAGGCGTATCCCGATGCTGCGAGTGGTGGCCTCCGCGACAATGCGTACACCAACGTGATGGCCATGTGGTGTCTGGAGACAGCAATCCGAGCATTGGACAGCCTCGTGGATCACGAGCGCAAGGCCGTGATGGAGAAAATGGGGCTGGCCAAGGAGGAGACGGAACACTGGCGGGCCATCGCGGGTGGGATGACCCTTCCGCGCCTGTCGAACGGGATCATTGCGCAATTCGACGGGTACGGCGATTTGCGAGAGTTGGATTGGAAGGCGTACCGCGCTTCCCATCAACAGATCGGCCGAATGGATCGGATCCTACGCGCGGAGGGCGACTCTCCCGATCGGTACAAGGTCTCGAAGCAAGCCGACCTGTGCATGCTCTTCTACGTGCTGCACGAACAGTCCCTCTCTCAGCTCCTTGCGCGTATGGGATACGAGCTGACGCCGGCACGGCAGCGTGAGACAATCGAATACTACCGACAGCGAACGTCGCACGGATCGACGTTGAGCCATGTTGTGTTCGCGGGGATCCTTCACAGGATTGATCCGTCCGCTTCATGGGATCACTTCGTGCAAGCTCTGCGGAGCGACGTCGAGGATACGCAGGGAGGGACAACGCCGGAGGGAATTCACACCGCCGCAATGGCCGGGACGGTTCGTCACATCATGGAACGGTGTGGGGGTGTGACGGTACAGGAAGGGCAGCTGCGTATCGAACCATCCCTCCCAGAGGCGATTCGGGCCGTCCGGTTCAGATGCATGATTCACCGGACTCCTTTGCGTATCGGCGTGGATCGAGAGTCGGTCGAGATCGAGCATCTTGATCGGAACGGAGACGTTCTGCCCGTGGCGATCGGGGGAACACATTGCCGTCTTCAGCCGGGCGCCCGGCGCCGGGTCGCGTATCTTCCGTAGACGGATTCCTTGCGATGCAGGCCGGTACGGGTTGAATCTTCCCCGAGGGCCCGGATACTCTTCGCGTTCATCGTGCTACGTCTCCAGGGAGGATCCATGGACAGCATCGGGATTGAGCGGTATGTCGGGTTGATCGATGGGGAGATGATCGCGGCCATTCAGAGGGCTGCGCGGTCAATCTACGGATTGCGTGTCCTTCACGTAAACTCGACATTTCATGGAGGAGGCGTTGCGGGCATGCTCAATTCGCTGATTCCATTGATGAACGACGTGGGGATCAATGCGGACTGGAACCTTCTCTACGGAGATCCCGCGCTGTTTGCCGTGACGAAGAAACTCCACAACGGTCTCCAGGGGGAAGACGTCGAGTTGGATCCGGATGAAGTGGATGCCTACCTATCGATCAACCAGACCTTCGCGTTGTACAGCCCCGTGGTTCATGACATCGTTGTCGTCCACGATCCTCAGCCTCTGCCGATGATCCGGTTCCGCCAACGGGAGAACCCGTGGGTATGGCGTTGCCACATCGACGTGTCGGAGCCGTGTTCAGCGGTCCAAGACCTGCTGAGTCCGTTCGTGCTACGCTACGACTCCGCGGTTGTATCGAGCCAGGCGTTCCAACGGCCGAGTTGGCCGGTAGATACGCATATCATCCCGCCGGCGATTGACCCGTTCTCCGAGATTAACCGCGACATGAGCTCAAGCGAGATCGACGGGAAGCTTGCAGAGTACAACTTGGATTGCAGCAAGCCGCTTCTGGTTCAGGTATCGCGCTTCGACAAATGGAAGGATCCTCTTGGCGTACTCGAGATCTTCCGGCGCGTACGTGAGGAAGTCGATTGTCGACTCGTGTTGCTGGGGAACATGGCGGCCGACGACCCCGAGGGACCGATCATCTTCGACAGAGTCACAGAACGGGCCAACGAGATGGACGACGTGGTGCTGATCACGCAGACAGATCCGTTGTTCGTCAACGCGTTGCAACGATGCGCAGCCGTCGTTCTCCAGATGTCGAAAAGGGAGGGATTCGGCCTGACGGTATCCGAGGCATTGTGGAAGGGCACGCCGGTCGTCGCGACAAAGGTCGGCGGGATCCCCCTTCAGATCGAGGACGGGTCATCCGGATACCTCGTCGCCCCGGGCGACTACGAGGCAGCGGCCGAACGAATCGCCACACTGTTGAATGACGGAGCGTTGCGGGAGACGCTCGGTGCCGCGGGGCGAGAGCATGTGCGCCAGCAGTTCCTGATACCGCGCTTGCTGCATGACTGGCTCTGCGTCTTCAAGGAGCTCGCGTAGATCGCCCGGTTTCGTCGAATCCGTCGAGCATCGGCGGTGCGCCCGCATCGACGGGTCCAGGAGGAAGCCGCTTGCGGCCGTGGACGCAAGACGCGAACCCGCATGATGGCAGGTTCGCGTCGGCGCGGGTTCGTCGACGAACTCAGAGGTTCAGCGCATCGAGGATGACCCGGACAATCAGCAGAACCCACCCGACGATGATGCCGATCCAGATGATCTTCCGAGCGAAGTCGAGCAGGCCGAACAGCAGGAGGATCAACGTGATCAGCGCGAGGTAGCCGATCGGCTTCTGCAGGTCGGACGAGACCCGGTCGTTCGTAATCAGGTTCAGGATGTACAGAACACCCTGCCCGAGGTACGTCGCGACCGAATCGATGTAGGTCAGCCCCTGATTCACGGCGGACTGGACCGGCTCGGACACGATCGGCGTCGATGTCGCGTTCTGGGCCCCCGCGGCAAGCGGCAGCAAACAGAGGACGACGAGAAGCGCCGTCGCGGCAACACGCTTCCTGGTATTCATACGGCCCCCTTTCGATAGCCTCTCCACTGTACCACGCTCTGCGATGGGGGGGAAGGTGTCGGATGTCATGCGGAGGCGGGTCACCGACCCCTCGCCGAGCGAGGGCAGATGACCGCGAAAGGCCGTCGACCTACCCCGCAGCTTCCGCCACGCGGCCGGGCCGATCATGAAGGGATCGCATCGCCGGAATGAGCATCATGGCGGTGATCGCCGCGGCCAGCCCGTCGGCGATCGGGAACGACGTCCACACGCCGGAGAGCCCCATGAACCGAGGCAGGATCAAGATCAGCGGCGTCAGCAGGATGACCTGGCGAAGCAGGGCGAGCACCATCGCGGGGAGCGGGCGGCCGAGGGCCTGGTACATCCCGGCGGCGATGACCTGGAAGCCGACCGTCGGGAAGGCGAGGACGACGACCCGTGTCGCGGGAGTTCCCATCGCCAGCAGCGCCGGGTCGTTCGTGAATAGACGGATGAGCAGCCCGGGGAGGCCGATCAGGATCCCCGTCGTCGCGATCGACATGGCCGTCGTCACGATGGTGGAGAGCCATACCGCGTGGCGTGCCCGCCCGAGTTGACGGGCTCCATAGTTGAACCCGACGATCGGCATCATTCCTTGAACGATCCCGAACATCGGCATGAACAGGAAGCTGATCATCCGGTTGACGACGCCGAAGGCGGCGATCGCGACGTCGCCGCCGTACGCGGCGAGCGTGTTGTTCAGGATGATCATCGTGAAGCTGCCGGCGGCCGCACGCAGTCCCGAGCCGATTCCGACGGTGAACGACTCCCAGACGATGCCTCCGACGAGCCGAAGATCGGAGAGCCGTGTTCGAAGGCTGCTTCTTCGGGCGAAGTAGTAGAGCAGGTAGAGCACGGTAGTCGCCTGGGCGAGCACCGTGGCCAGGGCGGCCCCGCCGATGCCGAGATGGAAGCCATAGATGAACAGAGGATCGAGCGCGATGTTCAGCAGGCCGGCGATGATCATGGTCCACATCGCGACCCTGGCGTTTCCCTCGGCGCGCACGACGGCGTTCGTCGCCATCGCGAACAGGAAGAACGGGGTGCCCCAAAGGATGATCCGAAGATATTGCTGGGCGTACGGCAGGATCGTCTCGGTCGCCCCGAACAGCCGCAGCAACGGGTCGAGGTACACCGTGCCGAGTACGACGATCAGCGCACTGGCAATCACGACAACCGAAAAGAGGTTGCCGAGCGTTCTGCGGGCGCGATGGGGATCGCCGGAGCCGAGGCTACGCGACACGATCGACGCCGCGCCGATCCCGAATGTCTGCGCGATCGCCATCACGAGGATCTGGACCGGGAACGAGATCGTGATGCCGGCGATCGCCAGTGAACCCACGCCTCGTCCGACGAAGTACGTGTCGGTCAGGTTATAGAACGCCTGGACGACCATCCCGACGATCGCCGGCGCCGACATGCGCACGAGCAGCCGTCCGACCGCTTCGGTCCCGAGCCGTGAACTGTGGTCCACCGCGTCCTCGCCTCCCTACGCGAGCGGCCGATGCCACCAGAAGAGGAGAGGTCAGCGAGCCCGCAGACAACAGAGGCACATGGTACCCGACCGCCGGTCCTTCGGGAAGGCTAGTCTGCGGAGCGGCTTAGCGCGTCGGGATCGAACAGCTCCGGAGCGATCGGCGCGTCGCCGATCTCGACGATCTCCGAGGTCGTCTCGCGGCCGACGAGGAACCGGTTCACGATCCGCTGCCGGACGACGTACAGGTCGTCGTCCCCGCGCGTCTCGTACGTCTCGTAGAAGACCTCGTAGAACGGCAGCCCGCTCAGCGCATACAGGACCACCGAGACCGGCCGCAGGGTCTCCGCCTCGACGGTTACAGTGGCCGCCTGGAACGCGACGGAGAAGTCGACCGCCTCGAGATCGACCTCGAGGGCTGCCGTGCCGTCCGCCGTCTCGACCTCCCGGCGGTCGGCCACGGTGTACGCGTCGAGGAAACGGATCCCGCTCGTCTGCGCCACCGCGGCGTCGCCGAAGACCTCGGTGGTGGCCGATGTCTTGATCGGGAAGTCGAGGTCGGGGCCGAAGAAGT
>Ga0272443_10004786_pt1 | contig 14434 bp, 13 predicted proteins | sample SSMAcet12_FD_193581 | JGI IMG/M metagenome (GOLD analysis project Ga0272443, IMG submission 193581) | Marine sediment archaeal communities from Little Sippewissett salt marsh, Falmouth, MA, United States - SSM-Acet-12 | ecosystem: Environmental > Aquatic > Marine > Wetlands > Sediment ...
TGCGCTGGTGTATGAGGTTTCAGCGTAAGCCGCCCCGTTGTTGAGATCGAAATAATCAACTAGCCCGGTAGCGGGATTTTCAAACTCAGTGTCGTAGCTGAGCGCGTCGGAGAATCCTGCAATATCGCCCGTGATATTGGCGATCGGGGGATAGTTGTCGGTTTCGTCAGTGTAATCCACATCGTAATCGACGGTGTAATCGAATGTGTCGTAGTAATCGCCACTGGCGGTTTTGTTCATGTAGGGGAACTTGGGCCAGATGCGCCGTTCGTTATGCACCGTCATCGTCACATCGTCAACAAAACCCTGCCCGGTCAGATCGCCTCCGCCCGTTTCGGCAATATAGATTTTGCTTGCCGTGGCCGCCTTACGAACACGCACAGAACCAACCGCACCCACGTCAAGCGTCATTCCAGGCTTGATGTCGCCATAGTTTCCAATAGAAACCGTATCATAGTCAATGGCAACCCAGCCGCCCGTTTTTGAGTCCGTGTCGAACTGAGCGGTGGATTTGCATTGAAATATAATATCGCGTGGGCAAAACGACAGATACCGCTTGATGCGGTAATTCGTCTTACGCAAAATGGCCTGTTCTTGTGCGGTCAGTTCGGTCATTAGATGCTAGCCAAGATGTGCCATGCTGATCCGTCACATGCAATGATCACGCCATCGTATTGTGAGGACAAGGCATGGGTGGTTGATCCGTCGATTTCTTCACTGGCGTTCCCGTCGAGCGTCACCGCGCCCACACCGTCGTCAACCTTTTTGACGGCATAGACTTTGTGCTGGCTACTCGCCGCTGCTGGCAAGGTCAACGTGATCCCCCCTGCTCCGCCGGTGCCCAGAACTACAAGGTCGTCAGCGTCCAGGGTTGTGTTGGCGCTCAGCGCGGTAGTGTACATATACCCAACCGCAGTGATCAGGAAATCGCGCAGGTCTTGCGGCGAAATGCCTTGTGACGTGTTATCAGCCAGCAAGGTTTGCAGCGCGGAAAGCGTGCGAATGGTATCTGCCATTAGCTTACTCCAAATCCGGTCATCGTAAATCCGTCGCTGAAACCGCTGTACAGTTGCGCGTTGATGAAGGTGATCGTATAGCCTGACCAACCCCCATACACCCACGCCTGATCATTCGGTTCGGGCGGATACATGATCGCGTTGTAGATGAAATAGTCGTTCTCGGTTTTGTTGTAGGTTTGCACGGTCACTTCAGCGCTTGCGCCTTTGCAATAGGCATCACGCAACACCTTTGCGCCCGCCACCGAAATACCGCTGATAATCCACTTGAACCACGGTAGGGAAATTTGATGCGCGTGCCGCTCACCATCGAAAACAATGCCCTCGTGATCGTACCACTCCGTTTTGGGATCGCCAACCATGTAGCGACGGAATTCATCCGCATCGATCTCATAGAGGGTAAGCAGGCTGCCCACTTGATTGTATTCAGCGGCGATCTTGAGTTGCGGGGCCACTTAGTTTCTCCGGTTTCTAATTTCCCGAATGATGTTCGGGATGATGCGCTGCTTGAAGATTTCTTCCATTGCCTTTGCGTCAGCAGGGCGATAACCATTTGCCGTGAAGTTCATCGATGGTCCGAAGGGATTCTGTCCGTTCGGCCACACTGTTGCCGGAGCGCCAAACGTAACCCATTCAGGCCCGCGCTCACCAACCCTCACTGGCATGCCAACGGGCGGGTTTCCGCCATCAGCAAAACCAGGCGGGTTTGTGAAGGTCAGCCCTGCGGCAGCCAAACGCGATTGTTCCCACGCCAACTGCTCTTGCCGCGCGCTGTTAGCATAAGCCGCATTTGCCATGTTAGCAAAACTTTGTCCAACAGTATCTTCGATGATCGACATGCCGTATTCAGTGATCGTGTTCAGGTTCGCGTAGTGTGAGTTGGTCAACCCAAACTGCTCTTGGAAGTGCTGCACCATGCGATCAATCCGACGCTGGTAGTCTTCAGCCTCGCGCTGTTGGCGAATGTTGAATTCTTGTTGACGGCGCGCCTGTTCACGGTAAAAGTCCTGAATGTTTTCCTGGCGCTGGCGTTCATGGTTGCGCTTGAGGTCTTGCAACTGCTGTTGGTAGTCCTTTTTCTTCTCATCGCGCATTTCTTCCATTTCGTCCAGGCGCAATTGGAAGTCTTCTTCGCGGCGCTTGCGTTCCACGTCGTACTGTTCTTCTTCGGCACGCATTTCTTCTTTGCCCTGCCGAATAGCCTCAATCGCCGCGCTCACATTACGGTCTTCAACCGCATCTTCCACACCCATGTTCATTTCACGCTGGATGTCTTCCATCTTGCGACGATGATCTTCAGCCATGCGTGCCATGTCGAGCAGGTGTTCAGCGAGTTCGTCACGCTCTTTCTGGCGCTGCTTGTTATCTTCATCCCCCATGTCTTGCAGGATGTCAGCGCGTTTTTCATAATAGTCCTGGTCCATGCGGGCCAGTTCGATGTAATGGTCGGCAAGCCGGTTGGCCATGTCTTGCTCGAAGTCAGCAATGGCGCGCTGGACGGTGAGCACGCGATCTTCTTCCGCTTCTTCAAGCGCCTGTTGGTGCGCCAGGGCCGCGTTGGTGAACGATGTCCACTTCTGCACCCAATCCTTGTCAGCCTTATCGAATATTTTGTTGATGTCTTCAAGCGCGCCAACAGCGTCCGAACCGAAGTTGAACAGGTCTTCAACCTTACCGGTGATTAAATCAAGTACCTGCGCCTGTAACTCGTTTTTGTGGGCGGCATCTGTCGCAACCGTGTTGTAGAGTTGCAGGGATGCCCGTGCTTCATCTAGGGCTGGAACCCATTCCTCGCGCAAAGCATCAGCTTGCTCTTTGGTATATTTGCCAGCCTGCTCAAGCGCATCAATCAGCGTCAGCATGTTTTCGGCTACGATGATGTCGGTTTCAAGTCCACCGCGAATCCCAGGCAAGTCACTTGGCATAATCGTTTGCATCTGTTGTTGCCATTCAGCAGCACGGCGCAAGGCCCGCTCAGTGTCTGCCAGGGTTTCATCAGCAAACTTTTTGCGTTCTTCAGCCAGCCGCTGCTCTGCTTCGACCACATCGTTAGCGACCACAATAGCATCGCCATATGCTGCTGTTAGTCCCTCGGTGCCGCGATTCAGCTTTTCAATTTCAGTGTTATATTCTTTTGTTTGATTTTTAGCCTGCTCAAACAGTTCGCCCGATAGCTCTGAAACCCCAGCCTGTTCAGCCAAATCAGCTATTTGCTGGTTCACATCTGCAAGAGCCTGCTCAAGAGCAGGCAAGTCTTGCGTTGCGCCCGACTGCGCCGCAAATGCAATATCTTGTTCGGCTTGGGCCTGCTTATCGAGAAGTTCATTGTATTTTTCACGGTATCCTAAAATCTTGGCGAAGTTATCGCGTTCCGATGATAGAATATCTACCCGGCGCTGCTGAGCCTCAACCGCTTCATCAATGCCTTGCGTTGTCAATTCAAGTGCTTGCGCATAGCCTTCTGACTCGGATTTGAGCAGCGTTATGTTTTTCTTGGCATCTTCTTCGCGCTTTTTGTGCGCGTTTGTCATTTCTTTGTAGGCAAGCGCCAATCCTGCACCTAACGCAATCGCTGCTGCGCCGCCAGCAATCATCGTTGGGGTAATACTGCTAGCGATTTCTTTGGCCCAATCTTTTGCCACGGCAGTCATTTGTGGCAATTCGACTTTGAGCAACCCAATCGCCTCAACCGATGCCAACACTTCATTGGCGATATTGGCTTGGCGCTCAATACCAGTTCCGCCAAGATAACCAATTGCGCCGGTCAATGCGCGGCTGCGGCTTTCGACATCACCAAAGAACCTGGCTTCAGTACCAGAGATTTCAGCAGCACGCGATCGCTTCTGATTGATCTGCAACATTATTTTTTCACGTTGCACATCATCGGCCAACAGTGCGCTAATCCTAGTCTGGGACTCAGCCTGCAATGCTTTATTTTTTGTTATGCCGCGCTCGACCTGCTCACGTTCGCGCGTGGTTTTCTCTATTGCTTGCTCAAGATTAGCCGAAATGCGCTCTGATTGCGCAATCAGGTTGCGGCGCGTTGCTTCGTTTTTGATATTTGCAAGTAAGGTTTTGCGAACCTCTTGCTCTTTCTTAAGCGACTTATATTGCCGCTCATATTGAGCCTGCAATTCTTTTTGCCGCTTGACTTGATTCTTGGCAACAACTTCTGACGCCTGCAACTCTTTCGTGATCTTGGTAAGCTCACGCTGGGCTTCTTCGGGGTTTTCAACCGCGATGGCCATAAGCAATTCAATATCTTGCGCTTGGCTTGTTGATCCTCGAAATCGCGTAGGCATTAGAGTAAGTCCTTGTCGTCAGGCGACCGGCGACTGTTTTCCGCATGCGCCTGATTATAGATCGTCTGCAATATCTTGATGTCTTGCCACCATTCTTGCGGCTGATCGAGTAGTCCACCAGCAAACGGCAGAACACCATACTTGCTATACGCAAACCATGTATCGAAAACGATGGATGTTGGCCAGTTAAATCCTGTAAAGTCAAACCCATCGTCATCATCGTCGGTGTCGTCAAGTTTGCCTAGATCAGCAAGGGCTTGACGCTTAATTTTCTCTACGACGCGCCGCTGTAACGCTTCGCGCCGCTCAATCAGTTTGGGTCAGCTTGCTCGTCCTCAGTCAGTTCTTCGTCAGGCTTTTCCAGGTCGGACTTGCCTGACCGATGCAGACTGTCGATCGCCTGATTCATCTGGTTGTACTGCTCAAGGCTGAACACATCCCCAAACGACTCAAACGCCTTGTCCAACGCGGCTTTCGTGTCAGACTTAGGCGGAGTCCAGACGTTGCCTTTCCAACTGTCGATGTGGCTCACGATATAGGCAAACTGGACGCACAGGCCACTGGCGTCTTCTTTTTCGTTCACCCAGGTATCGATCATGCGCCGGTATCGCAGTGAGTTGTTGATGCTGTTTTTGAACGTGACTTCGTAATGTTCAGTTGTAACCGAACAGGTATTCATGGCTTCTCCAATCCATGCTGACGGGCATGGTGCATCTTGGAATCATGCACCATGCTATGTCAGTGAGTTGCGTTAGGTCGTATATTCGTACACAACGACGATCTTGGCGTTGTTGGCTGGGAGTGATCCCGATGCAAACGTCAAGACTTTTGTGCTGGTGCTCACGGTGTAATCCGTGGTATAGGTTTGCAACGCGCCCGCGACATAGACCAAGCACTTGTCACCGCTTGCTTCAGCCGGGGTATAATCCAGGGTGAATTCGTCTTCAGTGCCATCGCCCGTGAAGGCGTGGATGGCAATGCGGTTCTCGCTGGTGATGTAGAAACCAGACCCTTCGGTCGTACCGTTGTTGCCCGCTGATAGCGCCAGCCCCCACGGATACTGGTCAACAGCGTTAACCTGTACCTTGTAGCGGAAAGCAGCTTCTGCGCGTTCTTGGAAGCCATCACGAGCCATCGGAGCGATTGTGCAGGACGGAATGAGCAGGCTGTGGAATGCGCCAGTACCCACGCTGCCAGATGCGCGCGACTTTGCTTCTGCGGTGATCAGCAGGCACATGTCACGATAGGATGCCGCGCCGGGTTGGATAACCCCGATGCTCAGGTCGCCCACGTCATGCACCAACGTGCCCTGGCACAGTGCTTCGAAGGTCAAGTCCTGAGTACCAACTTCCACCACGAACGATGCGAGTTCCGCAGGCTCGAATTGGAACTGGCCCAGCACGGTATTGTCGCCGGTCACACTCACGGTTTCGGGTTCAACGACCGTATGCGGAGCGTTCTTGATGCCGTCAAGCACCAGCGCGGGCAGACCGTCTTGATCGCCTGCAACCGGGGCTGTGCCCGTGCCACCAATGAAATACCCCGTGGAGTCGAGCGTCCCATAAAACGCGATGTCTGCCCCAGCGGAAATGATTTTCTTCACGTTAACTGCCATTGATGTTACCTCTTAGGCTGATGTTGGGGTGATCGGTTCTTCCGTGATTGTGAAAAAAGAGACTTCGATCCCCGCATAGTTCAGATCGTTATACTGCATCATACGCACGCCCTCATCACTGCCACCATCAATGTCCACATCGAACATCCGGTACCCGTCTGTTACTGAGGTCTTGATGCGTTTCTTGGCAGCGAGAGCATCGGGCACAACATGCAAGAACGCTTCAGCGGCTTCTTCAGCAGCGAACTCGTCACCCTTCGTCACGTTCTGGACGAATATGGTGGCCATCCACTGCCGCCGAACGATCAATTCTTCCCCGCCATATCCCTGCCCGCTCTTGATGTACTGAGCAGGGCCAAGTTGGATAATCAGGGCAGGTAGATTGTCATTCTGCAACGCACGCGGCCAGCGCTGGTACACGGTTTCGATACCGTCTACGCCAGCGAAAAACGTGCTCAGGCCAGTGCGTTGTTCAGTTACTGAGATTGAACTCATATCGCAATCACTTTCGCCTTACGATACGCCTTCATGGTGTCACCGATATAAGCAGGCGCTTGGTTCATCACCACTTGCCCACCCTGAACAAACCATACCTGTTCACCAACGGTGCCATCATTGCGTTCGAGCCAGATTGTTAGCCCAATACATGCCTGGGCGATGTCATACTGTGCATTATAACTTGTTATGCTTGCGCTCTTGGCATGCACGGCAGCGGTTGTGCCCAACTGAGCGCGAATGACCGTGATCTGGTCAGTCTCAGCGTCGGCATTCACCACGCGCATGCATTCGTCATCGATTTTGATCCACATGCCAATCTGAAAACGCGGGCGATAGTTTGCGTCCAGCGCATCCATGTCACTGACCGTGATGGTTTGCGTGGTCGCGTTGATGCCGCCGTCATCTTGTACCGAGTCGCCGGTGGCTGCCCAGGCGATTGTATAGTCGCCATGATAGCCCCACCAGCCGTCCACGGTGATTGCGTCTTCCCAGGCATCGGTATAGGTCCACGAAACGCTCCCGCTGTCTTTCAAACGGATAGCGTACTTCGGATAGAGATTTGAGGGGCGGAGCACATATTGCGAACTTGATATGGTTGAGCCATCGCCATTGGTTAGTGCTTCGACTTCGAGTAGGTCAGCGTTTAGCTGCAAAGTATAGGTGTCGATGTGCCCGCCCCTCGCGTCATACGTTTTTGCCTGACGATAGGGAACGAATGAGCGGCGCGTGAATTGCGTGATGATCCGCGATGCACCATCAATCAGCCTGAGCCACTTGCGCGCCTGGGCTGCGGTGTATGCGACCGTTTGATCCGCCTGATCAAAAACCTGATCGAGCGTAACAATCCCTGCGCCTTGCTGCATTAGTATTCCACCTCGTCAAAGACCACGAACAGTGTCACAACGCCATCAGCCGTGGTGGGCGTGAACGATGCATGCGAGTCATACACCACTCCGATTGCCGCGTTTGCGGTGAACGGAATTTTGCCCACATCGCACCGTGCGCTGTAACGCTGGGTGTTGGTCGTGTCCAGTTGCACCGACAAGTCGGTGTCTTCGGTGCCGCCCACGGTCGGTTTGAACGTGATCGTTTCGGCGGTCACTGCCGCATTCAGGCTCACCGACAGTCCGATGATCGATCCGCCCCAGGGGAGCGCATACGCATCAGCGTTGGTGTCAGCCGGAACAGTCGTACCGTCCTGGTTAGCCGCAAAGTTCGCCAACGCAAACTTCAACGCAACAACCGGATGGCCGATGAAGATTTCTTCTTTGCCCATGTTATCCTCCAAAGTTCAGCAGGGGCGGGCAACCGCCCCGTACTGATTAGACATCCAGGTAGTAGAGGATGCTGGCGCTGTACACGTCACGGCGACCAATGGCCATCCGAACGGTCATTACCATCTGGTAGGCATCCAGCGGGCCGTAGTAGTCCAGAACCGTGCGAACGCGGCGGCGATAACCAACCACCCAGGACGGACGATGCACACAGACAATCGAACCATAGATGTTGTTGCCAGCGGTGCTTGACACCTTGCCGGTCGTGCTAGACGACAGACCAAGTTCGGCAGTCACAACGAACGGTGAACCGTCGAAGTATGCGAACTGACCGCTCGAAATGGTGGCCATATCGCCCCACTTGTCTTTGGTCAGCACTTCATCCATGCCCAGCAACTTCGCCATCACCGATGCATTGGTGATGTACATCAGTTCGTCGGGGCGCACAGCGTAAGCGTCGGCCAGTGCAAAGCGCAGGTCGCGCAGTTTGCGAACTGTCACGGACTGCCCCGCCGCTGTCACGGCGTTTCCACCGCTATTGTCAACGATGGCAGTGTGGCGCAAACCGTAGGACTGAGCCTTGTAGCTGGCGGTTGTGGCGGGCGTGCCGCCGTTATAGTTGATGTTACCGGAAGCGGTGTCATCAGCGTTCAGGATCACCGAGTCGATTTCGTCCATCATCGTGCGCATCGCCTGACGGCGGAACTGCGGGATGATCGGGATAATCGAGTCTTCAACCAGTTCGGACGAGAACCCCACGCGGAGGGCCAACTTTGCAGCGGTCAGCGTCACCTTGCTCGAACCGATCTTGCTGTCCGGCATCGGGTTGTTGCTGCTGTTGATCGCCAGTTGCGACTCGTCGGTCGTTTCCGGCACGTAGTACACGGTGGGGTCAGCGCTTTCCAGCGGGACTTCGAACGGATTCGACGGCATTTCGATCACGCGCATGGCGGGCAGAATGGGGTTGTCGATGCGGGCGGTTTCCCACAACTGGTCCGACCACAGAGTCGGAACCCATTCATCACCGTAAGACGACTGAGTCGAGTAGTCGATTTCGTCAGACTTGCGACCACCGCCCATGTCGGCCCATTCGCGCATGCCCTTGATGGCAGCCGATTCGTTCTCAGGTGCAAAGCCAATTTTGCCGTTCTGATAGGCTTTGGTGGCCTTGTCAGCCAGTTCGCGCATAAACGCTTGATCGGGCTTCCAGCCATCGATCATCTTCTGCACGTTGAACATGAAACTCATGTCTTCGGCAGAGAGGCTATCGTACTGTGTACGCATCTTGATGTCGGGGCCGCGCCGCTCAACGTCTTTCTTGACGCCAGCAGGTGCCTTCGACTTCGGAGCGAGTTTGTCCGTCCAGGCTTTCGCCGCACGGTTGGTTTCATCTTCCAGTGCTGCATCACGTTCCTGCAATGCCAGCTTGGTCATAACGGCGTTGGCGATGTCGTCAACCATCTTGGCCGCTTGTTCGCGCGCATCAACGATGCTTTCAGGATCGTTTACGTCTTCAGCGCCTTCCAAAACCGCCTTGATGGTCGCTTCCAGTTCGTCAGCGTCCATTTCCTGACCGAGCTTGCTCAGCAACGTCTGCGCAATCTTCAGTGCTTGCTCGAAATTCATGTCAATGTCCTCAGATTCTTCCATGTCAGCAACGGTATTGTCTACCACTGCCTTAGTAGATGATTCTTCAACGTCGGGCTGCACCTCAGTCTCGTCTTCTTGCACCTCAGTCGCATCGGACTCCTCTGCATCTTCGACAAGGCTTATGAGCGCTTTCAACGGTTGAATACCAGCGAATGTTCGCGGATCAGCGGGCGTTGGGGTGAGTGACCCCTCGATCAAAGGCCATTCTTCGATCTGCATACCCTTCACACTTACAAGGTGTGACAGCGATCCGCTGGACCAGCCAAACACGCCACGCTGCGCCAGTTCCCACACTTTCTGAACATAATGGTTTCGCATGTCGAGTTGGGCTTCAGCCCATATCCCCGCATCGTCTTTCGTGAGTGATACCAGTTCGCCAATGCGGGTTGACTTCATGGTTTTGTCTAGTCCGTGCTGATAGAGCACGGGGCGGTTGTTGAACCAATCCAGGTGAAAGTCGGTGTCTTTGGTGAAATACTCACCTTGCAGGTCGCGACTCTCTGGATTGCCCCACAATACGAGATAGCCCCCAACGCGCCCTTCTTCAGCCATCGCCTTGACGCCACCACCAAAGTACAGGTAGCGCTCGTCATCGACTGCTTTCTTGTCACGGTCGTTGTTGACGGTTGCCCAGGCCTTCGCCGCCGCGCGGCTGTCATCCTGGTGCTCATCGTAACTGCTGTTGAAGACCGACACCCACATCCTGCGAAGTTTGGCGGATAGGTCTAATACAGCGTCTGGTAGTGCGTTGTCATTGATCCCGCTGTAGGGCATAGTTCATTACCTCGTTGCACATAGTATACCATATCATACAGATTGGCGTATTAGCCTAAGTCCTTCAGTTTATCTTCGAACAGATCGCGGAACGCTGCCACGGCATAGGTGCCCACGGCGTTTTTGATGTACGTGATTTCTTGATCCACGTTGTACCAACCCGCGCGCTCGTGAAAGCCCTGCTGACGACCGCCAATCACATATTGCCAGTACGGGATATTGTCATTCACGCGCTTGCCGTCTTTGTAGGTGTGTGATTCATTCATCTCAAGGTTGTTGACGATTATTTCACCAAAAAAAGACTTAGCGCGATATTGTGCCCGTACATGCCACTTCTTTGTTTTGCCACTTCGCATCGTGGGCGGCTTGTTTGCTCCTGGTGCCCAGGAATCGAAACCCCGCGTTGCCCAATATGCTGCCTGCTGATCGGGTGACGAGAAGGGGCCACGCCATACCTGATTGGGCACCGCATTAATCAAGCGCTTCTCTACCAGTTGGCGCGTGAAACGAGACACGTTATCGCGCAGGATGTCGTGAGCCTCTTGGTTCAGTTCATCCGGCAATGCACGCAACTTGTTGAGCAAGCGATAATTAACGTGGGCGTTGAATGCGATCATAGGTCTAGCTTCTCATATCCATGCTGAATAAGGTGCTCATTAAGCATGCGCCTGATCATGCTCACAACCGTGATGTTTGGCCCGAAAAAGCGCGTCATCGTATCGCGCAAGGCTTTGAGATTTGCCAATTCATGCGCGCTGAATTCAAGGAAAAACGTACCACCATCAGCGGGGTTTGACATTGCTAAAAACGATTCGTCGTCAAACTCTGCTCCGCCGAAGTCATAGTTCCAGGCTGGCGCTTCATCGACTTTCGCCCAGGTTTTTTGTGCGTCGTTTGTGACATAGACCTCGCCACCCAGCGCAATTATTTCTGCATGCGCTTCATCGACTTTCTCCCATACCGGCTGTTCGGCCATAAAGTCGTTTGTGGCATAGCCTTGCCCCGTCGTGTAAGTTTGGCCTGGGACAAACAGATCGCGGGCTTGCGCAATCCAGTCCTCGACATTGCCCAACACACGCACACCCTGATCGGACAACATCTGTTCGATCTCGTCAGGGCTGAGCGCGGCAAGTTGGGCGAAGTCCTCAACCCCAGCCTTATAAAGCGCTTCAGAGGTTTTCTTGCCAATGCCGTTAATTTTCGTGAAGTCTGTCATTAGAATGATCCTTGTGCCCTTCCCTGTACTTTCACCAAGCGGCAGTCACATTCAAAACCGCCGCATTCAAGTTTGTCGCTGCGTGGAATCAGATTCTTGCGGTACCAATCGCGCAGTCGATGACGCTGACCGTTTAGGCGCAAGCAATCTGAACAGTGTTCTTCTGTTTGGCCAAGTTGCCATTCATACATGCCGTTCTTGTCAGCAGAGGCTAACCCTGCCATGAAGAAGGGGTGAATGGATTTGCGATACCACATGGCCGGACGGCGCTGGGCTTGTCCATCGCTCAGTGCTTTCTTGTCAAAGACTTCAGCACCAAAGTTCGTGACAAAGCCCGACTGTTCTGCTGCCAAGCGGTTGACTTCGGCCAAGTCTTCGGGATCGAGCGGTTCGTCTTCGGGCTTTTCTACGCCACCGGATTCCAATCCATCCCGGTACGCCATTTCGCCAAACTTGCGTATGGCTGTGCGCAGACGGTTGGCCAGCGTGCGCCGGTCAATGCCGTTTTCAGCACGCGCAGACAAGAGCAGCGCTTCCATCTCAAGTTCGAACTCAATCCGTGTGGCCTGGATTGCCTTTGCTTCGATTTCGTCGCGGATGGTAGAGAAAAGCGTGCGGATGTCCGATTGCGATGCCTCGTCATCAAGGAGTTTTAATTCGCTCCGCACGCTCTCTTGAACTGCGCCAGGGGTGTGATAACACACAAAGTCAAGCGCCTTGCGTGGTCCGCCATTCAGCGTTTTCTTTTCCCAGGCCCGCAGTTCGTCCAACACGTCATCTTGCGGTGGTGCTTGGAAATCTGCATCAGAGGGCAGGCTCGTTTTGGTACTACCAGGAGAAGCCGTCTTGCTTTCGTCAGCATCGTGTTGTTGGCCTGTAGAGTTTATCGTGAAGGAAGGTGTCCCTGCCCCCTGAGACAGACCGCCAAGCAGATTCGGTTGCGCCATGCCACCCACAAGCTGTTGCATTTCTTCAGAACTCAGATACACACGACCGGCTGGCAAGGAATAAAAGTTGCCGTTCTCAATCGGTGTGTAGCCCAACTCAAGGCGACGTTCATTGAACGTGATCGCGCCCTGATCAAACTTCTCATTCACCATTGTGATGCGTTGCGCCTGCTCACCGAGCAGCGTAATCACACCATCACCGCTATAGCGTAGTTCATGATCCCCATTGGGATAGAAGAACGGCAGCATGTGAGCGTTCAGCCAGCGCACATAGCGCTTGACATCTGGGATCACCGTTTCTTCATAGAATGACTTGCGCAACTCAGGGCTGAATTGATAGCGGGCATTACCGAACGTGATCATGCCCACCGGCACCGAAAACGCACTGGCAATGCGTTCGCGGCTTTCGTCAGTCAAGTAGCCCTGGTCTTCCATCTCAGGCGACGGATACAGCGTGGCATCCAGCGCGCGAGTGAGGAACAGCGGTTTGTGCCAGTTGTCAACGCCCTTGACTTCGCGCCTTAATGCATTCTTTATGCTTTCCAGGTCGGAGTCATCCAGGTCAAGTTCTTTAGGCGTGAACACGATGCCAGGACGCGCGCCATTCTCGTAGTATTTCTTGGCAAAGCGCACCACGTACATATCGACGTTGACGCTTTCCATTGCCACGTCCATCATCGAAAAGCCGCGCAAGGTGTCTGCTGGGTTAAAGAGTTTATAGTAGGCGATCTCGTCGGGTTTGAAGCGCACCATTGTGCCATCATCGCCCAGGAAATCGTAACCCTCGATGTCGCCATACGGAATGTATGGCTCAACCGCCACCGACGGCAGCACGCGCATGCCGCCAGGACCAGCGACAATTTCTTGCCCGATGCCAATATCCATGACCAGCGGCATCTTCTCAACAAATGCCTCGCCATAGATATACGAGTTGATCGTCAGGTCAAAATAGAACTCTTGGAAATAGCGCTTGTAGGCGTATGCGATCGCCTCTTGATAGGGGCCATCACTCACAACCTGATCGGTGTCCTTGTTGTACAACTGAGCGTTTTGCAGTTGTTCAGCGACTTTTCCGGCCCGAATGTTTGCGCAACGAAAAGCCCACACACTTGCGCTGTAGGCCAGGGTACGCCCGGTGTCACTGGTTTGTAAGTCCAGCGCACGGCGACCTTGCACCCCCGTTGGCACCCAACTGCTGCCGGATGATGTTGTCTTGCCACGCAACGTGGCCATCGTACCATCCGGTCCAATCATAAACACTTCGGTGCCGGTGGGGATGATCGCGCGTGACTGTTCAGATGTGGACGCATCTTTGCGTCCGCCGAAAATCGCGCGTAGCATATTAGTCCATCCTGAAGATGATGTTGATCACCAAGTCTGTTCCAGCCGTGAACGTTGCCGCTCCATCTGCAACCAAAACAACCCACAAGTCGTCGTCCAGCGCCACGTACCCAATGCCGACATCGGTTTTAGTGGCGACCGCATTATCGGACAGTGAGGCATATTCGCTGGATGTGATGCTGATGTGCCCCACGAAATAGGGCAAGTCGCTGTCATGGATGTCCAACGCGGCGTTGTCAGTGAATGTGGTGTTTTCCGGTTCCTTGCTGAAGAACAACAGCGTGAATTCCGGTGTTTGTTTAGCGTAATCCTGAACCGTGATCGTCCAGATGAATCCCCCCTGGTCGTTGTTGACAATATCGGTGATCTGGTATTCGGTTCCCCCGATATTATCACCGTCGGCGTAAGCCGATGTATCAACGGTGGGGCTGATGGTGCGCTCAGTGGTGTGCTGTAAAATCGCCATGTTATGTCCTCATGTCCATGCGATACAAATACAATGATTGCGGATCGGGCCATACTACAAATGGTCTTGGCGTCAAACTCATATGCCCACAAACCACATTGGTGTTGCAAACTTGTTTCAGGTTGTGCCGCCGATCCGCGTCTAGGGCAATGTACCAATCTTGCGCTGCCGGTCCACGCACGGTGAACGTCAGTCGTTCCAATGCCTTGCGTCGAAACAATGTGCAGCCATTGCCAAGCCCCTTGACCCGTATCGTTTTGCCCCACATGTCGCGGGCGCGCTCAGGCATGTCACTCAACGACACACCATTGTGCTGATCAAGATACACATAAGCG
>Ga0272443_10004787_pt1 | contig 14434 bp, 12 predicted proteins | sample SSMAcet12_FD_193581 | JGI IMG/M metagenome (GOLD analysis project Ga0272443, IMG submission 193581) | Marine sediment archaeal communities from Little Sippewissett salt marsh, Falmouth, MA, United States - SSM-Acet-12 | ecosystem: Environmental > Aquatic > Marine > Wetlands > Sediment ...
GAACGCGCACGGCGCGCCAGAGTGTTTATCGCCATGATGAAGATCCTTGAAACATCGCAGAAGCCGGAGGCAAAGCTTGTGGATTTCCCCTCCGGCGCGGTGATGGTGGACGAGCGTTTTGCCCTTACACAGGAGGAATACGAAAATTTTATCGAAAAGTTTTTTTGCGAGGACGGTTCTTTAAAGCGCTTTCCCCTTAAGGCCAAGATACGTGTCGCTCTGCTTCGCAAGATAGCCGAAACCCTTGTTCCGGGGAAACGCTACACAGAAAAGGAACTTAACACGAAACTTTCGGCAATTTACGACGACTTTGTTCTGATACGCAGGAACCTTATAGACTACGGCTTCATGAACCGCCTTAGAGACGGCAGCGCCTATTGGGTGGAACTGTAGCAAACTCCAGTGGCCAAGCCTGAGTTTTGACGATAACGGGAACAGGATGCCGAAGGCAGAAAAGGCTTTAAAGGCCGTGTGCAGGTAAAGACCTGTATCGCCACAACCGGATATTGACCTGCCGGACTTGTTGGCTTTAGTATCCAGACATGATCGGTTTGCATAATTTTGTACGGAGTCTGAAACCGACCTGGGAGGTCAACATGAAAACTGCTTTCGCTACTACGGATCGGCTGCAGTCACCACCAGGCTTGCCGCGCAAGCGCCTTGCGCTTCTGCCTACTCCTCTGCACCGCCTTCATAACCTTTCGGAACACCTGGGCGGCATGGACCTGTGGATGAAAAGAGACGACCTTACAGGGCTTGCCGGAGGCGGAAACAAGACACGCAAACTGGAATTCATTGTGGGCGACGCCCTGGAGCAGGGCGCCGATACTCTTGTAACCGTGGGCGCTATTCAGTCCAACCACACTCGACAGACCGCCGCGGCGGCCAACCGTTCGGGTCTTGCGTGCGCGCTTCTCCACTGCGGCTGGACCAGAGACGCCGGTATGTTCTACCGAAAGGCAGGCAATATTCTGCTGAGCAGCCTGATGGGCGCGGAACTTTTTGTTGACGAGGTTGAGCGACCCATAGAGGATGAAGGACCGCTCAAGGTGCTGTGCGAACACATCCGTTCCAGGGGCCAGAAACCCTACCTTGTTACCGGAGGCGCTTCGGACCAGAAATACGGGGGATTGGGATACGCCGTATGCGCCGCGGAGATGACCGCGCAGGCGGCTTCACTGGGCATTGAAATCGATTACGTTGTTCACTGCACGGGAAGCAGCAGCACACAGGCGGGGCTGGTGGCCGGTTTTGCGGCTCTGGGCTCGGGGACACGGGTGATAGGAATACCAGACGACGAAGAAACGGCGATCAAGAGCAAAAGGGTGCTGCGGCTCGCGAACCAGACGCTTGATGAGCTGGGCCGACCCGAAAGGGTTTCCAGCAGGGAGATAGAAATTGTGGTTGGGGATGCAAGCCCCTACGGCAAGTCGGATAAAAAAACCTATGGCGCTATAAGGCTTTTGGCTGAAAAGGAAGGACTTACAGTGGACCCCGTATACGAGGGCAAGGCGGTGCGCGGTCTTCTTGACCTGGCGGAACAGGGCCGGTTCGAGAAAGGCTCTGTTGTGGTTTTACTCCACATGGGCGGGAACCCGGCTGTTCATGGCTACGCCGACACCTTTGGACCCATAGAATTTAAACCCGTTCCGGGAATATGACCTTTTGAGCAGTATCGCAATAAAGGTGCCCGGCTGTAAGGCCGGGCACCCTGGTTACTTTTATTCGCCCGTGTAGCAGAGCCCAAAAGGCTTGCCGGGTATAAACTGGCCCTGGCCCTCCGAGCCGGTGAATTTGCCTTCCTCGAATGTAAGCTTGCCCCTGAGGTAAACCTTTTTGGGAGCGCCGACGTACTCCATTCCCTCGTACGAGTTGTAGTCGGTCTGGTGGTAGCTGTTGCTGTTGGATATAACACCCTTTTTGTTGGGGTCGAACAGCACTATGTCGGCGTCGGAACCCACGGCAAGCGTTCCCTTGCGGGGGAACATACCGTTGATCCTTGCCGGAGCCGTGGCCCACAGGTCCACGAAACGCTGCCTGCTTATCCTGCCCGCCGCAACCCCCTCTGTCCACAGTACCTGCAGCCTGTCCTGCAAGCCGGGCGCGCCGTTGGGGATAGATGTAAAATCGCCCTTGCCTATGTGCTTCTGTTCGGCCCAGTCGAACCCGCAGTGATCGGAGCTTACTGCTTTTAGCCAGCCCTTGCGCACCGCTTCCCACAACGCTTCCCTGTGCTCTTTTGACCGCAGTGCGGGCGAGCATACGTACTTGGCGCCTTCGAAATTCGGTTTGGCGAGGTTTTCCGTATCCAGCACAAGGTAGTGAGTGCACGTTTCACCGTAGGCGGGCACGCCCCTGTTGCTTGCGGAGCGCACTGCCTCCATGGCGCCTTTTGTGGTGACGTGAACAACGAATATCGGCGCTCCTGCTGTTTCAGCCAGATAGATAGCCCGGCTGGTGCATTCGTCTTCCACCGTGGGCGGCCGCGATACGGCGTGATAGATGGGGTCGACCTGCCCCTTTGCAAGGCACTGTTTCTGCAGCACGTCGATCATGTCGGCGTTTTCGGCGTGGACCATTATGGTTACTCCCGCGTCTTTGGCGGCGAAAAGCGCTTTTAAAACCGAATCGTCGTCGGCATGGTACGGCGCTCCCTTGTAGGCCATGAACAGTTTCATGGTGGGTACGCCTATTTCCGGGAGCTTTGATATCTCGCTGAAGAGTTTTTCGCTGGGGTCGAATACAACGCCATGGAAGCCGTAGTCGCACATGGCTTTGGGCGCGACCTTGTCGTTTTTGTAGTTTTCGATGGACTCGATAAGGCCTTTTCCTATTTCCTGGTTGCAGAAATCGATAACCGTTGTTGTTCCACCGGCAAGCGCTGCGTTGGATGTATGCCAGCCCCTGGTTGTGGCCGAACGGAATGTAAAGTTGAAATGCGTATGCTGGTCGACGCCGCCCGGAAGCACGAAAAGGCCGTCGGCGTTAACCGTTTCGTCGGCCTGAGCCTCAAGCTTTTTCCCCATGGCGGTGATCTTTTCGCCTTCTACCAGGATGTCGCCCTGGAATTCTCCCTCCGCCGTTACGATATTGCCGTTTTTGATCAGCATGCTCATTGCGCGGTCTCCTCCTTTGTAAAATACCCGTTTACGGCCGCTGTATCAGCGGGCCAGCTCCACAAGAGTATCAAGCAGAACATCGCACCCCGTGGCTATGTCTTCCATGGTGGTAAATTCTTCAGGAACGTGGCTCCTGCCGCCCGCGCTTGGAACGAATATCATACCCACATCCGTGATGTCGGCCAGCAGGCACGCATCGTGCACCGCGCCGCTGTTCATGCGCAGGAAAGAAACGTTTCTGTTTATAGCGGCGTTCTCTATAACGCCGCTTATGTTTTGGGAAAGAGTTATGGGACGGGACTCGCCTAAAAGGTCGACAGTCGCCGTGAGGCCGTACTCATCGGCCACCCGTTTGACTTCGGAACGCAGCAGCCTGTCCATTGTTTCCAGCCCCTCTGGTTTTACGTCGCGCGCGTCGACGGTGAATACAACCCTGCCCGGGATCACGTTAGAAACGTTGGGCTGGCACTGTATGCGCCCTACGGTGCCAACCGTGGTGTCGAAGGCTTTTTGAGCAGCGGCCTCTTCGACAAAAGTGATTATTCGGCTTGCTGCGGCCATGGGGTCGTTCCGCAGGTTCATGGGCGTGGCCCCCGCGTGGTTGGCCACCCCGCAAAGTTCAATGGAAAACTGCCGGATGCCGGCTATGGCCTGCACGACACCCAGAGGGAAACCCTGTGATTCCAGCACCACGCTCTGCTCTATGTGCAGTTCCACCATTGCCTTTATTTTTTCACCGTCCAGGCGGAAACGGCCTATGGCGGCGGGATCCAGGCCGTACTCCGCGGCCGTGTCGAAAAAACTTTTCCCCTCGTTGTCTTTAAGGCGTTTGAGGTCATCGACGCCATAAACTCCCGCAAGAGCCTTGCTGCCCGCCGTTGTAGAACCAAAGACGCTGCCTTCTTCTTCAACAAAGACGATCAGCTCTATGGGGTGTGACAAACTGATGCTGTTTTCGGCAAGCACCGTCAGCGCTTCCAGAGCGCCCACCACGCCTGCAACGCCGTCGTAGTTCCCTCCGTGCGGTACGGTGTCGATATGCGAGCCCGAAAGCACCGCCCTGGCTCCTGGTGCTGTTCCCTCGCGACGCGCCCTGATGTTGCCTATGGCGTCGATGCTCACCGCGAGACCCGCCGCCTCGCACTCTCGCACAAGGTAATCCTGCGCCTGCCTGTACTGCGGCGAGTATGAGACCCGCGTGCAACCGATGCGCGGGGTTGCGTTGAAACCGGCGAATGTTTCTATGTGTTTGCGTATTCTGTCAATGCTCGTGGAAAGCATGTATGCGCCCCCCTGTTTTGCGTTCAGAATGCATACATAAAATATCATAACTTCCCGCTTCCGGGAAACCCGTGCATACTTAACCGGCTTCCGGGCGCGCCTGTCAACTTGCACGAAAAAAGGGGCCTCCTCTTCCGGAGGCCCCTGATAGCGAAAAAACTGAAACGCCTACCTGTGGGCGGGCGCCTTGACACCGTAAAGGTTACGTATCCATGCAGGAGCGCCAGATGTTGCCTGAATCCAGGCTACACCGTTACTGCCGCTGCCAAGATTCATCAGGAAAAACTGTATATGCGCGTTGGACTCGGGCTGGAAAGTTATCATGTTCCCCGGTTGCACGGACGACGGTGCTGTTGTCATATGTACGCGGAACTTGTATGGACCGTTGGGACCCGGCAGAGTAACCATCCCCCTGTAACTCGATGGTGAACCTCCCGTACTCCTCAATTCGGCCAATCCCTGACCCTGTGGAAAATCCAGTATCCACGGCCCCGCAAGGTCGATAACCTGCGCCATGGCCGGAGCAACGCAAAACAACACCATACACGCGAGTGCGATCACACTGACCTTTTTCATCGCCCTGCCTCCTCTCGATTTTGCAGACTACAATAATATTGTAGGATCAAGGCTGGGCGGCGTCCATCTATAATCTTGACCTCTTCATCGCGTTCCTTCGGCTATACGGTAACCCTTTGGGGTCAGGTAATGGTCCATAAGCCAGGCCGTAAGCGCCAGCAGCGGAAGCGAGACCAGATACCTGACCGCGGTGAACCTGAACCCCAGAAAAGACATTTCAAAAAGAGTCATGGGAATACGGCATACGGCCGCCGCGTTCAGAAACATGAAAAGCACGCCCAGCGAAGCGCCCTTTTTCTGCAGCGAATAGCACAGGGGCAGAGCCACGTAGATGCCGCCCACCATTGAGCCAGCAAGCACGAGGGCCCACAGGTAGCCCCTTATCCCGGAACCCCTGCCAAGGTGTTTTTCGACCGTTTCCCTTTTGACCCATGCCTCGAACAACCCCACCAGCACGAACGCGGGCGGGAGTATTCCGGCCATTTCCTTTACGAACGAAAGGGCGCTTTCGGCTGTTCGCACACCCGGTGTAAAACCGTACCGGTACGACAAAGCCACAAAGCAGAAAAACCCTGGCACAAACAGCCCGGAGGCGACCTTTCCGACGTTCATGCGGCAAACTCTCCAAAGGCCAGTCCCACAGCGAAAGCAACGGCAAGAGCTATCACAAAACCGGCCATGTTGCGGACAAGGGCCACCCTTGCGCCCAGAAAACTGCGTTCCAGCGGAAAACTCACGAATCCCACCATCATCAACGTTGTTGTAAAGGAGGCGATGACCGTGTACGAAACGCCCTGTTCAACGAGTATGCCAGCCAGAGGGAACGCCACGAACCCCGGGATCGCGGTAACGGAACCAAGCATCGCCGCTCCCACGGCTTTAGCCTGGAACCCCGCGCCCGAAAGAGCAGCTATTATCATTTCCTGTGAAATAAAACCAAGCACCAGGGCCGTAAGCATGACAAGCACCACCAGCATCGGCAGCACCCTGCGGAATCGTTTCCACCCTACGGCAAGCGCCTTCAGCGTTTTGGCCCTGTCGACGGCGAAAGAAACAGCAAGCGCCACGAGGGCCGCCGCATAGAGAAAAAGCATATGCTACCCGTACACCACGGGGGGCCGGGGTTCCGTGTTGACGTGCAGCCTGAAAACGTCGGGCCTGGCGTAATGCCCCACCGCGTCGAAATCGAGTTTTGCTTTGGAGATCAGTGTCATGTCGAGGTCGGCGTATAGAATGCCCTCTTCATCGAAAAGGGGCCCCGCCAACACCTCACCCATGGGTGAAACGATAACGCTGCCTCCACGGCACATGATTTCCGGCTGATTTTGCAGTTCTTCCATCATTTCCATGTCTTCGGGATACATGTCTCGGGTAACGTACTGATTGCAGCCAAGCACGAAGCATCGACCTTCGCACGCTATGTGTTTCATTGTGGCCTGCCATGTTTCCCGCGAATCAGCCGTTGGCGCAAGGTAAAGCTCAACTCCCTGACCGTACATCGCCATGCGGGCCATCGGCATGTAGTTTTCCCAGCAGATAAGGCCGCCCATGTTGCCCAGGGGTGTTTGAAAAACGGGCATGGTGCTGCCGTCACCCTCGCCCCAGATCATCCGCTCGGCCCCTGTGGGCTTGAGCTTGCGGTGCCTGCCCAGAAGTTTGCCGTCGGGGCCTATATACAGAAGCGTGCAGTAGATGGTGCCTCCGCTGAAATCACCGTCGCGTTCCATGACGCCTATACCCAGATAGACCCCGGCCTCCCTGGCCGCTTCACCCAAAAGTTCCGTTTCGGGTCCCGGCGCCTCTATGGCGTTGTCCCGGTATCTCTGCCACAGGAGACGGCCCTCGGGGCTGCGGCTTCCTACGACCATGCCGAAACTCAGGCCCCTGGGGTATACCGGCACAAATGCCTCTGGCAAAAGAACCAGATCGGCGCCCTTTGAACCGGCCTCGCGCACCAGATCGCAGGCTTTTTCCACTGTGGCGTCTTTGTCGAACAGTACCGGCGCGGCCTGTACAACCGCGGCCTTTACGTGCTGTATGCGTTCGCTCATTGGCAACCTCCACCATACTCCGGGTCTATTTTTGGTGTTTCCAGTTTATGCCTATACGGCGCAAGGGTAAAGCGCGAACATCACCCTTGATATTTCGCCCGACGCCTGATATGCGAAAGGGGCCCGAAACCGGGCCCCTTTCGCAGGAGGGGTATATCTATATAGCAAGTGCAAGCGGATTGATCAACCTAAAAAAACGTAAAGTCCTGGCCAAGGCCTTTTTCGACGGCCCTGCGATAAAGCGTCATGCCCCATGCAAGATCGTGAACCGGCATGCCGCCGGTGACGAAGATGATCTGTTCGTCGTCGCTTTTGCGGCCCGCGTCGTCGCCCAGAATAACGGGGCCAAGATCGCGAATGACTGATTCTTTGACCTTGCCGTCGTTAACCAGCTTGATAAGCGGATACGAGGGAGCGATAACTTCCAGTGCGGTAAAGCCCTTGGGATGTTCGTTGCCGTCGGCAATGAAGGCCTGGTGCATTTTCCAGTTATCGGCAAACAGCGTGCACTTGTGGAAAGCGTCTTCGTCCATGTCGGCCGCTCCGGTCATGGTGAGCAGGGTTCCCTTTTTGAGCCATTCCGTTTCGATACGGGGGAAGGCGTCGCCCGATGTGGCTATTGTGATAACGTCGGCCGCTTCAACGGCTTCCTTTATGGTGTCGACCACCCGCACTTTGAGGCCGAGTTTCTCTTCCATCTCAACGGCATAGGACTTTGATGCGGCGGGAAAGGGGTCATAAACCACCGCTTCCGAGATTGTGTCCACTCCGGCGGCTATGGCCAGCGAGCATGTCTTGTTGATGACTCCCGCCCCGATAGCGCCGATGGTGGTTGCTCCCTTTCTCGCCAGATGTCTTGCGGCAACACCGGGAACGGCGCCGGTCCTCATGGCGCTTATCATGTTGCCCGACATTATGGCGAAGGGAACACCCGTGTCTGCGTCATTGAGTACGGTTGTAAGAATAGACCTGGGAAGGCCTTTTTTCTTGTTTTCGGCGTTCGAGCCGTACCATTTTTCACCGCAGATGTCGTATTCGCCGCCCAGGTAGGCGATCATGGCCATAAAGCGCCGGTCGGGTCCGGTAACTGGTATATTGAACCGTTTTTCCTCGGGAAACCATATCATCTGGCCGTGCTCGTTTTCGCGGGGGCCTCCCATAAGATAATCGCCTTTGGCGAGGAGTTTGAAAACTCCTTCGATAACATCCACGCACTCGGGCATGTTCTGTACTCCCACCTGGATCAGATCGTCCTGCGAGAGCAACCTGGTTTTTACTTGCGGAGCGGACATAGTTCTGCCTCCTCTTTCTTCATTGCCGCCCTGAAGACTCGGCAAGGGCCTTCTCGACGGTTTCTATGACGGATGGGTCGTCTATCCCAAGTTCCTTCAGTCTTGCAACGGTGGGTATTCCGTCTTCGTTCCACCCTCGTTTGGCATATATCATCTGCTGAAGCCGGGAATATGCATTTTGCTTGTACTCGCGTATCACGGCGAGTTTTTCCGGCGTTTTCATGGTTTCGGGAATTTTGCCAAGCTCGTTTTTGATCATGGAATCGTAAAAATCTTTTCTGTAAAGGTATTCTTCTTCGGTAACGGGGCCCATTGCCCTGTAGGGCGGCCGATCTTTTTCTTTGCCCCAGACACCCATTTTGACGTTGAGAGCACGCTGCAGGTTGTGGACCCTTTCCGATTGGCGAAGCATGCCTTCTTCATCCAGCGGGTCGCCCGTTACAGCGGAATAAAGATCGATAAGGCTCTGGACATGCCCGGGAACCCTGGAGGCCCTGGGCTGAAGATGATTGTCGGCGGGGACTATGTCGGCCCAGGGCATTTTGCATGTTCCGTTGAGGCTGAACCACGTACGGAAAAGAGAAAACCAGTAAACGGCCTCGGCCTTGTCTCCCAATGTACGCAGTTCCCTGTTGATGACCTCAGCGCCCATCATCCAGGTTTCGTCGTGCTGGGGGCCCTTGTTCGCCATGGCGTAACCCGCCTGCTGTGATATGCAGTCTTTTGTTACGTACTCGGAATATTCCAGGCCCTTGGTCTCCATACCTATGTCCGCCAGAACCCCGGGATCCGCGCCGTATTCGGCGACGAAATACTGTTTCATTCCCCTTATACCCATACCCGCCACGGCCCCGAAACCTGTCCCCGAAGCTATCTGGTGCAACAGTTCCATGGCGGCCTGGCTGTTGCCGAAACAAAGCTCCAGGCCTCCGGTTTTTCCCTTGTCGAGAATACCCATTTCGTAGCATTCCATTAGAAAGGCGGTCCCCGTTCCAACTCCTATAGTGTCGAGCCCGTAGGTGTCGCAATAGAAATTGGCTTCCAGAATATGGTCGGGATCGAAAATCCCGCAGTTGGAACCAAGGGCTCCTATGGTTTCGTATTCCGGCCCGTCGACGATGACCTTCTGTCCTTTGTATGGACCTGTCTTCAGTTCGAACCCGTCTACGGCCTTGGCGCACTGAATGGTGCATCCGTACCAGCAGCCGTCGGGTATGCCCTGCGTAAAGCGCTTCTCCCAGATCTCCCGCTTTATCTTGTGGTGTTCGGGGTCGGCGCCGTATTTATAGTTTTTCACCGGGAGCAATTCGTAGTTGTTGCACAGTTCCACCAGAAACGATGTTCCGCTCTTTCGCATCTTGATCTGGTCGTTGTCCATGCCGAAGATCTCGCGGTGAAGCGTCATGCCCAGCTCGCTGACTCTGGCGGGGTCGTGAGCATGGTTCATGTCGGCGGGGTTTCTGGACGAACGCACCACTATGGCCTTGACGCCCTTGTCGCGAAGCACCATTCCCGTACCCCCGCGCCCGGCCTGTTTGAGCCTTACATCCTTCCGCCGCCGGTCGTAAAGCGAAAAATTGACCATGCCCCACATGGAATGCTCCGCCCCTCTGCCGGCGGAAATAACCGAAACATTGGGCATATCGGCCTCGTTTTCGGAAAAATCGGCGGTAAGCCGGGCGGCCAGCAGATGACTGTCGGTTTCATCGAGATAATCTTCCACTACCTGGACCAGCTGTTTGTCGCCGTCGATAAAAAGAATCACGTCCCTGTCGGATTTTCCCTGGATCTGCAAAGCGTCCCAACCCGAGCATTTGAGAAAGGGACCGAAAAAGCCTCCTACGTTGCTGTCGATAACCGTACCCGTAAGGGGCGACAGCGTCACCACGATCGATTTGCCGCATCCGGGATACTGTGTTGTGCCGCATACGGGACCGGGTGAAACAATGAAGGCGTTCTCCGGGTCGCTCCACTTTGTTTCCGGCTTTACTGCGTCCCACAGCAGTTTGACCCCATAGCCCTTGCCCCCGACAAACAGCTTTTTCATCTGACGGGAGACTTTCTGCTCCCTGAATGTGTTATCGGAGATATCAACGCACAGGACCCTGTCGGTGTAGCCCTTTCGAATATCCGCCGGTTCATAGGAATACGAGCCCGCAACTGTTCTTTTTCCCACTGAACCGTCTTTCCCTGAAACCGCCTCGACCATGTACAACCAACCTCCCTGACGGGCTGAAACCACATGCCTCGTTGTATTCTGTTTTCTCATTTATACGGAATTATTATTCCGCATGTTGAGTTTATGATATACTTATTCCATATAATGTCAATGCCCGGAATATACGTTTCGTGCTGACAGCTGCGTGTTTTTAGCCGCCTACTGGTTTAAGCCAATGAAAGCGGGTAGACTCTTTAAGGTTCCAACATCGGGAGGAATGCATATGGGCGACGGGGAAATCCGGATGACGGTTTTCGAAAATCTGCAGAAGGGCCTGGAGACGCTTCCCGGTCAGCAACGTCAGGTATGCGAGTTTCTTCTTCATCATTACCGAGAGGCCGCTTTTTTGACTGTAAAGGCGATAGCCGACACCACCGGCGTGGGCCCCGCAACGGTTATGAGAACCATAAGCAACCTTGGTTATTCCTCTTTCGTAGATTTTCAGGAACAGCTCCACAAGATAATGATATCCACCAATTCTTCTGTCTGGTGGAGGCTTGAACAGTCGTTCTCCTCGGAGGGCCAGAACGGGACGCTGGAAAAAGTCGTACACGAAAACTCGGAAGCGGTTTCGCGCTGTCTTTCGTCCATGAACCTGGAGGCCTTCGAAAAATCGGTGGATCTCCTCTGCAAGGCAAATCAGATAATGATCCTGGGAATGAGGTCGTCCCGGGCAGCCGCCGAGGCCTTTTTCACGCTGTGCAAGCAGCTTCTGCCCAACGTGAGCTTTCCATCATGCCTGGGAAGCGAGAACATGTACGAGCAGTTGATCGACCTGAATGAAAATGATGCGCTTCTTGCAATTTCCGCTGGCGGACCTCACTACGCCATCCGAACAATAGAGGCCATCGAGTTCGCCAGCCGCAAAAAGGTTCCCGTGATTCTTGTTACAGACGACCTGTCCAACAGAGCTGTTCCATCGGCCACAGAGGTGATATGCGTTTCCTCGACCTCTACTCACTTTTCCCTGACACCCATAATGACGATTCTCGACGCGCTGCTCGTGGATATAGGCAAACGCAAAAAGGACACTGTCCTCGAACGGCTGCACGCCGTGGAAAAGCTCCTTATTGATCAGGGCATAAACAACTAGGAGACCCGAACCTCCTGCTTTGAGATTTTTACAAAAAAGGGAAGACCTGTTTTGCGCCAGGTCTTCCCCTTTTTGGCGTTTGGTTTTTTGACTTGTCTAGTTGAACAGCAGGTTCGGCAAGAAGAGTGCGATCTGGGGAAAGAACGTAAGCAGGGCGATAACAATGAGAAGACAGGCCACGAACGGCAGGGCGGCCTTGAACAACTCCATGATATTGCCTCCCCCGGTCACGTTGTGAACAACGAATATGTTCATTCCTACAGGCGGAGTCAGCAAAGAGCATTCGATAAGGATAACAAGCGCTACACCGAACATTATGGGATCGAACCCGAATGTCCCTACCACTATCGGATATGTAATGGGTACGGTGAGCACTATCATTGAAACGCAGTCCAGGAAACAGCCCAGCACCAGATAAAGCGGAATGATCATGAAAAACCAGATGATCAGGGGACTGACGGGCAACCCTGCGACCAGAGCGCACAACTGGGCCGGTATCTTGAGCATGGAAAGAGCGATGGCGAATATCTGCGCTCCAAGCATTATGAACAGGATCATGGCGGTCGTTTCCAGAGCCGAAAGCGCCGCATTCTTGAGAAGTTTAAAATTCAGCTCTCCGAAAAGTCCGGCTATGAACAGCGCCGCGACGCCCGCTACGGCCGCCGCCTCGGTGGGCGTAAAGACGCCACCGTAAATACCGCCGAAAATGATACCCATGATCAGGAAAAAGGGCCACAGCTCAAGCAACGCGCCGGGAATATCCTTGAAATACGCCTTCGAAACCTTTTGCCTGGGTTCCGAGATCGATGGATCGAGCCTGGCCTTGATGCCTATATAAAGGCTGAATATAAGCGCCAGCAATATTCCGGGAATAAGTCCGGCCGCAAACAGACGACCTACCGACGCACGCACAGCTACGCAATAGATGATCATGTCTATGGAAGGTGGTATGAGGATACCCAGACAGCCGCCGGCGGCAATGGTGCTTCCGATCATCGTCCGTTTGTATCCCCGCTTGCTTTCCTCTCCGTAGGCGATCTTTCCTATGGTTCCGGCGGTCGCAAGGCTTGAACCGGATACCGCGGCGAAAAACGAGCAACTGAGTATATTGGTATGAAGCAGCGAGCCGGGCACCACCCTGGTAAGCCTGGAGGCGCCGTTGAAAAGGCCTCGACTGATGCCGCTGTGGAGCATTACCTCTCCCATGAATATATAGAGGGGAATAGCCAGAAGCGTGTAACTGTTGAGATTTTTGAACAGAAGGTTTCCTATGAGTTGCGGAACCCCGACGATGAATTCCAGGCCTATGATACCGGCGGACGCCAGTGAAACCGCAATGTACACCCCGCTCGCCAGCAAAAGGAACAGCGGAAAAAGAAGCCTTATTATTATCCACCACAAAGACACAGCATCCGCCCCCTATTCCTCTGGTGTCTCACCTTGGCGCAAACGGCCTATGCTCATTACAAGCTGGTTCAGAAACTCCAGCGAAAGAGCGGAAAGGCCGATCGGGACAAGCGCGTAAACAGGCCACAAAAGGGTCCGGCTGGGGAACCAGGAACGGCCTCCGCCTTCCAGACCATGCATCAGCCACCGCGTTCCGTGCCAGGTGAGATATATCGCCACCACCAGGCCGACGAAGTCGGCGAAAACCTTCAGGGGCTTCTGCATTTTTTTCGGGATGATCTCCGAAACTACGTTAACGTTGATGTGCGCTCCCTTTCTCAGGGCGTACGAAAGAGAAAACGAAGTGAGAAGAACCATGCAGTAGCCGGTGTATTCCTCTACGAACATCCACTCTACGTTGAAAAGCGCACGGGATACAACGAATACCACGATAGTGAACACCCATGCGACGAGGGTAACAGCCGCTATGCCTACCAGGCCCAGGGATATGGCCCTGGATAATTTATTCAGTAAACTTCCCACTTCGCATCTCTCCCAACTTCATGATGCAGCGCTTCTGTTTGTTTTTCTACTTGGAAGTATAACCCGGAACGTCGTATCCCAGTTCGATAATCAGTTTGGCGACTTCGTCGAATGCCTTTTCGCCTTCGGGGCCGCTGCGTTCGACCCAGGGTTTCCAGATAGCTTCATAGGATTTGCCCCTGATCTCGTTGAAGAATTTCTTGGAAACACCATGAGCCTTGATGTTGTCGGTAAGGAAAGCCTGCTGAAGAGCGAGTCCGTCCTTCTGTACGGTGGCCGTGCGGAACCAGTTTTCCTTTTCGGCCATGACCTTGAGCAGCGCTTCGCGTACGTCGTCCGGCAGGGCGGCGAGGGCGTCCTTGTTGACGATGTAGTTGTTGGTTCCGAACATGTAGGACATCATCGTGAGGTCGGGCGCCAGTTCCGTGAGTTTCGTGCTGTAGGCGGAGAAGAAGTCGGTTGTAAGACCATCGACGAGACCGGTGGCCAGCGAGGTGTAAACTTCGCCCCATGCGATATTGACGGGAGTTCCGTTAAGGAGTTTTACGAGATCGCCGATCTCGGCGCTCCACACTCTGACCTTTTTACCCTTGAGGCTGTCCCAGTTTTCGATAAAGCCTTCTTTCATGAAGAACTGCATGTTGCCCCAGTTGTGATGGATAAGTACGGTGGAATTCCAGTCTTCGCCGAGAACCTTTTCCAGATAACCGTCGAAAACGTCGTGAACCTTGAGGAATGTCTCGTAGTCGCCGCAGGGAAGCAGCATCGGAAGATCGAGAACACCGAGCCTCGGGTCTACACCGGTGACGTAGCCGCCGGTAAGACCTGTGATCTGAAACTCGTTGTCCCTGACGGCCTTGAGAGAGTCGGCCGCG
>Ga0272443_10004788_pt1 | contig 14433 bp, 8 predicted proteins | sample SSMAcet12_FD_193581 | JGI IMG/M metagenome (GOLD analysis project Ga0272443, IMG submission 193581) | Marine sediment archaeal communities from Little Sippewissett salt marsh, Falmouth, MA, United States - SSM-Acet-12 | ecosystem: Environmental > Aquatic > Marine > Wetlands > Sediment ...
AGATGGCTGATTCCCAGTTCATTTACCGCCTCTGATACCTCATCGATATTTTTATAGGCAAAACCTGCTTCCTCGGCAAGCCCGCGCAAAAATCCCGTTTTAACCATAATGCCCCTTTGAGCCATACCGTCTCGCAACGCATCGCCGCGGATGCTTTTTTTAGCTTTAGTCCGTGACATAACCCGCCCTGCGCCATGAACAGTAGAACCGAAATATTCTTTTTCGGCGATTTTGGAACCGGCAAAAACAGCTGACCCGGTCTCCATGCTCCCTCCAACTATAACCGGTTGACCGGAAATTCGATATGCTGAGGGAATGTCTTTATTGTCGGGTCCGAAAGACCTGGTCGCTCCTTTGCGGTGAACCAGCAGTTCTTTTATACGACCTTCAATTTCATATTTCTCAATACGCGCAATATTATGAGCTACATCATATACTGTGGTTAATCCTAATCGGGACCAGTGAATACCGAAAACCCGTCCAAAGGCTTCCCTGATATGATGAGTAATAACCTGGCGGTTGGCAAAAGCCGTATTGGCGGCACAGGCCATCGCCGAATAATAGTCTTTTCCATCCTGCGATTTTATCGGCGCCGCGGCCAGTTCCCGGTCTCTTATTTTGATTCCGTAATTAGAGTTATTTTGATTGAATGTTTTTAAATAATCGGTTGCAATCTGATGCCCGAAACCTCGTGAACCGCAGTGAACGGCTATTATCACCTGTCCCTGATTACCTATACCAAAGATTTCAGCAATATCCCGATCATACAGGCCATCCTCGGCCAGAAACTCCAATTCAAGATAATGATTACCTGATCCCAGTGTCCCTATCTGACTGATACCGCGATTTAGTGCTCTATCCGAAATAGTAGCGGGATCGGCGCCTTCCACACACCCCGATGATTCGGTAAATTCCACATCGCTTTCCACCGCCATTTCTCGCTCAAGGCACCAGCGCGATCCCTTAACCATTAGACTCCGAAATTCCTTTTTATTCAGACTTACCGACCCGGTTTTACCTACCCCCGAAGGGATATTCCGAAAAAGTTCATTAACCAAAGCCTCTTGCCGCGGTCTTAAATCTTCTACTTTCAGGTTTGTTCGAATAATGCGCATGCCGCAGTTAATATCGAAACCAATACCGCCCGGAGATATAACGCCCTCTTCAAGATCGAAAGCCGCCACTCCCCCTATGGGGAAGCCATAGCCGCGATGAGCATCCGGCATACAGATGGCATAGCGTTGAATCCCGGGTAAACATGCAACATTGGTAATCTGATCGATTACGCCTTCATCAATACCGCCGATCAGTTTTTCCGATGACAGGATTCGCGCCGGAACCAGCATGCCGTCTTTCGCACTTACCGGAATCTCCCAGATTCCCTTGCTCACACGATTCATTTTCATCATAAATCGAATACCACCGGCGTACTGAATACACCATTTTCATTGATTATTTTTAGTTTGTAATAAGTTACCGCCTTGATGTCATGACCGGTTTGAAGCACGTCCGGCTCAAGATCATTTCTTATTATCCGGGCTTCCAGTTTGCAAGGTTTTTCAGGATTTATTTTGATATGTTCGATATGAATTTGTTTATGGCATCCATCGAACTGATAAATTAATTCGGAAAGCCAGTCAATCAACAACTGGTCTGTATCGCAAGCTTCAAATTGGATTGATTTTTTTTCGCCGGATATCGGGACTTTCCGGATGCCGCCCGATATTAAATGATATAATCCTTCTGTGGCGGCAAGGAAAAGCTCCTCAAGGCTGTCCCCTTCTATTTCCAGGCCGATATCAGCCACGGTATGACGATCACAAACTGTAAATCGCCTCATACCCTTTACCGATCACATTTCAATAATTCAGGTGCACTTACTTTTATTACTAGGCCTGTTCAATGCATTCAACCGGGCAAACCAGGACACATTGTGGTCCGCCTTCCTGATCGATACATTCATTACAGGTTTCGGAATTTATAATATAAATATCTTCACCTTCAGATATTGATCCGGTCGGACATTCCGCCTCACACAAGGCACAGGCAGTACACTCATCAGTAATTTTCATAGCCATAGTTTAAACCTCCAGAAGGAATACGCGGGCGGCCAGTTATTTTCGACCGAAATATTAACCGAAAAACGGCTTCTGTTCAAGATAAAAAAAGGCCTGTCCGCCAGTAAAGCGGACAGGCCGGTTATCAGTTATAAGAGAAGAACGGGTTTATTTCTTCTTACCGTGGAGAACTTCCCATTCGCAACAAGTGCAGAAATCAGCTCCGCCGAAGAATATCTTATTGATGATATAACTGGCGTCGGCAATATTCATGCCGCCGTCGCAGTTGGCATCGCCGGCCCTGTCACACCATGGCGCTCCGCCACCGAAGAAAATAGCATTAACAATATAGCTGGCATCAGCGATATTGATATTGATATCTCCGTTAGCATCGCCCGGACGACAGTTACAGAAAAGCGGATTAACACAGGTGCAGCTGACAGGAACAGGAAGACCCGTCGCCACATAACTGGTCAATTCATCGAAATCCTTATGATCAATACAGCAATCACCGTTTACATCAGCGTTGGCTAATACCGGTGGCACGGGACCTGCGGAATAGAGATAGTTGAACAGATAAACGGGGTCATTAGTGTCTATCACGCCGTCATCATTGACATCACCGGGATATTGGCCAGCACACGGATCTTCACCATCGGTGATAACGAAGGCAAGATCCAGAGATGCACCCTGAGGATACACAGGAGCCTCTGGGCAAAATATTGGCGCTGGCCCGCCGTAAATGGAGCTAAGCAGATAATCGACATCGGCCTGATCCACCACACAGTCACCGTTGACATCGGCCGCAGGATAAAACGGTGGGAACGGCACATAGAACGCTGGTGCCGGACTACCAGTGTTCACAAAGGATGTCAATTGAGTAACATCAGAAAGATCTACATACCCGTCACCATTGACATCACCCGGTACATAACTGTAATACGGCGGCTGTAAGATGTGGAACCAGTTATACGTGTCAAACTGGGCCCAGACCGCATCATCGTTGAAGTGATCCAGAGTCGATTTCCAACCCCACTTCGTATTTTCAGGATCTTCTAATACGGCTGATATGACCAGCCAATAGATTGTTCCTTCCTCCTGATAGAACCAATCCTGTTCACTGAGGTAGATATCATACTGGAAATATTGCATGTGATCTTCCCACAGCCAGTAATGCTGTTCCGGTTCGAACCAGCCTTCAGCAGTCACTGGATCAATAGCCATGGGATTGAAATTGGAAATTTCTCTTACCCACATAAGCTGATTCGGCATGCTGTAAGTAAAGGGATCGCCCGGTTCAGGATCGGGTCTATCTGACCATATCTCGATTCGGAAAGAGATGATTTCTCCAACCACACCGTGATACCATGAACCCCAGAAATGAAGATCTTTAACCGGACCGGTACCGGTGCAGCGCCAGTCGTCGGCCAGCATATACGGGAATGTGGCCAAGACGTCCCAACCGGCTTCATCCGGCAATTGCGGATGGTGCATCTTATGCGGATCACCTTCCTGCCAGGGAGTCTTACAGGCATCATCACTGCCGTCTCCATCGCTGTCACCAAGACAAATCGTCCCTATGCCTAGGAAAGTACCACCCAGAGCATCGCAACCAGCCTGAGTTGTAACAGTGCATAGTTCTAAAAACGTACCCGGTTCGGGATAACAACAGGCTCCTTCGTCTCCGCTGGGTTCACAGGCGTCATCGGTACCGTTTTGATCATTGTCACCCAAACATGCGGCGGCGCCATAAGGTGAGGGTATTCCGCCCAGATCATCGCAACAGAGAGGATCGACATCAACACACGATCCATCCTGCAGACAGCAGGCAATAGTATTGGTACAAACCGTACCCTGTCCCTGAGGCACACCTCCCATTTCATCACAACAAAGAGGATCGACCATGATGCAGATCATGCCAATACCCGTCGGATCATCGATACAACAGGCCTCTTCTTGCGTGCATACAGTCCCTGCACCCTGCGGAGTACCGCCGAATTCAACACAACACTGCGGCTCGGCCATAATACACGAGCCGTCCTGCAAACAGCAGGCTTCTTCATCAGTGCAAACGGTATAATCGCCCATGTAAACACCGCCCAGATTCGTCTCGCAGTCATTCTGAGTGGTAACCACGCACTTAATGTCTCCATTTGTCGGATCGATATAACAGCAGGCTCCTAATATTTCTTCTTCGCAAGCATCATCGGTACCATTCTGGTTATTATCACCCAGACATACGGCGCTAAATGGACTGACATATCCGCCAAGATCATCGCAGCAGAGCGGATCGACATCAATACATGATCCATCCGTCAAACAGCAGGCAATCGTAGCCGCGGAGCAGGTTGTACCCGGGCCCTGTGGTGTTCCGCCCAGATCGTCACAGCAGAGTGGATCGACATCAATACAGGTACCATCATTCATGCAACAGGCTTCAGTTGCCGCCGAACATGAGGTTCCAATTCCTTGCGGAGTACCGCCCATATTGATACAACATAGCGGATCAGCCATAACGCAGGTACCATTGGTCATACAACAGGCTTCATCAGCCGTGCAGACGGTACCCGGTCCCATAAACGTCCCACCAAGATTTTGCAGGCAGTCCGTCTGGGTGGTCACGATACAGACTTCGTAAAACGACCCGGCCGGTACATAACAACAGGCGCCGTCTTCCTCAACCGGTTCACCCGTTATGACAAATGCCAAATCGAGAGAAATGGCTTCCTCTGATGTGTACGGTGGGAAATTAGGATTATACACCGGCGGCGGGCCTCCACCACTTACAAAGGCCGCCAAGTAAGTGGCATCCTGCATGTCAACTACACCATCTCCATTTACATCAGCCGCAGGATAAAAACCGCCTACACTATAAGGCGGCGGGGGTCCCGGCCCCATCAACCAGTTCGTAAGATAAGTCACATCATTGTTGTCAACATCACCGTCATGATCAACATCACCCGGAATATACATATAGACAAGGGGTTGGAACATATGCATCCATGTTAGATCGCCCCATTGAGCCCAGACCGCATCATCCATGAAATGATTCTGGCTCGATTTCCAGCCCCACTTGGTGGCCGCCGGATTGGCGACTTCTGCTGAAATATTAACCCAGTAAATCTTCCCTTCCTCCTGAAGAAACCAGGCATCTTCCGGTAGATAAATATCATACTGGAAGTAGGTCATATGGTCATTAAAGAGCTGCTCTTCCGTTATCGGATCGTACCAGCCCTCATAGAGATCAGTCTCGAACATGGTAGTCGTAAATTCATAAATAGCACCGTCCCAGATAGTCTCACCCGGTCGACTATACGTGGTAGGGTCCTCCGGATTAGGATCTGGGATATCTTCGTGGAAACTGATCTGGAAATAAACAATCTGACCGATATCGTTATGGAGCCAGGATCCCCAGAAATGCAGGTCTTTGATCAAACCTGTTTCTGAACATTCCCAGTCATCAGCCAGAATCATTGGTTTGGTGGCATTGACATTCCAGCCCTCTTCATCAGGTAATTGCGGGAAATGCATTTTGTGATCATCTCCCGGTATCCATTGTGAGTAAATCGGAGTACCCAACAAAAACAAAGCCAGAAATGCCAAGAGCCCCCGTTGCAATAGTTTGTGCATCTGCTCCTCCCGCCTAAAAAGGCATATAAATTAACTTACATAATTGAAAATATTTTCCACAAAAGTAGAGTAAATTATTAAATTTTTCATCCTGAAGTGACCCGTAAATTTACGATAATCCCCCCCCAGAGTTTTAAATAGTAGAATAAACCGGGGAATTATCCTGTATTGATAAGATACAATTGCGGTTAATTTATGTCAAGGCAATAATTTAGCCACAATGTACTATATAAAGTCGTATTAATTCATCTTATAAGAACTACTTTTTTTGTCCTGATACTACCGTCTCTTAACACTATTCTAGCCATATACATACCGGACGCTAACCTGTTTCCGTCTGCATTTTTGCCAACCCAGTAAATATCACTGGAATTTACGGATTTAATCGATATTTCATCTACTTTTCGTCCCAGAATATCATAAAATTCTAACCGAACCAGGCCGTTGTTTGTCTTAAACCTCACTGGTTCGTTTATTGAAAAAGGATTAGGATAAGCAATAACAAAGTCATCCGGCAAAGGCAGGATATCAGAATCATCAATGACAGCGGTGGTCTGATCAGGGATGCAATAGCCTTTAACTGAAAAAGGATAATAAGCGCTACTTGTGAACTCGCACATATTAATCCTTATATCGGTCCCCGCCCACAAAGTGTCGGGTCCGGTTATTTCCAATTCAATATTAGCATAAGGAACCAGTCTTATTGATTCCGGAGAAATCTTAAATCCCTCCCCATCGAGAGATATATTCAGATTCAGGGAATCACCGGAAAGGTTTTCCAGAATAATATTTTTCGCTCCCTGCCCCAATATTATGGTATCATAATCTCCCACCAGCTTGACGGGTAATATTCTGTCTTTATTAAAGTAAAGAGTCAATCCTTCATCATCGATAAGCCCGTCGTATTTTGAAATAATCGAAACCGAGTCAATGTCTGTCAGGGGAAGTATGGTAATCAGTGAATCGCCTGAAATCTCTGAATCATGAAAGCCGAATTGTCCATAACACTTAATATTAAAACCTGCGGGAATATCATTGCCAGAAATTTGTGTGCATGTACCGTAATCAGGATCATATTCTAGCGGGAAAGGTGACAAAACATCTGCCCTGAAGGGTAACAGGTGAGATAAATCCTGCCAGATATACGATTCTCCATCACCACATCCGATTTTATTCAGGCCATAATATTGATAATTCCACTCTTCCAGCATTACCTCAGGGTAGGCTGGATTATCATAACCCCATACCGCGCCGCACCAGATTAATCGACATCCGGTTAAACTCGTATCCAACGCACCGGAAATTAGCAGGCGGCCATCAGAATCAATTTGATCTACAGTAAACTCTCCTCGGTAAAAACACTTATTCCGAGGCAGGCTATCATCCTCGGCATGAAAAATAGCCAGATCAAGCGATTCGTAGGGTTGGTTAATATTAAAAGGATCAAAAGTCGGATCATAGACAGCAACGGAGATATCACTGACATAAACCAGCGAAGGCAGAAATAAAGCCTGAGCCATGCAATAATATCCGGCAACCTGCGCCGGAGATTTGTGAGCCTCAGGATTGTTCTCAAGAAGGCTTATTTCATAGCGATTAACATCAGGATGATACCAGTAAACATAAACAGAATCTTTGGTATCGGTAATAAATCCCCCTGAAACCGGAGCTATGGCAAAAACAGCAGATAATAAACATGTCAACAACAGACAACAGCAAATATAAAACCTGACCCTCATGCGACCCCTCGATAGAAGTATTTAATGATAATTACTGTATAATATTCGATATGACAATAATTGTCAAGACGGACGGTGAAAAAAACAAAAAAATAAAGGCGGCTTCCGGATTCGAACCGGAGAATAGAGGTTTTGCAGACCTCTGCCTTACCACTTGGCTAAGCCGCCCAAAAAAAAAGCGGGAAACGAGGCTCGAACTCGCGACAGCCACCTTGGCAAGGTGGTGCTCTACCAACTGAGCTATTCCCGCAATACGTGCCTTATTATATTTAAAAATCGGCTGTTGTCAACTGTTTCCTTAATATTTTTTTATTTCACCGCCGACACTCCATCCTCTTGACAATCAGTTTTTTACGGCGATCAGAGAATCAAGCCTTGCTTTGTACCAGGGCAGGATTTTTAAGGTTTGGCCTCTATAAAACAGGGCCGTATCCCGGTGCCCCAGAGCATATTCAAAAAGGCATAAATTCAGATATACCTGATAAGCCAGCGTGTCCATTTTCGCCAGCCCGCTGAGGGTTTTATAAGCCTGCTCGATATCTCCCTTATATTTAAAGGCAATGTGTTTGTAATACTTCACGAAAGGATAATTTTCCAGAGGGTAGTATTTTTGAGCGTTATCAAACAGCGACAATGCCAAGTCATAATCGGAATGGCTCCAGAGAACACCTATGCCTTCGCTGAAATAATTGACAAAATTGGGACTTATATCTTTCTGGGCATCGGGACTGTTATAAAAATAACGTTTGTAAATCGGATGTACTTTACCTGAAAAAGGGAATCCTATAGCGCGGTAATTGCGCAGAAATTCACTGTATTGATACAGTGCCTTTTCGGCCGGTGCAGACGGTTTAAACCCGGTAGAAAACAGGATATAATCAACTTGCCGCCCCAGCAAATAGAGGCTGTTATATTTGCTTTCCCGCCATGTTGACCTAAGGTCGGAATCCTCACAGCCCGGCTCGGGATGACGGGCAATAGTCGTATCCGTCAGCCCCAGCATATCTATCACGGTATGTCCCTGCAAACGATAGCCGACTAAGCCAATAGTACTGGCCGCCAGAGAAAAATAACTTTTATCGTTTTCCAAAAGATGGGTCATCAGTTTGTTCATCTTGGAAATAAGCCCCATCTCACGCATATGAAAAGTATTTACATAGTCAGAAGGGATATAAATCCGTAAGCCCACAATCAGCAGGACTGTAACCATGAGCAGGACTCTCAAACGAATTAGCCGTACCAAACCATAAACGATCAAAAGGCTTGTCAGGGGAATAAGCGGGATAAAGAAGCGATGGACTTTAAGAACATCGCCTCCGACTATGATGATATAAAGTGTGTATATAAAGACAACCGTAGCTATGAGAATCATCGGTTTCGATAGTCTTTTTAGAAATAACAAAAACGGAACCAGAAATAATCCAGCCCCCAGATAATGTTTAAAAAACCTGCCGGTATATTCCACCCCGTCATAAAGTTGTTCTAAACCGAAATTGGTCTTGGCATAAAAAGGATTGGGTAAAAAGCCGCCATAGTAAAACAGCTTGAAAGCCCCCAGGGGGACCAGGAAGATAATATATAAAGCCGCCGCCAGAATAGCGTTCCGGGTCAGACGGCGCTGGGTAATAATATCCATTACCAGAAGAATCACCGCCAGCAGGAAACCTTCCGGCCTTAGCATAGTTGCCATCACCAGAGCCGGAATTACTATTGGATTCCGTTTTATTCCCCCCCACACGGAAAGCAAAAACATAAAAGCAAAGGCCGACGTTTCCAGCCCTGAAACCGACCAATAGGCAAAGGACAAAGTAGTCCCGGTAATTAAAGCGGTCAGGCCAGCCGCAAATACGGCTCCCTGCCAGTCGATTTTTTCAAAGACAAGCCGGGTAAGAGAATAAACCAGAATAATTGTCCCTGCCCCAAATATGAATCCCAGAAAACGCGATAGAAATATGAAATTAATGCCCCATAATTTCCCTAAAATAAGCCACACCGTCCACAGGAAATTGGTATAACCTTCTACCCTCTCCCCGATATTATAAACCAATCCGTATCCATCAAGATAATTGGCGGCATAGCGAAAAGAGATAAAAGCATCATCCTGAGTAAAACTGAAATGAAAAAAGAAACCGGCAAATACGGCCAATCCGATAAGTAGAAAAAAACAACCGATTAATTTCCGATATTTATTGAAGTCGATTCTCAAATCATATCCTCAATTATACCGAATATTATAAACCCTTCTGGATAACGCTGTCCAGTGAAGGTATTATCCAGGGGACCAGCTTTTCGGTCTGACGGCGGTAATAAAAAGCTGAGTCATACCGTTCCAGATTGTATTCAAACCAGTATAAATCGAGATAAGCCTTATAAATCAGCGTATCCTTGCGCACGACATCCTTTAGCAGTAAATGGCTTTCTTCGAAGCGTTCCAACTGGCGCAGGACATTAGCCTTATAGTAATCTATATAAGGATAATAAAATTCGCTATTACAAACCTGCGCGGAATCCAGAAAAGCCAGAGCTTTGTTGAGGCTGCTTTCTTTCCTCAGAAAATTTGCGGCATCAACAAAATATTCTACCAAACAAGCCGGAACATCTCTCACAACGGGTTCGGTTATCGGATAAAATCGTTTATAGATATTATGTAATTGCCCCCTGATTTCCAAGGGAATAGTCCTGTAACATTTGAGAAATTCACTGTATAAGAACAGCGCCTTCTCAGCTGGAGCTGAAGGTTTATATCCGGTTGAGAATAAAATATAATCAGGACTACACCGGAGTAAATAACCGCTATTGTATTTATTCTCCCGCCAGGTTGAAGTCAGTCCTTGAGTAGGCTCTTCAGGATGACGGGCAATAGTGGTATCGGTCAGCCCCAGCATATCGATAACTCTGTGCCCCATTAATCGATAACCAAAAACTCCTATAGTGCTGGCGGCAACGCTGAACTCGGTGTTATCTATTTGGGCCAACTGCTTGGCATGACGACTCATTTTATCGTTCAAATCAGTTTCCATCAGGTGGTATGTCCTGACGTAATCAAGAGGGATATAAATCTGCCAGGCCAGTATCAAACCCAAAGCAGGTAACCATAAATACTTTTTCCTGAAAAGGCTCCCCAGCGCGACCACCATCAATCCGATAAACAGTGGTGCGAGAGGCACGAAGAAACGGTGGACTTTCAACACATCGCCGCCAATCAAAATAATATAAAGCAAATAAACGGCGCTGAATACCGTGACGAATTTGTACGGGCTTGAAGCCTTTCGAAAAAGGAATAAAACGGGTAAAATAAAAACACCCGCCCCCAGAAAATGCCAGAAATACCGCCCGATATAATCCAGCCCGTTCCAGATTTGATTTAAACTGAATCCGGTTTTGGCATAAAAAGTATTGGGGAGTAAAGCACCATAATAGTAATACTTAAAACCCAGCCATGGCGCCAGAAACAGAAGATAGCCAATTCCGGTAAAGATCAGATACCGGCTCAGTCCTTTTCGTGAGATCATATCGTAAATAAAGATTATGCCAAATATTAAGAAACCTTCAGGCCTCAGGAGTGTTCCGATTATCAATACTGGCAGAAGCGACCAGGAACGACGCAGGTATAAAACTACGGACAACAGGGTTGTAAAGGCGAAGAACGAAGTTTCCAGCCCGGACAGGGACCAGTACACCAAAGGATAGAAACTTGAGCAAAGCAGTACCGCTATCGCGCCATACAGATTTTTATGCGATAATCTTGCTGACCGGGCTAAATCTCGGACCAATACAAAGACCAGCCATAAAGATAAACCTCCCCCGATAATCCCCAAGAATTTGGCCAATAACTCAAAGCTGATTCCCAGTAGGCCACCGACAATCAGCCAGATAGTCCATAGAAAATTAGTATACCCCTCTACCCGTTCGCCGATATTGTAAACCAAGCCATGACCGTTCAGGTAGTTGGTCGCATAGCGAAAAGATATATAGGCATCATCCTGGATAAAATTAAATTGAAAGGCAATAAAAGAAAAAGCCGCCAGAGAGAGCACAATCAACCCGACGGCTACAATTCTTTCCTGTTTAGCCTTCATACAAATATCGTTAAAAATGATTTTCGTTTCTTATGTTTTGGTTACCATACCCTTTTGAGATATGGCCTGCTTGTAGGCACTGATATAGTCCTGTGCCGCCCGCTCCCAGGAAAAATCTTTCTTCATTCCGTTTTTCATGATTTTTCGCCAGAGGCGCTTGCGCTCATACAAAGACACTGCCCTTTTGACCGTCTCGAGAAGCTGTTTACCTTTGTAATCCTTGAAAACAAAGCCGGTACCTTCTCCTGTTGCAGGATTGAAATCCTCGACCGAATCAGCCAGCCCACCCACAGCCCGCACGATTGGCAGGGTTCCATATTTCAGGCTGTAAAGTTGGTTCAGTCCGCAGGGTTCGAATTGGGAAGGCATCAGGAATAAATCTGAAGCGGCCTCGATCCAGTGGGCCATGGTATTATCGAATTTTAAAAGCGCCCTGACCTGATCGTGATATTTCTTCTGCAGGTTGGTCAGCAGTTCATGATATTTGGTATCGCCCGTCCCCAGCACTACCAGTTGAATATCGAGCTTCAGCAAATCATCAGCAACCTCGGCCAGAATATCCAGACCTTTCTGATCCACCAGGCGAGTAATCATACCAATCAGCAGTGAATAATCGCGGTATGGCAGATCCAGTTCATTCAAAAGATCGACTTTGTTGGCACGCTTACCCGACATGTTGGCCAGGTTGTAATGGTGCGGTGCGAATTTATCTCGCGAGGGTGACCACACTTTGTAATCCACCCCGTTTAAAATTCCCCTCAAATCGTCACTGCGGCTCTGGAGAACGCCCTCCAGCCCGAAACCGAATTCCTCATCGGTCTGAATTTCTCGGGCATATGACGGAGATACCGTTGTTATAATATCGCTGAAATAAATGGCCCCTTTCATAAGGTTGACTTTACCGTAATACTCAAGCGGACCGATGGAATAAAACAGATTATCGGGTAATCCCAGATATTTGAATGATTCAGCGGGGAAAACACCCTGATAGGCCAGATTGTGTATAGTAAAAACGGATGCTGTTGCACTATAAAAAGGATCATCGCCGTAACGATTTTTCAGATAAATCGGGAGCAGGGCCGATTGCCAGTCATTGGCATGAATTATATCAGGTTTTACGCCCAGCTTTTTCAATCCCTCCATAACGGCCAGCGCAAAAAACATAAAGCGTCTGTCATTATCAGGATAATCCTTAAGGGTATGCGGATCGGTGTATAGAGAAGCCCGATTAAAATATTCGTCGTTTTCAATCAGAATTGTATCCAGAGTCAGCTTGCGGTCTCTTATCTGATACATTTTATAATTCTGCAGGCTGTCGCCGATGCGAACACTGGAATCCACTACCTGTGTAGCGCCCCCCAGAAACTCATAGGGAATAAAACCATAACGAGGCATAATCAGAGTGACATCGGCACCCAAAGATGCCAGACTGCGCGGCAGGGCTCCGGCCACGTCAGCCAGTCCGCCCGTTTTGGCGAACGGGACCGCTTCCGGGGAAGCGAATACGATCTTAAGTTTGTCCATTGGTGCGGTACTCCCTTACCTGACTGGGACAGTATCTCCTGATAGTTTAAGCTCTCTCAAAAACTTGGCGGCATCCTCAGGTCGTGTAGGGTTTATATAAAAACCCGTACCCCATTCAAAACCCGCTACCCGGGTTAATTTTGGGATGATTTCAATATGCCAGTGATAAAACTCTCGATATTCGTCGCCGACCGGTGCAGTGTGAATGATATAATTATAAGACGGGTCGGCCAGGGCAACTCTCAATCGGGACAGGATATCCTTCATGATCGACGCCAGTTCATCGTGCATGTCAATATCGGTATCGACGTAATTGCCAATATGGGCCTTGGGCATCAGCCAGGTCTCGAAGGGAAACCGGCTGGCATAGGGTTCGAAAGCGATAAAATGATCGTTTTCGGAAACTACCCTGTTCTGGTCTGATATTTCCTGACGGATTATATCACAAAATATGCACCGTTCCTTGTAATCATAATATTTCTTGGCTCCCACCAGCTCTTCAGCCACGCGCTTGGGAATTATGGGCGTAGCGATCAACTGGCTGTGGCTGTGTTCTACGGAAGCTCCGGCCGCTTCACCATGATTTTTAAAAATCATTATATACTTGAAACGGTGATCGCGCTGTAAATCGAGGTATCGTTCACGGTAGGCCCAGAGTACGCTTTTTATCTGGGCTAAGGGCAAATCGGCCATATCATGCTCATGCTGGGCTGTTTCTATTATCACTTCATGAGCGCCGATACCGTTCATGCGATCATAGATGCCGTGCGGCTCACGAGTCAGATCGCCTTCGATGATAAGAGCGGGATACTTGTTGGGAACCACTCGCAGGGTCCAACCGGGTCGATTCGGCTCCGAGCCTCCGGGCCGATAGGCCATGACTTCGGATGGTGTGGCGGATTCATTTCCGGGACAGAAGGGGCAGGCTTTGGGTGAGGTCTTTTTCTCCGTACGTCCAAAATACGACGGGCGCTTGCCCCGCTCGGTGGAGATTATAACCCAACGTCCGATGATGGGATCTTTACGCAATTCGGGCATTCCATCTCCTTAATATGGTGCGTTTCTGCTGGGCGTTAACATATTACTTAACTACTCGACTGTCAAGAGCTTAACCCTTTATATTTTATATCGGAAAGGTACCGGCTCCGGCCCACCGATAATTTATACAAAAACGCCTTTTTATCGTCCTGCCGTCGCCCGGGAATAAATATTTTTAAAAACCTGTTCCTCAACCGCAGTCAGTTCCTTACCTCGCCGATTCATGGCCACTCGCGCTACTTCAATCGCTTTATCCAGTCGATAGATATCATATCCCTTTTCATCGCCCCAGGAAAACGAAGGTACTTCCCGCGAGGTCACCAGCGTTCCCCCGTATATATTTGAGTAAAATCCGATTGAAATACC
>Ga0272443_10004789_pt1 | contig 14432 bp, 12 predicted proteins | sample SSMAcet12_FD_193581 | JGI IMG/M metagenome (GOLD analysis project Ga0272443, IMG submission 193581) | Marine sediment archaeal communities from Little Sippewissett salt marsh, Falmouth, MA, United States - SSM-Acet-12 | ecosystem: Environmental > Aquatic > Marine > Wetlands > Sediment ...
TCATCCTGCTCTGGCACCTCGATCGGATCGAGGGCTTCCATCTCGAGGCACTGCCGCCGAAGCAGATGCAGTCGCGCGGGCTGTTCGCCACCCGCTCTCCGCATCGGCCGAATCCGATCGGGCTGTCGGTCGTCGAGCTTCACGGGATCGAGGACGGGATTCTGCACGTGGAGCGAGTCGACATGCTCGACGGCACGCCGCTTCTCGACATCAAGCCGTACATCCCGGCGTCGGACAGCATCCCCGGCGCCCGCCCCGGCTGGCTGCGGAAGCTGTAGCTGAGGCAGTAGACGGGGGCCCGATCGGATCGCGACCGGTGTGTGCGATGCTGCTGTGCTCGCCGGCACGGACGCGAATCCCGAGACGGAAAGGCCAACTCGACTATTACCGGCCGGAATCGGGTAATCGGCGTCCCCATAGGGCACGTAATCCAGTTCCCACGCTTATTGCTTGATCCGGCAGGTGTCGGGCCGTACGGTGAGGCTGCGAGTGCAGCCTGCGCAGGATGCCCGCCATCATGCACGAGAGGGAGGGCATCATGGTCGATTTCGACGATCTGACCGATGAGGGGCGGATCGAGGGATTCGAACGCCTTGCCGATGCGGTCCTGGAACGGTTCGGGCTTCACGGAGCGTCGCTGAAGCACCTGTCGTACATCGAGAACGTCCTGTACGAAGTGACGCACGAAGCGCGGGGCGTGCACGCATCGCTTCGCATCTGTCGGTCGGGGTGGGAGGCCGATGCGCTGCGGCGCGAGGTCTGCTGGCTCGACGCGCTGGGCCGCGACACCGATCTCCGAGTCCCGGCGCCGATTCCCACACAGGACGGAGAGCCGTTTGCCGTGGTGGAGTCGCCGGGGATCCCGGGGGCACGTGCCTGCGTGCTATCCCGATGGGTCGGCGGCGCGTACGCAGCGCCCCACGAGTTGTCGCCGCGGCGCATGCGGGACGTGGGGAGATTCCTTGCGGCGTTGCACAAGCATGCCGAGGGCTTCCGGCTGCCCGAGGATCTGGCGATCGAGCGGTTCGACGCCGACGCCTTGGAGGCGGCCGACCCTCGCACCAACGTGGGGACCTACTTCGACGATGAGGCCGACCTAGCGGCGTTCGACGACGCCATCGCCGCCGCTGCCAGGCTGATGCGTGAACTCGGAGACGGAGACGGCGTTGCCGGGATCATCCACGGCGACTTCCACCAGCGGAACTACGTGTTTGACGGCGAGTCCGTCGGAGCGCTCGACTTCGAGACGATGGGGTGGGGCTACTACCTCTACGACCTCGCGACGACGCTGAGCTACCTCGTGTCCGAGTTCCTCGGCGACGTCGACCCGGCTCCGCTGCGCGAGGCCGTGCTCGCGGGCTACGAGGAGGTTCGTGGACTGCCCGTGAGCTTCGAGCGGATGCTTCGGATCTTCTCCGCGTACCGCGTCTGGATCATGGCCGATTGGTCGAGCGGGAGCCCACGGATGCTCGAGCACGACTGGGCCCGGCGGCGGCTCGACGCGATGCCTGCGCGGATCCGGGATCTTCTCGGAGGGGCTCGACCTCAACGGTGATAGCGGCCCACGTCCCCCGTCGTAGGCTCGTCCGGCGGCATGACCCGAATCCCGCGGTCGGAAGATCCGTGCGAGCACTGGAAGAGATGTAGAATGAGCCGTTTCAAGGACGCACTACGACATGAGTGTGGTAGCTGAGCTGGCCGACGTGAGGAAGACGTACCCCGGAGGTGCCGAGGCCCTCAAGGGGGTCGACCTTGCGGTCAGCGAGGGCGAATCGATAGGGCTGATTGGCCCGAACGGTGCTGGCAAGACGACGCTCGTGCGGCTCCTCCTCGGCCTCCTGAAGGCGACGTCGGGTCGCGTGACCCTGTTCGGGCGTGACGCCTACACGTTGCCGATCGAGCGGAAGTGTGACATCAGCTTCGTGCCCGAGGAGGCGGGCGTGTACGAGAACCTGACCGTGGAGGAGAACCTCCTCTTCTGGGCGAAGCTGTACGCCGTTAGGCCGTCGCGGGTCGATCAAGCGCTTGCCACGTGGGACCTCCGAGAGAAACGGAGAGCGCTCGTGAGGACCCTCTCCGCGGGGATGAGACGAAGACTCGGGATCGCAAGGGCGCTGATCCATGAGGCCGCGTTCTGCGTGATGGACGAACCGACCTCGAGCCTGGATCCTGAAGCAAGGCGAGCGGTCGCGGACCTGCTTCGTGAGTTCGGGAGAGACAGGGCGCTTCTCGTCTCCTCCCACGACCTGTTCGACATCGAGCGGACCTGCAGCCGCGTCGCGTTGCTGCGACGGGGGGCAATCGCCGCTCAGGGATCGATGCGTGCTCTCGAGGAGCAGCTCGGGGTGGAACGCCGGACTGCAATCCGCTTCTCGGGCAAGCTTCCGGAGGCTCTGGAGCGTGAACTCATCGACGGAGATGCCGTTCGGAGGACGGCCGGAGACGAATTGAGCATCGTCGGAGAGAGGATCGCGGCTCGGGACGCCGTCAGGCTCCTCGTCAAGCACGGGATCGACATCGAACGCGTCGAGGAGCGACGGGTATCCCTGGAGGACGTGTACCTGCACATCGTGAAGGAGGATGAGGCGGAATGACCGCGGTGCGAGCCATCTTCTGGAAGGAGATCCGCTCCTTCCTCCGCGACCGGCTCCGCCTAGGTGCACTGGGCCTGTTCGTCGTCGTGTTCGGGGTCTACTTCGCGGGACGCTACGGGATGGTTCTTCTCGTTCCCACGGCGCTGTTGACGATGGTCGCCGCGACGTACGCGTTCTCCCAGGTGAGCTTTCGCAGGGAGATGTCCGAGAAGACGATGCCCGCTCTGCTCGCGTCGCCGACGAGCCTGGGCATGGTGCTTCTCGGGAAGAGCTTCGCGGTCTTCGTCGCTTCCTACGCGATCGAGATGGTCGGTCTCGCGATCTGCGTCATCTCCTCGTGGATCTGCGTCGGCCGGCTGCCTACGCTCACGTCCGTCTACGTTTCCACGGTCGTCGTTCCGATCTGGGGGTTCGTGGTGATCGAGCTGTTCGGCGTGGCCTATAGCCTGGTTCGGGGCGGCGTGGGAGCCTGGCTCCTGACGGTGCCGATCTATCTGGCCGTGCTACTGGGCGCGGTTCGTCCGTCGACCTCTGAGGCGATCGGGCGGGCTCTCTCGTCATCGTGGCTTCTTCCCCTGACCGGGCTTGTCCTCGCCGGACTCCTCGCTTCGGTCCTGGCCGGGCTCAGCAAGGACCGGATGACGCGAGTGTCTTCGTGAAGGGGCTCCCGATCCTCGGCACTGGCTCGCCGGGATGCCTTCCGGCCTTCGTTGACGTGCTGCAGGTCGCGGCGTGAGGTGCAGCTTCCTCTTGTCGCGGACGGGAGCGGCTCGCACAAACGAGAAGCGCGCAGCAAGGAGGTTCGATGTCGATCCGTGGCGCCTGTCTCTGGGGTCCGCAGCCAGAGGGTCGTCGAGTTCCATGATTGGCGGGACGGGAAGGAGACGGGCGGCTCGCACGATGGGTGCGGAGAGTCGGTCGTTGTCGGGTCCGGTTCGACGGAGGAGGCAGATGTGAGAGGATCCATCGGTGGATTGGTGCTGGCGGCGATTGTCGCCGTTGGATCTGGGGCCGCCTCTTCGGCCGGGTTCGGCGAGTATCCTCCCCGGCCCAAGCCGGCCGCGGATGCGCCCGTCGTCACCGTCGGCGCGAGCGGGCAGGATCACGCGTCGCTCGCTGAGGCCGTTGCCGCGGCTCCCGCGGGCAGCGTCCTCGAGCTGGCGGCGGAGGTCTTCACGGAGGGCGGGATCGTCTTGGACAAGGACCTCTTCCTCCGAGGCGCGGCGGGCGGGGCGACGGTCATCCAGCCGAGCGGATCGGCGGAGACCTCGACCGATCGTGTGTTCACCGTTGCGGAGGGAGCGACGGTCGTGTTCTCGGATCTGACCTTGCGTCATGGAAACCCACAGGGCGAATGCCCTCGAGGCGGCGGTGCGGTACTCAACTACGGCACGTCGTGGATGGAACGATGCATCCTCTCCGACAACCTGGGCCAGTGCGGCGGTGGGCTGTTGAATCGCGACGGCACGGTCTACGCGTTCGACTGCATGATCCTGCGCAACCGAGCCCATGGGGGAGCCGACATCACCGGGGTTCAAGGCATGGGAGCCGGCGGCGGCATCAAGAACGCCGTCGGCGCGATGCATCTGGAGCGATGCACGATTGCCGACAACGTCTCGCGGAAGAAAGGCGGCGCGATCAAGAACTGCTGTCTCGCTACGTTGACGATGATCAATTGCACGGTCGTGGGCAACGAGTGCAAAACAGGCGGCATCCACCTGAACGGCCCGGCGCTCATCGATCACTGCACGATCGCCTTCAACACTGCGCCGCTCTCGTACGGAGCAGGGGTGTACGTCGATTCGCCGTCGGTCATCCGCAACAGCCTCATCGCCCACAACAGCCTCGGAGACGTGGCGGTCGAGACGGAGAGCGATGGTGCCCTCGCCAGGTTCGAGAACATCTGGATCGGCAACGACCGAACCGGCGTCGGGACGTTCTCCGGCGATCCGCTGCTCGGACCGCTCCAGGACAACGGCGGGCCGACGTGGACCTGCCTGCTGCTGCCGGGGAGCGGTGCGATCGACGCCGCCGTTGTTTTCGGGGACGGACCATCCGAGGACCAGCGAGGAAACGTACGAGTCCGCGATCCGGCGCCCGACCTCGGGGCGGTCGAGATGCCGCCGGACGCGGCGGACTGAGCGGCGGGCGATTCGGGTCGATGTCTAGAGAGAGAACTCGACGACGAGCTCTCCTCCCCCTCCGTAGGGTTCGCCCGCGTAGCCGCCCCACGCGCCGGTGACGGTGAAGCCGGCGGAGCCGATGAGGTCGAGGAACTCGTCGGGGTAGAAGCAGCGCATCGGGATGGGAAGGACCGTCTCGTCGATGAGATCGTCGCAGCGGTAGGTGCGATAGATGAGTTCCGGATACAGGATCAGCGGCTCTTCGACGAGTCGACGGCGGGCGTCGTGACAGGTCATGCGTTCCCCTCCCCGCTCGATCTCCCACGCGAGGTTCTCCTCATCCGACGCCCAACATCGCAGCAGTTCGTCGCGAGGGCGATTCGGGTGGAAGACGTTCAGGATGCAGCGCCCGGTCGGCGCGAGGTGGGAGTGGAGGCAACGGAACAGGCCGTCGAGCTGCGCGTCGCTCTCGAGGTTCTGGATGACACGAAACGGGGCGATGATCAGGTCGAATTGGTCGCCGAGTTCGTAGTCGGTGATGTCCGCCTGCTGGACGACGATCCGCTCTCGTCCGAGTCCGGTCTCGGCGATCTTCTTCCGGCAGAGGTCGAGCATCGCCTCGGACAGGTCGAGACCGTGCAGGAACCCGCACTGCCGGGCGAGCGGAATCGACACGCGGCCGGTCCCGCAGCCGAGTTCCAGAACGCGCGCATCGAGACGCGGAAGGCGATCGACGTAGAAGGGGACGTCATCAAACGCCGTCGGGTTCAGATCGTAGTACCGGGCGGCTTCCGCACGTAGATCGAGGGGCATCGACTGGGCCTCCTTCCACGACACAGGATAGCTTAGGCGCTGCCGATGTCGAAGCTCGGCAGCGGCTTGCGCAGAGGGCCGGTTGGCCAAGGTCTCCGCGCGCGTGCTATGATCCATGTGGAGACAAAGGAGCGTAGCATGAACTGGTCGCGACGCGTCGCGCGCCGGGAAACGCCGGGGGGCCGTGTGTCGGTGCGAAAACCCGGTGCCGTTCCGATCGTCTCCGTGCTTCTTCTCTTCCTTGCCGCAGGGGCTGCCTCGCAGCAGACGGTGCGCGTCGGTGTCTACAACAACCCGCCGAAGGTCGCGGTGGATGAGTCCGGTGCCGTGTCGGGGCTGTATCCCGAGCTTCTCGCACACATTGCGGACGAAGAGGGATGGGACCTCGAGTACGTCCGCGGGACGTGGACCGAGTCGATGGCGCGGCTCGACGCGGGCGAGATCGATCTGATGGTTGACGTCGCCTACACGGTCCCGCGGCAGGTGCTCTACGCATTCAACGAAGAACCCGTGCTGGTGAATTGGGGAACGGTCTACACGAGACCGGGCCACCGGATCCTTTCGCTCCCGGAGCTTGCGGGCCTGCGCGTTGCGGTGATGGATGGGAGCACGCACACCGTCGATCCGGGCGGCATCCTCGACCTGGCGGAACGATTTTCCATCCGTTGCGTGTTCATCGAACTCGACGACTACACCGAGGTATTTCGGGCATTGGCGGAAGGCGATGCGGATGCGGGTGTCGTCAATCGGGTCTTCGGCCTGACGTTCGAAGCGGAATACGGCGTCGAGCGAACGCCGATCGTCTTCAATCCGATCGAACTCCGCTTCGCGCTGCCTCCTGAGGGGCCGCTGACGCCGACGCTGATCGCAGCGATCGATCGCCGGCTGCGACAGCTCAAGGATGCCCCCGATTCGATCTACTACCGTCTGCTGGAGGAGCACCTGCTCGTGACGCCGACGCGAGAGACGGTGTTCGTGTGGCCGCCATGGATCCTCCCGGCGCTGGTGGCCGCCGGCGTGCTGATTGCGGTCCTCATCACCGCCGTCCTGCTGATCCGACGTGAGAGTCGCCAACGGAGCGTGGCGGAGGAGGCACACCGCCGCAGCGAGGAGCGGTTCGAGCTGGCGATGCGCGGTGCGACCGATGGCCTGTGGGACTGGAACCTCGTCACGGACGAGGTCTACTACTCGCCGCGGTGGGCGTACATGCTCGGCTACGACGCGGACGAACTCGAACCGACGATTGGGACCTTCCACCGTCTGATTCACCCCGAGGACTTGGATCGCATCCACGCGCTCCAGGAGGACTACCTGGCCGGCCGCGTCCGCCGGTATCAGGCGGAATTCCGGATGCTCCATCGAGACGGGGTCCATATCACCGTCCTCTCACGAGCCTTGCTCGTCCGAGATGAGCAGGGACAGCCGATCCGCCTCGTCGGTACGCATGTCGATGTCAGCGAGCGAAAGTTCGTCGAAGAGTCGCTTCGCGAGAGAGAGGCGTATCTCCGGACGATCATCGAGAACATGCCGGTCGACTTCTTCGCGATCGATCGGGACCTCTGTTACACGATGCAGAGCCCGAAGAGCAAGGAGGCGATCGGCGACGTCATCGGCCAGAGAGCGGACGCGATCGATGTGCCTGAGGATCTGCGGCAAACGTGGCTGGATGAGCTGCACCGGGTATTCCAGGGCGAGACGGTGCGGAGCGAGTACGACGTGCCGACGACAACGGGGGAGGTCCGCACGTTCCTCTCGAACGTCGCGCCGGTGATCGCGGAAGGCGATACCATCGCGGCGATCGGAACGTCGCTCGACATCACCGAACGGCAGCGGGCGGCGCTCGAGCTGCGACGGGCGAAGGAGCAGGCCGAAGCGGCCGATCGGCTGAAGTCAGCGTTCCTGGCGACGATGTCTCACGAGCTGCGCACGCCGCTCAACTCGATCATCGGCTTCACCGGCATCCTCCTGCAGAAGCTGGCCGGGCCGCTGACAGAGGAACAGGCCAAGCAGCTAGGGATGGTCCAGACAAGCGCTCGGCACCTCCTCGAACTGATCAACGATGTGCTCGACATCTCGAAGATCGAGGCGGGGCAGCTGGAAGTCGTTCGCGAGGCGTTCGACCTTCCCGGGTTGCTGCACGAAGTGACGGACAGGGCGCGGCCGTTGGCGGAGGGGAAGGGAATCGACATCCATCTGGAGATCGCGCCGAAGATCGGCCAGATCACCAGCGACCGGCGCCGCGTGGGCCAGATCGTGACGAATCTGATCGGCAACGCCGTCAAGTTCACCGAGGAAGGACACGTGCGTGTCGCCTGCCGCGACGAGGGTGCGGCCGTCGTGATCGCCGTGGAAGACACGGGCATCGGTATCGCAGAGGAGGATCTTGCGAAGCTGTTCGTTCCGTTTCAGCAAGTCGATACCGGTCTGACTCGCAAGTACGAGGGAACCGGTCTCGGTCTGTCGATTTGCAGGCGGCTAGTAGAGAGATTGGGAGGAACAATCGATGTGGCGAGCGAGCCGGGCCGCGGAAGTGACTTCACGGTCCGGCTCCCGAAGGGCGTGTGAGGTATCGAGATGCCGAAGACGGTTCTTGTGATCGAGGATCAGGAGCAGAACCTCTACCTGATGAAGTACATGCTCGAGGCACGCGGGTACTGCGCCGTGCTGGCAAAGGACGGGAAGGAAGGCATCACCGCGGCGCGTGTCGAAGCGCCCGATCTGATCCTGCTCGACATCCAGCTTCCAGCGATGAGCGGCCACGACGTGGCCCGCGCGCTCCAGGCCGACCCGGAGCTTCGCTCGATCCCCGTCGTTGCCGTGACATCGTACGCGATGCCCGGCGATCGAGAGGCCGTGGTAGAGGCCGGCTGCACGGGCTACATCGAGAAGCCGATCGACCCGGACACATTCATCGACGAGATTGAGGGGTACATGATCCCGAGGCGGGAGGCGTCGGAATGCACGACGCGTGATGGCGAGGGAGGCGGAGGGTGAAGATCCTCATTGTGGACGACAAGGAAGATGCTCGGTACCTGCTTCAGGCGCTACTGACGGGGCACGGACACGACGTCAGCGTCGCGACGAACGGGGAAGAGGCGCTCGATCTCGCGCGGAGCACGAAGCACGATCTCATCATCTCCGACATCCTGATGCCGGTGATGGACGGCTTCCGTCTCTGCCGGGAGATCCGGAAGGATCCGGACCTCAAGGCCACGACGTTCGTCTTCTACACGGCGACGTACACCAAGGACAGCGATGCCGACTTCGCGAAGAAGATCGGTGCCGACGACTTCATTCGAAAGCCGACCGAGCCGGATGCGTTCATGGCGCGAATCGAAGCGGTCCTCGAGAAGGCTCAAGGCGTAGCCGCGCGACAACCCGAACTCAAGGAAGAAGCGGAAGTGCTTCGCCTGTACAGCGAACGGCTTGTCGAGAAGCTCGAGAAGCGATCGCTCGATCTGCAGGAGGAGCTGAGCAGGCGGCAGCAGGCGGAAGAGACGTTGCGACGGCACGCCAAGCGACTCGAGACGCTTCGTGAGATCGATATCGCCATCCTCGAGGCGCAGTCGCCGAAGTCCGTGGCGGAAATCGCCTTGGAGGCGCTCGAATCGATTCTGCTCAGCGCTCGGACGAGCGTCACGGTGTTCGATCCCGAAACCGAAGAGGCCACAGTCCTCGCGGTGCGAAGCCGAGCCGCCGATCCGGTGATGGCCGAGGGGGATGTCCTTCCGATGTCGTCGTTCGGTGACATCGAGGACCTCACCTTGGGGCGGCTGAGACGAATCGACGATCTCGGAGACCTGACGGAACGCTCCCCGAAACAAGAGAGGCTTCTACAGGCGGGGATCCGGGCGTATGTCAATGTTCCGCTGTGCGCCCGAGGCGTAGTGATCGGTTCGCTGAACGTTGGTTTCTCGACTCCGGGCGAGACCACGGACGAGGCCGTGCAGGCGGTGGTTGAACTCGCGAATCAGCTGGCGATTGCCCTTCGGCAGACGCAGCTTCGCCAGGATGTCGAGCGTCACGCCGAGCAGCTCGAACGCAACGTCGAGGAGTTGAGCCGGGCCAAGGCCGAGTTGGAGGAAAGCTACCTGAACCTGTCCCGAGCGCTGAGCCAGACGGTCCAGGCGCTCGCTGCGGCCGCCGAGGTGCGCGACCCGTATACCGCCGGTCACCAGCGGCGCGTGACCGAGCTGGCTGTTGCGATCGCGGGAGAACTCGGCTTGGACGAGAAGCGGATCGAGGGGCTGCGCGTGGCCGGTCTGATGCACGATATCGGGAAGCTCGCGGTTCCGGCGGAACTCCTGAGCAAGCCGAGCCGTCTGAGCGAGACGGAATACCGCCTGATCCAGGGACACCCGGAAACGGCGTGCGACATCCTCGGCGCGGTGGAGTTCCCATGGCCGATTCCCGACATCGTGATCCAACACCACGAGCGGCTCGACGGCTCCGGCTACCCGAACGGCCTCAAGGGGGACGAGATCCTGCTCGAAGCGCAGATCCTCGCGGTGGCCGACGTCGTGGAAGCCATGTCGTCGCACCGGCCGTACCGACCCTCGCTTGGCACCGAGAAGGCAATTGCCGAGGTCCGCGACGGTGAGGGCACCCGCTACAACGTCCAGGTGGTCGAAGTGTGCGCCGAGCTGTTCGAGTCCGGGCGGTTCGAGTTCTCGGAGTAGCGAGCGAATCCACGCTTCGTGATGGATGATTCGAACGACCGGAACCTCTTCGTGCCATCCAGTTCGCAGGGCCGGGACGTGGGTGTGAATGAACTGGACGACGATTCGGGCGCGCGTGACTGGCTCTACTCCTAGAGCCAGTCACGCACTCCCTCTACCTTGTTCCTCCGCAATCGACGTGCGTCTCGAAGTACATCGCCCAGTTCTTCTTCTCGCGGATGAGGCTACCGTCTCCCCAAGCAGTCTCTTCCCCGTACTCGTTCTCCTCGCCCAAGACCACCGCATGAACCGCCACATACAGCGCGTCACCGCACTCGACGTCGAACGCGTCGAGTGGGATCTCATACGAGTCCGACATCGCGCCGCCGAGCCCCTCGTGTTTGTACGGGAATCGTCCGGGGGCGCTCTTCGTTGGTGGCGTGAGTCCGACGTAGACGTGTGTCTCGATCAGAACCCACCCGTTGTCCGCATGAATCGTGATCCACAAGCTGCCGAGATCGGCGATAGCCCTGACCCAACCTGCGTTGTACTCCTGCCCGGCCACCAGCGTGACTGTCGTGGCCGCGGCACAGAGTCCTACGGACACGAGCAATAGCAACGCTACGCAGACTTGCTTCATCACAGACCTCCTCGGTGCATCAGACAGTATCAGCGGGACCGTAGCTGTTGTCAATACCTCATAGGTCCCGGTCAGCCGCCATCCCTTCTTGATCGAAGACAATCGTGGGCGGATGATGGGTGCGCACGCGTAACGGAGCGATTCGGGCATCTCGAGGAGGGAACGCGATGAATTGGAAGCTACTGCTGGTGGGGATTGTACTGGCCGGCATGGTCGTGGCCGGGCTCCTTCTCCGGACGGAAACCGGGCCGCAGCCGTTCGAGCTGACGATCCTCCATACGAACGACTTGCACGCCCACTACGACTCGTTCGAGCCGTGGGGTGAGCCGGTCCAAGGCGGGGTGGCGAGGCTGAAGACGGCAATCGATTCCGAGCGCGAAGATGCCGACTACGTCCTGGTGCTTGACGCGGGAGATCAATTCCAGGGGACGCTCTTCTACACCGTCGGTGGCGCGGAGGTCGTTGCTGATGTGATGAACGAACTCGCATACGACGCCATGTGCATCGGCAACCACGAGTTCGACAGCGGGCCGGCCGAGCTGGCGAGGTTCATCGATCTTGCGGACTTCCCCGTGCTGTCGGCCAACACCGACGCGCACGCCGACCCCGATCTCGCCGGAAGGATCGAGCCGTACAGTCTACACTTCTTTTACGACGGTCAGCCGGTCGCCGTGATCGGCCTGACCACCGAGCACACGAAGACCTCCTCCAGCCCGGGGCCGAATGTGCAGTTCCTCGACGTGGCTTCCACCGCGCAGCGAACCGTCGATGACCTACGGGAGAAGGGTATCGATATCATCGTTGCGCTCACGCATCTTGGGTACGAGCACGACCTCGCACTGGCCGAAGCCGTGGACGGCATCGACATCATCGTTGGCGGGCACAGCCACACGCGGCTCGATCCGTACCCGTCGGTGGCCGAGTCGGCATCCGGCGAGCCGGTGCTCGTGGTGACCGCCCACGAGTGGGGGAAGCAGCTCGGGTGCCTGGACGTGACCTTCACGGACGACGGCCGGGTGGCGTCCTATGCCGGGGCGCCGATTCCGATGGTTGAGGCGATCCCCGAGGACCGGGAGATGCTCGAGATCCTCGATGCGTACCGGCCTGCGATCGATGCGCTGATGTCGCATCGCGTGGGATCCGCCGAGGTCGACCTCGATGGCGCACGAGAGAACGTTCGTGTGCAGGAGACGAACTTGGGGAACCTGATCTGCGACGCGATCCTCGCGAAGACGAACGCCCTCGGGGCGACGATCTCGATCCATAACGGCGGCGGGATCCGCGCCTCGATTCCAGCTGGCGAGGTCACGATGGGGCAGGTCCTCGAGGTTCTGCCGTTCGGCAATCAGATCACCGTCCTGACGATCACCGGAGCGGAACTCATCGCGGCATTGGAGAACGGCGTCAGCGGCGTAGAGGACGATGCCGGGCGGTTCCCGCACGTCGGCGGTCTGCGGTACACGTTCGATCCGATGGCCGCGCCGGGGGCGCGGATCTCCGTAGTCGAGGCCTGGGATGCGGCATCCGAGAGGTACACGGCCGTGAACCCGGCGGAGACGTACACCCTCGCGACGAACAACTACCTCGCCGACGGCGGCGACGGCTATGACTACGCTGGCGTGTCCGAACGCTACGATACCGGCTGGCTGCTCTCCGACGCACTGGCCGAGTATCTGTCGGCAAGCGGGCCGGTCGCCCTCGGGGTCGAGGGCCGGATCGTGAAGACCATTCCCGAAACGCCATGAGGGACGTCGTGCGTTGGGGGATCCTCGGGACGGGGTTGGATTCCGTGCGCCTCAGAGATGAAGGTGAGGCGCACGTGCGCGAACTGCCGTCCGCGCGGTGGGTGCTCGGCTGGGAAGCTGGATGAAGCCGCGTATTCGGTGGGGGGTTCTCGGGACGGGTTGGATAGCTTGTCGGATGGCCGAGGCGCTGGCGGTCCTGCCGGATGCCAAGCTCGCCGCGGTCGGATCGCGCACGGCGGAGAAGGCGGAGTCATTCGGTCGCACGTTCGACGTCCCGCTCCGGTTCGAGCGGTACGAGGATCTCGTGTCCTGCCCGGAGGTCGACGTCGTCTATGTCGCCACGCCGCACGTCTTCCATCACCGGGATGCGACGCTCGCACTGCGGGCCGGCAAGCCGGTCCTCTGCGAGAAGCCGCTGACCGTCAATGTCAAGGAGGCGGAGTCGCTCGTCGCCGCGGCGCGGTCCGAGGGGCTCTTCCTGATGGAGGCGATGTGGACGCGGTTCGTCCCCGCCGTCGTTCGTCTGAGGGAGTGGGTCGCCGCCGGGACGATCGGCGAGGTGCACTCGATGGTCGCCGACATCGGATGGGCGCAGCCGTACGATCCGGAGGGCCGGATCTACAGCCCCGATCTTGCCGGAGGAGCGTTGCTCGACGTGGGCGTCTATCCCGTCTCCCTCGCCTCGATGCTGCTGGGTACCCCGACGGCCGTTTCCGGCGTGATGCATCCGGCGCCGACCGGCGTCGACGCACAGTGCGCCGTGTCGCTCGCGTACCCGAGCGGCGCGGTGGCTGCGTTCGTCGCCACGCTCCCCGTCGACACCCCGCGGGACCTGCTGGTGATCGGGTCCGAGGGGTGGATTCGGGCCCATCCGCCGATCACGCACCCCGCAGGGTTGACGCGAGGCGCGCACGATCGATCGAAGGAGACGGTCGAACTCCCGATACTCGGCAACGGCTACACGCACGAGGCGATCGAGGCGATGGACTGCCTGCGTGCAGGGAAGCTCGAGAGCGAGACCATGCCGCTCGACGAATCGCTGTCCGTCATGAAGACCCTCGACTCGATCCGTGAACTGTGGGGCCTTCGCTACCCGGCCGACGGAGGCTGATCTCGGGCCGGGCTCGATCCCTGTGCGGAGTCCCACCATCGGGTCCGCATGCAGATCAAGGACCGTCGGCAGCGAGTGCGAACGCCTCCTCGAAGAACGCTCGAACCCTCGGGGCGACGACCGTGTCCATCGGCCACTTGGACATGCAATGGTCGTGTCCCTCGAGGATGAGGAACTCGGCAGGTACGCCGGCCTCGATCAGCGCCTCGTACAGCTCGACCGACTGCGAGAGCCCGACCATCTCGTCGTGGTCGCCGTGCACGATTACGCAGGGTGGATCGTCGGCCGACACGTGGCGCAACGGGCTGCCCAGCGCCGCGAGCTCGGGGACCTCGTCTAGCGATCCGCCCAACAGGTCCGATACGACGGCATCCAGTCCCGGCACCAGCGACTCGGGCACGGAATTCCGGTACGTGATCAGGTCGGTCGGTCCGGCGAAGTCGCACACCGCCTGGATGGAAGTCGATTGATCGAGGTGGTCGCCGACCGTTCCCTCCATCGCTTCCGCATCGCCGCCAAGTCCGAGAAGCAGCGCGAGATGAGCACCGGACGACTCCCCGAACGCGCCGAACCGGTCCGGGTCGTAGCCGTACTCGGCGGCGTGGGCGCGCAGCCAACGGATCGCCGCCTTGCAGTCGTGGATCTGCGCCGGGAACGTCGCACGCGGGGCGAGGCGGTGGTTGATGCTCGCGACGGCGTACCGGCTCGCGAAGATCTCCACCGCGCTCTGCTCTCCCTTATCCCCCTT
>Ga0272443_10004790_pt1 | contig 14427 bp, 7 predicted proteins | sample SSMAcet12_FD_193581 | JGI IMG/M metagenome (GOLD analysis project Ga0272443, IMG submission 193581) | Marine sediment archaeal communities from Little Sippewissett salt marsh, Falmouth, MA, United States - SSM-Acet-12 | ecosystem: Environmental > Aquatic > Marine > Wetlands > Sediment ...
TGTTTTTAGTTAGACAATATATTTTACCTGCAAGAAATTTTAAGGAAGCTGCATCTTTGCAGCCTTATTTTCAAGATTCCGGTTGGAATAAATAAATTCGTTTTCTTTTAAACCTATCATTCCATATGACATATCCACATCAACAGATCTTACAAATTCTAAATTGTTTTCCGTTGTTTGCCTCACTACTAACACTTTAGGAACCACTCCAACCCTGGTACTTCCATAACAGGCAAAATACCAGTAATTATTAAAGTAACACGCAGTTTGTATTCCTTTGTAAGTGTATCCACTCGTAATATCGTGTCTTTTTACAAAATTAAAATTCAGATCATACTCGTAAACAGGATTCACATTGTAACCACCTGTTTCCGGTAGTCCGCCAACCACCATTGCCCGATCGTTGTGAATTGCAATACCGCCGGCACCATGTATCACTTCGGGAGTTGGATATTTTTCAATAAATGTTAAATCCGTTGAATTATATACATATACCCAGGAATCAGCCAATCCCGGTTCTTCATTAAATTTCCCAAAATTAACAGCCACGTATACTTTCCCCTTGTAATATTCCAGGTCGCCATGGTGATTTTGCACATCAATGACCTTCAGAATTTTTCCTTCTAAATCTGTTTTTACCAATTGTTGCGTATGCGACCAAAATATATGTTGTTTAAAATCAGTCGCCATTCCCTGAAGGTGCCCGTCGTAGTTTTTGGCATAGGGAATTTCGGGTGGGATAGATTTGAGGATTGAATCGTCAAATTCTTTGCTGGGAGTTGATGTGCATGCTACTATACCTAGAATGAAAGCAAAAAGTGATATTCGTTTTACGTCGGTTATCTTCATCTTTCCATTCAATTTATTTTACCCCTAAATCTTCTAAAAGGGACTTAAAGAATTATATTTAAAAGATTGTAATTCACTAATATTTGAAATCTTTAAAAAACTTATACCTGTTAACTTTCTGGTGCTTCAATTATCTCAAGATAACGAGCCATCCAGTAAGGCCACAACCAGAAAACAGGTTCGCGAACCTGTGCAGGATTTCCGTGAACTGCAGCCCAGGGATTTTTATCCCAGCGAACTGTAGCACGAATGCTGGCGTGTGGTAATTCTGAAATCTGTAATTCTTCTAAAACAGGGCTTCTTACAAGTTTTACATCTTCCCGAATGGTATGGTCAATACGCCAATCCACCAAATCCAGCGGTGTATCGCGCAAAAATGTAATGGTTTGCTCCACATTTACATTTCTTCCCCTAAATATAGAGTAAATAAGATTATTGATCAGATTCTCTCCGGTGGTTTGTTTTGCCATCCATTCATCACATAGATCTTCGTAGAATTTTTTTAATTCCGGATCTGTTTCACATTTCAGTAAAAGCGGGAAAATATAACCTTCCAACGTTCGGTCGAAATATATTTGCCAGGCCGGATTTTTTGAATTAATACCTGCTGCATTCGCCAAATATCCTTCTTCATCGATTAGCCGACGATACTCCTTTTCATATTTTTCATCACCGGTGACATAATTGGCAAACTTCAGATAAGCCAGCAATTCAAAGGAATTTATACTTTTTTCTGAAGCCCAGTCAGGATCTCCGTTCAAATCATCCGGTGACCAGACACCCCAACGTGTTTTCCTTCCATCAACATCAATCAGGTTATAATTATTTTTAATCAAAACATCGATAATTTTTCGTACATGATTCCTGATTAATTCTTTCTCTTCTTCTATTGCTGCAAATTCATAATAGAAAAAATAGGCCATCATATGTCCGCACATCTCATCGCTGCTGGTATCGCCTTTCCATAACCATTCTCCATCGGAGGATTTGTGCCACCTGATTTCTACAGGTTTGTAACGCGGATCTCTAAACAATTGATCAGCCAATTGACGATCGGTGTATGTTCGATTCTTATCGTGCACTTCAGTCCAGTCTGCAGGCACAATTGTACGTGCAAAAAAACCATCAGTATCAGTTATCGTCTGTAACTTCACCAAAAAATCAAATGCTTTACGGGCCTTAATTTTTGCATCTTCATCCTTTGTTACTGCATATCTGAAACTTTCCATACACAGATATCCACCGGTATATTCACCATCGTTATCATCATCAGAATTTCGCCATGTTGCTGTATCTCCGGGAGTGGTAAGACGAAGATTTCCGCAAATCCAGGGCTCACGTATATGTTGAGTCATACATTTGTGGTAATAATGATTTTGCTTATCGGCCAATGTCATCTTTTGCCGTTTTATAGCGCTAACACCATTTGCTGTGGCTACCCAGGCATTGCCTTCCTTGTCAAAAGCGACATCATTAACTTTATCGTTGGTAAGCCAGCGTCGGCTAAAACGAAGCGTATGCGAACCATCTTTTTCATAGCGAACCACGCCAACATCAGTTCCAACCCACATCATTCCATCAGGTGATTTGGTAATACAATTCACAAAGGTTGAAGGAATACCTTCGTTGGGTGTTAAGTTGTAAACCAGTTTATTATTTTTTCGAACAGATACTCCTCCCATAACTCCTGCCCATATTTCGCCTGTTGGAGAAAAATCAACGCCTTTCACATAACAACTTATCAATTCATCGGTATTCTGATAAAGCGTTGTTTGGCCATCATTACAATAATACAGTCCAACGTCTGTTGCAACATATAATCCGCCATTATCGTCAACAAATGCATCACGCACCGAACGGGCAATTTTATAGTCCTGAACTTCCCAGGTTCCATTACTCGATTTCCAGATGCCATGCGGTCCCAGAGCATATGTTTCATTTCCTTTATTTGTAATCTCCGAAATTGGCGCTTTGACTCCTGTCTCTTTTTTTACCTGACTGTTTTGATAACGATATATTCCATTCCAGGTACCCAGAACAACAGAACCATCATTTATAACTACGACAGAATAAGCCGGCCCACGATCATCTCCGGTAATTATAGGAGTCCATTCTCTTGTACCTTCCTTCTTAACAAAAATACCAGATGCTGTGGCTACCCAAACATTAGATTCATTATCCACTGCAATGCTCCGGATTTCATTTTCTTCCTTTTTTTCACTGATGAAATATCCATCGTGCCATTCTTGTATAAATGAAGTATCCTTATAAGAACTGGTAATATTTTCAGTTTTCTCTGAACTCTTATCAGATCTACATGAGCAGAGTATAAAAAGGGCCAAAATAAAAAGGGTTAAAATTGATTTCATCTTTGTAAGGTTTTAAAGTTATATTTTCCGGGCAGTACATCTAAGGTAATTTTATTAGCGCTTTTATCTATCATTCTTACATTTGAATTATCTTCAAATTCTTCCTCATCCATCAGTAAGTTCATTCTCTGCTTAACTGGAATAACCACCTCTGCTTTTGTATTAGGTGGAATAGTAACTTCAAGTTCTAAACCGAGGCCTCTTTTTTTCCAATTCGATTCAATTTTTCCATAAACAGAATTGTATTCAGCATTTGCAAAAACAAGCTGTTTGCCGGGTGTGGGAGCAATTAAAATTCTTTTGTAACCAGGTTCCAAAGGAATAATTCCTGCAATACCTTCATAAAACCATTGACCAATTGCACCGTAAGCATAATGATTAAAAGAATTCATACCGGCATCTCCAAAGCCTTCGGTATGACTATAACTGTTCCATCTTTCCCACATGGTTGTAGCTCCTTGATTAATCGAATAGAACCATGACGGATAAGTCTCTTTAAAAAGGATTTTATACATTAAATCTGCTTGTCCAAACTTATCCAAAGTCGGAGCAAGAAGCGGCGTTCCCAAGAATCCTGTACGAAGATGGTCATCCACCTGATGGATTGTTCTTAAAAGGTGTGGTACGATTTTTTCAGCCATTTCTTTTGATACCAGCTCAAAAGCCAAAGCCATAAGGTAGGCTGTTTGTGTTTCGAAATCTGTTACAAGTCTTCCATTTATATCGAAAAACTCATTCTCAAAAACATGACGAACAGAATCACGCAATACTTTCAAATTTGTTGCATCAGCCGGATAACCTAAAACTTTTGCAGTTTTATAAGTCATATTTATTGAATGTGCCAGATAAGCTGTTTCAATTAATTCGATGGATGTTTCGCCCATCTTATCATCTACAGGATTTTTTGATAATGGTTGCAGCCAGTCTCCCAAAGGTTTGAGTTTTTCTTCCCGCGATTTAAAAGCCAGCTTATAATACGTTACCCAATCCTTCATCATCCGGTAATTTTCCTCCAAAATACTTTTATCACCTGTTCGCATATAAATCTCCCAGGGAATAATGGTTGCTGCATCCGACCATCCGGCACTCGGTTTATAACTTCTGTTACTGGGAATGACAATGGGAATACCACCGTCTGCCAATTGCTCTTCGCGCATACTTTGCAGCCAACTTGCCCAAAATGCATGAACATTGCAATTTAGTATTGATGTTGGAGCAAAAACCTGAGCATCTCCTGTCCAGCCCATTCGCTCATCGCGCTGCGGACAATCGGTTGGAATATCAAAAAAATTACCTCGCAAACCCCATTTAATATTACTTTGTAAACGATTTAACTTTTCATCTGACGAAGAAAATTCTCCTGCATCCTCAAAATCAGAATATTGGACAATTCCTTTTACCCAACTTCTATCAGGAATTGCATCAGAATCAAATCCAGTGAGTTCAACATAGCGGAAGCCATGAAAGGTAAACTTTGGTTTCCAGGTTATAAAACCATTTTCTTTGGGAATGTAATAGTCTGTAGATCGTGCTTCCCGGTAGTTATCTGTATAAAGTTTTCCATTTTGCTGAAGCATTTCTGCAAAGCGAATCTTAAGTACCTGTCCTTTTCGAACCGGTAGATTTATCATCGGAACTCCCACCATATTCTGACCAAAATCAAATATAAGTTTGTCTGGTTCCGGTAATGTGATTTTTTGTGCCTCAAGTTCCATTTTATCTCTAACTGGTGCATGACGTTTTGGAACTAAGTTAACTTCAGGATTCACCACCTCCTGAACAACACTTTCCCATCCATTTTCATCAAAACCTGGTTTACTCCAACCTTGCATTTCCAGGTTCGCATCGTACTCTTCACCATCGTATATACCGGCAAACCTGATTGGACCATTTCTTGTTCCCTGCCAACTGTCGTCAGAATATATCGTTTCAATACTTCCGTTTACATACTTCACTTCCAACTGACAGAGTGCTCTCATTATTGGTTTTGGTTCTCTGTGACTACGTTCATAGGCAATTCTGCCCGAATGCCAACCTTCGGCCAGTATTATTCCAATTGCATTATCACCTGTAGCAATCTGATTGGTTACATCATAGGTTAACGTTTCAATTCGTTTTTTGAATGGAGTCCAACCGGGCGTCATAATATCATTACCGACTTTTTGTCCGTTTAACTGAGCTTCAAAAACGCCTTTTGCTGTGATGTACAAACGTGCTTGTTCTATCTCATCAGTTAAACGAAACTCTTTACGAAGATACTGGGGGCGGTGAAAATAAAATCCGGCCTTTGTTTTCTCCAACTTCTTTTGCGAAGGCAGGCCTATCCATTCCGCATTCCATTCGCTGTTTGTTAAGAGACCCAGTTCAAAACGAGCAACTTCACTCCACTCCGAGGTATTATTATTCTGATCCCAAAACATTACCTTCCAATAAACTTTCTGTCTGGAATCAAGTGGTACCCCTTTATAATTCACCCAAACCGACTGATCTGATTTAACTTTACCTGAATCCCAAAAATCAGCTTTGTTTGGCAAAAGCTCAGGCTTACTTGCCACTACAAGCCGGTATGCTGATTGTGATTTGATATTTCCGGCAACAGGTAGTTTCCATGAAAAAGTGGGTTCTGCATTATAAAATCCAATAGGATTAATAAATCCTTCACTTACAACCAAATCAATTGGAGGCCCAACATCTACACTGATTCTGCTGCATGAAAAAAAGAAAAAAGCTAAATTCAGAAGAAGTATATGGACTAATGAATTGATTGATTTCATCTTATAAAGGAACATGGTTATCCGTATTACAATTTTTACAAACCTATTCATGTAACTTCCAAACACAAGGTTCTATTTTAAAGGAAGTGAATATCGCTTTAAAACTTGACTGTAAGGGGCTACAAGCATAAACTCCAATATTTGCACATTTAATTGGAGCATGCATATGTAAAATCCTCATTTGTTCAAAGTTGATTCCATCATCAGAACACTCAATATAAAAGTCCTGGCTTCGGCGACTCAAACGGTACCACATTCCATTAATTTTTGCAGGAATATCGGTAGTTGCCCAATCGGAATATCCCAGGTTGGTTACAACCGATCCAAGGCGTGCAATTTTATCGTTTTCATATTCAACAGATGCTTTTACCCAGTTCTCACTATCCTGGTATAATACTATTCCACACTGGTCGAATTGATTTTTATAGTTGAAATTAGTTTTTACTGTAAAGGTGAAATCATCTTCAACTTCGGTTAAAAAAGCCGGGGCATTATCATTTCGGAAACCATAATAGGTACGTTGCCAGAAATCAGTTCCGGGTTCAGTCTGAATGGATAATTCCCCCTCGTCCAACTCATAACTTTTGGGTTTGTTGATCCAGGTGAAATCTTTAAAATTCAATTTAGCTTGCATATAATATAATCTAGTGGACCTTATTCTGTATTTAGAATCGAGAATGAATGTTTACCCGGACTTACATTATCAACCATACAATGCTTCCCTTTACGTTTTGCATTAATTTTTTCTCCATCCATTCTTACCTCATACTTTTCCGAAATTATTGGGATAAATACTTTTCCTGTTGTATTTCCGGGAATAAGAACATTCATATGAAATTGTTTCCCTTGCTGTTGTTCGAAATCAACCAAAATATCGCCACGGATGGTGGGTAGTTTAACTTTGGCAAACTCCAGATCAGCCGGTTGAGGTTTAATGGAGATCTTACCAAAACCTGGTTCCAATGGTTCTATGCCTATCAATTTCCGGGGAATAATATGTGCAGGAGAAGCACTCCAGGCATGGCTCCACCCATAATATTCGGGCATGTATTTTACATCCCAGGCTTCCGTTGTCATGGTTGATCCCACTTCTATCATATGCATCCAGCTACGATCCGTTTCAGCGGTTAACAGCTCCAGCGCATAATCATCTTCACCCGCAATATAAAGGGCTTCCATTAAATAATTGGCTCCGTAAACACCCGTCGCCATTCCTTTGGATTTGATATATTCAACAACTTTTGGCTTGTTTTTTTCCGGAACCAATCCGAAAGCCAGAGGAAATAAATTTGCATGTATTGAAGAATGATCAGAACCAATTCCATCGATGTACAAACCATCTTCGTTGAAAAAATTATTGTTAAATATCTTTTTGAATTTTTTAGCATGCTTCTTAAAAAACCTGGATTCCTGAATGTTCCCGGTTGCTTTTGCCATCTCAGACATCAGGATCAAACAACGATAATGAAACGAGTTTACTACCGAATTGTACGTTTTGAACTCAAAATTATCCGTTTCTCCTCCATCTCCATAGCCCTGAGGTTCTCGCTGTAATTTTCCATGCGGCCAATCAACAATATCATAAATACTGTCACCTGTAAAGTAAATCGAATTTAAAAACTCCCTGGTATGAAGATCCGTTAACGTGCTTATTAAACCATTCTCGGAAGTCAAAGCAATGAGTGTTTTATCTTTTAAAACAGAATAATATTTTTCAATTAGCTCTGTATTTCCCGAATGAAGGTAGTCGGCATAGGCCATAAATACGCTATGCATAATCCATTCGGTAGGCCAGGTTGCATGGAAAAAAAGATTTTCGGTGCTGTATCGTTGAATTTTATATTCCCTGTCTATTGCATAATGACACATCTGCTGGATATAACAATCAGCTTCATACATCATTCGCTCTCTTTGACTATTGGCGTAATCTCCGTTAAAGGTATTCGCTATTGTTGAATATTTGCACAGATTATATATTGCGTTCAGATTTTTATTGGATGAGGTGAAATAAGACGCGTCTGAATTATGATGATAGGTTAAAGCTTTTTGTTCTGTTTCATTTACCTGAAATTCTTCTGATCCAAATACTACTTCGCAATACCTGAATGGAATGACTTCGGGCATATTCTCCGGTAATTTTTGACTATGTGGATAATCTGATGAATATCTGGGAATTTCCAGAATGTAACTATGTGTACCTCTTTTTAATGTCAGAGAATATTCCCCAAAAATTATTCCGCCACCGGGCTCCTTATCGATGCTATTTCCAATGGACTTCTCGCCTAAGTTTATAACTATTTGGGTGGAATCTTTTTGGTTATTGTTCCAGGTAATGTTCAATTTCAGATATGCAAAAGCAGCCTTTCCAAAATCGTAAAAAATCTTTGTATCGCTGGTTATGATACGCTTTGGAGCATTTCCCTGAAATTTTATGGGATGCCTGTCTTCATAGGTCAAATATGGCTCACCATTACTATTGAACTGTTCAAATATTTTTCGTTCCCCCGGCCAGCTTTTACTCGTTTCCTTATCAAAATCTGATGTGTTAAATTTCTGGCTTTTACTCCACTCAGAAGGCCTGCCTTTGCCATCCCAAATTCTTACTTTCCACCAATAGGAAGAATTTGACTGGAGTGGTTTTCCATTGTAAACAATATTAATGGATTGCCTGGAATCGATTTTTTCTGAATTCCAGAAATCACCTTTATTTTCACCAATTAAGGATTTAGATGAAGCTACCAATATTTGATATGATTTTTGGATATTGACAGGAACAATCCATCCAAAATCCGGAGTTGCGTTGGAGATAAATGTAAGTTCCGGATTTGAAAGTAAATCGCACAATAATCCGAAAGGAACACAATCCAGCAACTCCTCATTTTCAACAAAATAATTTTTATCGCCTTTTACAGGAATTGCGGCTTGAACAAAAGAAAACAGCACGCAAACAACTGAAATAAGCAGAAGCCATTTTTTGTTTGAAATAAAGTTTACATTTACCATTGTCCCGGGCTTTTGAATACACTATTATATTTTATCCGTCATTTCAAATTCCACAACGCCACCCTCCTGAATTTCGTTGTATGTAATAAACCAGCGATTTAAAGGTTGTCCATTAAAAGTTGCTGATTGAATATAAATATTCTCCTTTGAAACGTTTAGAGCTTTAATAGTAAATGTTTTTCCGTTTGGCAAACTCAAATCAACCTGATCAAACTGTGGACTTCCAATATGATAGTTACCATCAACCGGATTAACAGGATAAAAACCCATGGCACTAAAAACATACCATGCCGACATTTGTCCACAATCCTCGTTACCACATAAACCTTCCGGTGTATTGAAATATAATTCGTTAATTACCTTATTAACGTAAAATTGAGTTTTCTCCGGTTTATCAGTAAAATTATACAGATAAGCCACGTGATGGCTGGGCTCATTACCGTGTGCATATTGTCCTATTAAACCGGTAACATCTTCGGTATCTTCTCCCAAAAGTTCTGAAGATTGTGTAAATAAGCTGTCGAGCATCATTTCAAAACCAGCTTCTCCCCCCATTAATTCTATTAAACCTTCCATATCGTGCGGAGCAAAAAATGAATATTGCCAGGTATTTCCTTCTACACAATGTGCATTACCATATTGCGCAAAACGTGGATGAAACGGTTCGTACCAACTTCCATCGCTGTTTTTACCACGGAATAATCTGTATTCAGGATCAAAAAGATTTTTGTAATACTGCGAACGTTTCATGTATATTTCATATTCCTCTGTTTTGCCCAAATGTTTTGCTATTTGAGCGATACACCAGTCATCATAAGCATATTCCAGTGTTTTGGATACTGTTCCACTTCGTTCTTTGTTGGTAGGAACAAATTGAAATTCCTGGTAAAAACCAAGACCTTTGCGATCTCTTTCCGAGGCATCCACAAGGGCGCGAAATAGTTCTTCGAGATCGTATTTCCCAATATTTTTGAAGATAGCATCAGCCATCAGAACTGCTGCATGGTAACCAATCATCGAACCACCCTCGCAACCAGAAACTTCCCAGTAAGGAAGTTCCCCGGTTTGACGGAATTTCGCCACCATGGAATGAATAATATCTTCTTCAATTTGCGGCTGCATTAAAGAAAGAAGTGGGTTTAAAGCCCTGAAAGTGTCCCAAAGTGAAAGCAATGTATACTGTGTGTAACCTTCAGCAACTTCAGGTGTATGATTAAATCCTTTGTATTGTCCATCCACATCAGAAAAACGATAAGGTGCTATATATGAGTGATAAAGTGAAGTGTAAAAAATAGTTTTTTTTTCATCATCATCTGAAGTAACAGCAATCTTAGAAAGTTCATTGTTCCACTTTTCACGGGTTGACTGATGAAGCTTATCAAAAGCCCATGCAAAAGACTCGCCGGATTTTAAATTAGCCAAAGCACCTTCTTCACTAACCGATGAAATTGCAATCCTAACCAATAGCTGTTTATCTTCTTTTGGATCGAATGTAAAAGCAGCAGCAACTTCTTTTCCTTGAGCCATGCTCTCACCTTCTGTAGTTTCTGCATTAAAAAACTGATAATCCTTCAATTTTCTTGAAAACTGCATGGCAAAAAATACGCGTTGTACACTGGCCTTGCCAGAAGAAAAACGATAACCGGTAATTGTTTCAGAATCATTATAACGAACCAGTGCATCAACTACACGATCGGTATTTCTGAAACCAAGATTTAATATTACGCTTTGTCGGTCAGATTTTTTATTGAAATTATACCGTTGCATTGCTACCAACTCTCCGGTAGTAAGTTCCACATCAATATTATCATCTTCCAGGTTTACTTTGTAATAACCCGCTGTTGCTTGTTCATTATCGTGCGAAAACTTTGACCGGTATTTCAAAAGGAAATTTTTATCGAATGCTCCCAACTCGCCGCCTCGCGTTACAAAGCCATTTGGATCTAATCCCAGTTCTGAAATCAGTTCATTTATGGTTTCATCGCTTTGGGTAAAGTATTTTTCTTCGATTGCTTTTGTAGTTGGCATCAACGAAATATCGCAAAAATCAGCCACACCTGTTCCGCTAAAATGGGTATGCGAAAAACCTACAATCATACTATCAGGGTAACGATAACCTCCACAATACATCCAGTTCTGACCACCATTATCCGGACTAACCTGCATCATTCCAAACGGATAGGCTGCACCCGGAAACATGTTTCCAAAGCCTACACCCATTTCACCGCCTGTTCCAATAAACGGATTAACAAAATCGACAGGCATCTGAACAGTCTTTTCCGGCATTTGACAAGCCGCAAACAATATAAATATCAGGAATAAATTTCTCATTGTTTTAGTTTTGTTTAGCTGTAAATGAATACCTGCCAGATTGAACTTTTAAATGATGTGCTCCTTCAGCAAAACCAATATATTCAACTCCTTCAACCTTTCCAACAGGAATTTCACCTTCAAACAATTCGGTATTTTCTCCAGCCGGAACAAACACAGTTGCAGAGGTATTAAATGGAATCTCAACTTTTAATTTCAGTTTTCCATCTTCCTCTTTCCACGAAGATAAAACAGTTCCTTTTATGGTTTCCAGTTTTGCATGTGCATACTCAAGTCCTTTAAATAACAATGGTTTTATCGCGAATGCGCTGTACGCCGGACTCGTTTCATCAAGCTGAATTCCTGCAATGTATTTATAAAACCAGGCATCGATACTTCCCATCATTACATGATTTTTTGATTGTTTCAACGTCCAGAATTCACACATGGTGGTGTATCTCTTCATCATCTCATTCCAGCTGGGATATGTTTTTTGATTGATTATTTCCCAGGCAACATCCGCCCGTCCATACTGTGACAGTGCCTCAGGCATATACTTCGTTCCCAGTACCCCAGTTGTTAAATGTGTATCGTTTGTTTCAACAATATCCGTCACAAGATTTTCGAGCACTTTGGATTTTAATTCTTCAGGAACCAAACCAAGGTAAAGTGGAAATGCATTATCCATTTGCGTTCCGGTCAGATAATTTCCGGTTTCTGTATTCAGGTACTCCTTATTGTATGCGTCTTTAATGTTTTTAGCAAGCTCCATAAAATATTTGACATCCGAACCTGCACCAATTACTTCTGCAATTTTTGTCAAAACTTGTGCATTAAAATAATAGTACGCAGTCGGAATCGATTTTGGATTTCCCTCTTTCCAACCTTTGGTCATACTCCCCCAGTCACCAATCCAGCCCTTCGGTACAATAAAATTTGTTGAGATACTATCCAAAAATTCCATATACCGCTTCATTGTTGGATAGTGCTTTTTAAGGATGCGGATATCGCCATAGTAAGTGTAGTAATTCCATAACATAAGAATGTAGGTACTGCTCCACTCTACTCCTTCATCGACAAAATAGGGTTGCGGTGAAATAATTGGTATATCACCCGTTTTTTCATCCTGGTTGTCTTTTATACCATCAAACCAATTGTCATAATGCACAGCCATATCAAAGTTAAACATGGCTTCTTCAGCCGTGACTTGTGCATCGCCAAACCATCCCAGGCGTTCGTCCCGCTGCGGACAATCCATGGGATAACCCAGCATGTTACTTTTCTGCGACCAAACCGTTGCATTATGGATTTTGTTAACCAGTTCGTTACCACATTCAAAATCGCCAACTACTTTATTGGCAGAATAAACAACACATCCTTCAATATCTGTTAATTCAATGGGCTGGTCTGATACCACTTCAACATATTTAAATCCGAAATAGGTAAAAGCCGGCTCATAAACTTCTTCTCCTTCCCCTTTCAATATATACCCAGCCTCTGCTTTTGCATGTTCTGCACTACTTCGGTCAATTGTTCCGTCTTCATTAATGTCTTCGGCAAACCGTAATTTTACTTTTGTATTCTTTTTCCCTTTGACTTTAATTCGCACCCAACCGGTAAAATTCTGCTTCATATCAAAAACTTTCATGTTTTCAATATCTACATTTACTTCTTCGGGTTGTATAGATTCATTTACTTTAATTGCAGGCATTCTGTGCGAAACCAACCTCCCTTTTGGCGCTTCAACAACATTTACAAATTTCCATACTGAATCATCAAAACCGGTTTGATTCCAACCGGATTGTTCCAGATTTGCATCGTAAATCTCACCATCATAAACACAATTAAATATTATTGGTCCATTACTCCATTTCCAGTCTTCATTGGTTACAATTATCATTTCGGAATCATCAGTGAAAGTTACATGGATTTGTGCTATTGCTTTTTTGGAACCAAACCACTGCATCCGGTATTTTCGCCACCATTTTTTATAAGGATTGTACCAACCGTTTCCTAAATGTATTCCCAGTGCATTATCACCTTTTACAAGCAAACCGGTAACATCATATGCATCATACAGAATATGTTTGTGATATGGGGTTTTAGCCGGAGCAAGCACTTTATCTCCAACGCGTTCTCCATTGATGTAAAATTCGTAAAATCCAAGTCCTGAAATATAAGCTTTGGCCCTTTTAATTTTTTTAGAAAGCAAAACCTCATTCCTTAATAACAGCGATTTTCCCAGATGAACAACTGTATCTTTCATTTGGGCCTGTTCCTTCCGGTGGCCATAAAAGCCTTTGTCAGGAAGAAGCTCTTTTATCGGGCCATTTCCAATCCACTCCGATTTCCATTCTTCACTACTTAGGATTGCAGTTTCGAAAATTGAAACCGGACTTTCATATTCAACTTCATTTTCATCCCAGATGATTACTTTCCAATAATATTTTTTATTGGATTCCAGTTTTCCACCTTCATACTCGTGATGTATGGTCTTATTTGAGTTCTGTTTGCCTGTATCCCACAAATCAGCTTTGTTATCTGCCAACAGTTTTTCAGAAGTAGCCATTAAAATCCTGAATCCAGTTTGGTCCCTGTTCCTGCCGGATGATTCTACAATCCATGAAAAACGAGGATTTCTTAGGTCTATGTCAATGGGCATTTCGGCGTATTCTACCAGTAGTTTTTTAAACGTAATGGATGTTACTTTTTCTGTTGAACATCTGTTAAACAAAACGAACAGAAAAAAAATTAACAATGGAAAAATCTTATACATTTGTTCAAATTATTATCTGGAACAATTTCTCAATAATGACTTCCAGTTCAGAGAAGTGATTTATTTGTATATCGGCCGGACTTGTGTCCTGGTTGCCCGAAGAAACACCATTGAATGCCACGCAGTACATATTCGCAGCCTTAGCGGCTTTCACTCCATTGGTGGAGTCTTCAACTACGATGCACTCTTCAGGTTTCAGCTTCAGTAATTTTGCTGTGTGTAAAAATATATCGGGTTCAGGTTTGCTTCCCCCAACCAATTCACTGCTAACCGTATAAAGAAAGAACTTCTTTAAATCTGTTTTTTCCAGAATGATTTCGATGATTTCCTGACCTGAAGATGATGC
>Ga0272443_10004791_pt1 | contig 14427 bp, 17 predicted proteins | sample SSMAcet12_FD_193581 | JGI IMG/M metagenome (GOLD analysis project Ga0272443, IMG submission 193581) | Marine sediment archaeal communities from Little Sippewissett salt marsh, Falmouth, MA, United States - SSM-Acet-12 | ecosystem: Environmental > Aquatic > Marine > Wetlands > Sediment ...
GCAGGTACGGATCCCGGCGGTCAGGGATTACTGAGATCCCGGGCCGAAGCTGCGCATGCCATGATAATCGAAGAGAACCTTCGGCGTCTGATCCGTGAGCTGATCGAGGCGCGCAAGCGGTATCCAGATGCCGCCCGCCGGCGGGGAGAGGAGGGTGCGGTCGAGCTTCGGCTGGCGGTCGATCCCGATGGACGGCTGCGGGACTGTACGCTCTACCGGCCCTCCGGAAGCACCATCCTCGACCGAGATGCTGTGAGGCTGGTACAGTCGGTTTTTCCCATCGATGCATCCATGGACAGAGAACTCTCAACTATGGTCAGGATAGACTATTCGCTGCATTAAAGATCCGTCGGCCGGGCTTCACAGCATTTAATACCGTATATCGGTCACTTAAGATGCCTGGCGGGCAAACAAAACAGCCCTGTGCAATTGTTACTCCGCTGAAGAGATCGGACAATTGACTTTACCTTGAGAAATTGTCAGGTCAGCGCCAAGCGGCTGTTAAGGAGAAGCAGTGCTGTTTGTTTGAATAAAGTCTATAGCTTCTACCGCTGTGTACACTGAGTTCTTTGATTTCCTGAAATCCTTTATATCTCTTGTAACAATACAATCAACTTCATTTTCAAATGCCAGTTCATCGATTACTGCATCCTCAAAATCTTGAATTTCAGAGTTAAGCGCTGCACGCAGTATTTTTTCATCGACGGCTAAAACTGTCAGGTTAGTAAGAAGGCTGGTAATTACCTTCTTTCTCTTTGCGTTGCTGTATTTCTGCTTCTCCAGGAAATAGGCGAGGGTTGTAAGCTCATGGGAACAAATGAAACCTTTGACACTTTTTTTAACACACAGATCAAAAATTATTACAGCAGCTTCATGGTCTGCTCTTTTATTGAGCATATCAAGGATAATATTAAGATCAACCAATATTTTTTTCATGGGAACTCTTTCTCAGCTCTTTTTTATCCGGTAGAGTCTCATTCTCAAAAATGCCGTATAGCTCCTCGGCTTCCGCTGATAATTGTGCCTGGTCTATTTGTTTCTTCAGTCTCTGGAAATACTTCTCAACTATCTTTGAAATCGATTGATGAGTATATTTCGAGTAGGTATGTGCAAACTGGATGAGGTTCTCATCGATATTCAGGGTTAATTTCTTATCCATTTCATTCGCCTCTACGTAATAAAATACAATTATAGTACGTATAGATCAAGAATATCAGCAAAGAAATGCAGGTGAATAAGGAAATACACAATTGAAATCTGATGCTGCATAACGTAATTTTCACCCGCCGCCGACTGGAAAATAGAGGAACAGATGGTCCCCGTCTCCCCGGGCTGTCTCGAAACCGCGGCGCTGACGATTGATCAGGGGTATCATGTATTTGCGGGATTCTTTTTTTACCTGAAGATGGTCGAGGAGATCGGTCACAGTAGTGCCGCCTTCAACTTCCAGCTCCGAGCGGCTGGGGACATCCTCGATCTTGAAAAATCCCATGTATTCGATGGTGACCTTCATACTCATAAGATAGTTAAACATTACAATATTTGTCAACATAATGTGGGTACGGGGTGGTGATGAGCGGCGGGGACCGCACTGCTCAATGGGTGTGACGGATCGCGATCTTGCGGCTGGCGAAGACCAGAATTCCCGTGGAGATGATCACCAGTATGAGAAGGGCCAGGATCAGGTACATCACCGCTTCCATTCCCGCCTGTTTTTCCACCAGACTCACGATCTTGACCCCGAAGGATCCGGCCCCGAAGACCAGAGTGAACTTGAGCCCGAAGCCGATGGAACGCCATCTGGCGGGGGTCAGGTAGGCTACCAGGCTGTTCTCGATGGGCTGCATTCCCAGCAGGAAGAGAACGAAGAGGCCGGTGGCCGGGATGAGAAGCCAGTTCTGCAGGAAGACGGTGCCGACGAGGAAGGGGAGGGAAATCACGAAGAACATGAGATAGGCATTGTTCAGTCTGTATCGGTCGGCGACCCGGCCTCCGACGGCCTGACCTACGATGCCGACAAGGTACACGAAGGTGGCGACGATATTCGCAGTGAGGGTGTTGAAGGCGGTGCTGTCCTCGAGGAGAACGATGTTATCGGAGATCCATCTCTGGACCTGGGCGCTGATGTTGCCGAGGCGGAACTCCAGGAAGGCCGGCAGGATCAGGCTGAAGCTGCGGAAGAGGGTGCCGCTGAAGATGAGGACTACCGCGAAGAGGATAAAGAGCCTGCGGGCGGTCCGGTCGTCGAGGGCTTCGGTCTGCATCCGGTCGCTTCCCTTCTCGAGATGGAAGGGGGCGAAAAAGGTGCTTACGCCGATCAGGAGCCCTATCAGGCCGACGATCACGAGTCCTCCCCGCCAGCCTATCAGGAAGTTGAACATGCCGACGGTAAAGGGCACCATGGCCATCCCCACGTTCCCCCAGATTCCGACGATACCGAGGGCCCGGCCCCGCTCCTTGATTCCCTGGGTCGCCAGGGCGGTTCCGGCGGGATGGTATGATCCGCAGCCGACTCCCACCAGCGCGAAGGATGCGGACAGCATCCTCAGTGACGGGTTCGTTCCGGCCAGAATGAGTCCGGCCCCTGCTATGAGCATGCCCGTACCCATGGCGGGTTTGTGACCCCAGTGGTCGCTCATCCAGCCCCAGCCGGCAGCCAGCACGCCGTAGAGGAAGTACATCCAGAAGCTGAGATTGACGACCTCGGAGATGGGCAGACCCAGATCCCGGCTCAGGGGCATCACCATTGCAGGGAATGAGAGCATGGCGAAGTGGGTAAAAAAATGGGATCCCGATGTCAGTACGAGAATCATCTTTTCATTGCGGGTCATTGATGTGTACGCTCCTTAAAAAAAAGTACCGCAGGAATTGCATACCGGCTATCGTTGAAGAATAATTGAATCAGGAGGTTAATGCAATGCATATCGGCGCCACCGAAATTATCGTCGTACTGGTGCTCTTTTTCCTGCTCTTCGGGGCCAAGAAACTTCCTGACGCGGCCCGTTCTCTGGCCAAATCCCTGAAGATTTTCAAACATGAGATGAAAAACATCTCCGAGGAGCTGGATTCGACGGAGGAGAATGGAAAGGAGAAAGGGGAGTAATTCGGATACCGGGACCTTCTGGGACCACCTTGAGATTCTGCGGAGAAAGATTCTGTTCACCGCCGCCCTCACCGGGATAGTTGCGGTGATCTTTTTCATACTGGGTGACAGAGTACTCGCCGAACTGCTGAGGTACCCCCGTGAGATGGGGATCGAGGTCGTCTATCTCAGACCTCAGGAGAAGTTCGTTGCCTACCTTCGCATGGTTACCATGTGTGCGCTCATATGCGGAATCCCTCTTGCAATCATCGAGCTGGCCTCATTCATTGTTCCCGGTCTTCACGGAAGGGAGCGGCGGATTTTCATTCCGGCGGTTGGTGTCATGCTGCTCCTCTATGCGGGAGGAGTGCTGTTCGGCTATTTCCTGCTGGTACCGTACGTGATCGGTTTTTTCTCCGCCTTCGGACGGGCGGACATTCTGCCCTTCTGGAGTATCGGCGCCTATATCCACATTCACCTCTCCCTGACCCTGCTCTGCGGGCTGATCTTCCTTTTCCCTCTGGCGCTCTTCGCCGGGGTGAAAATGGGAATCATCGATGTGGATACCCTGACCCGGGGACGCAAGTATGTCATCCTGGGCCTCTTCATCGCGGCGGCTTTCCTGACACCGCCGGATGTTTTTACCCAGATTGCAGTGGGAAGCGTGCTGTACCTGCTGTACGAGATCACGATAGCAGCCGTAAAAGTGACGATGCCGAAAAAGTCTCGAAACACTCACAGCAAGGAGAAGACGGATGAATAGGCGGGAATTTTTACGCGCAGCGGGACGGTACGGGGCGGCAGCGGGAGCGGTGTCGATCTTCGGCTGGCCGGTGAAGATATTCGGACAGAGTACCGCCGCAGGTACCTACGACCTGGCGGCGGTGATGGGCGGCGAGCCGGCCGGCATGTTCGATCGTGGAATCGCGGCGTTGGGGGGCATGGGGGCCTTCGTACGGACGGGGCAGACGGTGGTCATCAAGCCCAACGCCAGCTGGAACGTCTCACCCGAACGGGGTGCCACGACGACTCCGGCCCTGGTGCAGAGGATCGTCGAACACTGCCGGGATGCCGGAGCTTCGAAGATCTACATCCTGGACCACACCATCGACAACTGGAAGCTGGCCTACGCCACAACAGGGATCGAGACCGCCGCGCGGAACGGCGGCGCTCAGGTCGTCCCGGCCAACTCGAAGGGCTATTACCAGGAGACCGCCGTTCCGGGGGCCCGTTCCCTGCGGAAGGTCCTGGTCCATGAACTGATCCTCGAAGCGGACGTGTTCATAAACGTGCCGATCCTGAAGCATCACGGCAGCACGGGAATCACCAGCGCCATGAAAAACCTTATGGGAGTGATCTGGGACCGTTCCTTCTACCACGCCAATGATCTCCACCGCTGTATCGCCGAGTTCGGCCTGCTGAGGAAGCCCACCCTCAACGTAGTGGATGCCCACACGGTCATGATGAGCGGCGGTCCCCGGGGATCATCCTATCGCTCGTCCCTTTCGGTGAAGAAGATGCAGATAATTTCCGCGGACATCGTGGCCGCCGACGCCGCGGCTGCAAAGACCTGGGGCGCCGAACCGGAAGCTATCCGTTATATCGCCCAGGCCGCCGAACTCCGGCTGGGAATCATGGACCTCGACTCTCTGCGAATCGCCCGTATTCGGGTATAGGGGACGATAATGGGGAAAAACTCGAAGAAAGCCTACACGATTCTGCGGCGTGCACGGATAACTGTCGCCGCCGCGGTATTCATCCTCCTGTACCTCTCTCTCAGTCTGACCGGACCGCTATACTCAAGTATCCTGGAGTTCCTCACGTCCCTCCAGCTGCTTCCCTCCCTGATCAACGTGATCTTCGCAGGGGCGTCATGGCTGTCGGCGGGATTCGTGCCGGTGATGCTTCTCACGCTGCTGGTTGGCAGGCTCTACTGTTCGACCCTCTGCCCTCTGGGAATCCTGCAGGACCTCATTATCTTCTTCTCCCGGAAAGTGAAACGGCGGCGGATGCATCCATTGCCGCCGAACTGGAGCGTGCATCTCACCGCAGGACTGCTGCCGGTAGTACTGGCGGCGGCCGGGATACCATCGCTCCTGGGCTTGCTCGAGCCATTCGCCTTCTGGGGCCGGACCTTCCGGGACTTCATTGTACCCGCCGGCGCGCTCGCGAGTTCGGGAGCCGTGGAGGTGTTCAAGCTCTTCGAAGTCTACCTGGCGCCGATCCCCTTCAGGGGAGAACCCGGAGCGGTTGCGCTGACTGCCGCTCTCATCGCGCTGCTGATATTTTTTACCGTGAAGTACGGCCGGTGGTACTGCAACCGACTCTGTCCGGCCGGCTGCGCGCTGAGAATAATGAGTCTGCGTCCGGTGTGGAGTATCCAGTTCAACCTGGAAAAATGTACCTCCTGCGGGATCTGCGCCCGGGTGTGCCGAAGCGGCTGTATCGATGTACCCGCGCACAAGCTCTCCTCCGACCGTTGCGTCATGTGTCTGGATTGTCTGGAAGCCTGCCCCTTCGGTGCCCTCGATGTGGCGCCGAACTACGGGCCGGGACGGAATCCGGCACGTGAGAAGGTCCGTGAAACGACGACGGGAGCTCCCGATCCGCAGAGGAGAAAAGCGGTCCTGGTCACCGCAGGCGCCCTCATAGCCGCAGGCGGGGCAGGTATACTCAGGGCCGTCACGGGAGGCAGCAGAAAATCCGCAGGGGACACCGTGATTCCTCCCGGATCGCGCTCCGTCGAGTGGTTTACTTCCCGCTGCATCTCCTGTCACACCTGCGTCTCCGCCTGCCCGACCCACGTTCTGCAGCCGTCCTTCTTCGCCCTCGGCGCGGCGGGATTCCTGCAGCCGGTGATGGATTACCGTGTCGGTTACTGCGAATGGGAGTGCAACGCCTGTTCACAGGTCTGTCCCACCGGCGCGATTTCACCGATCTCCATAGCGAAAAAACAGGCGACGCAGCTGGGAAGAGTCGAGTTCGTGGAAGATCGCTGCGTCGTCTTCACACAGGGGACCGCCTGCGGAGCCTGCGGGGAGGTCTGTCCCACCCAGGCGGTACGTATGGTTCCCTACCTCGGCGATCTGACCCAGCCGCTGACGGACAATGCCATATGCTCCGGCTGCGGGAACTGCGAATACGCCTGCCCGGTGGAGGGGGAGAAGGCAATCTTTGTCCGGGGAATTCCGGTCCATCAGCCGCGGGAGGTCCGGAAGCAGCTGCAGAGCGAACCGGAGCTCGAAGTCCCTGAGGAGTTTCCTTTTTAAAAAATACCGAAGCATAGCCGACGGCTCGAAGATCGGGACTTGCGGAGACTCTGGAACAGTGCAGCCGGGAAGACCGCCGGATCTATTCGGACAGTTCTTCGGTATACAGTACCGTTTTGTTCCGGCCGGTATTCTTTCCGTTGTAGAGGGCCAGATCGGCGTGTTTGATTAGTGTGTCGACATTAGGATGATCTTGAAAAACGGCGATCCCGAAGGTCATTGTTATGTCCGAAAGAGTATCATTGTTACACTGGTATTGCTTCTTTTCGATGAAGTAGCGGATTTTCTCCGCGAGGGTGAAAGAACCGCTTTCATCGGTCTCCGGCAGAAGGAACATGAATTCTTCACCGCCCCACCTGGAAACGTGGTCCTGCTTCCTGATCGCCGATAGAAAGGTCTGCGCGATGCTCCTCAGGACCGCATCGCCGCAGTCGTGTCCGTAGGTGTCGTTCACCCGTTTGAAGTGGTCGATATCAGTCAGGATGATGGAGAAGGGCGTATCATTCCTGATTGAGCGTTCGATCTCGTATTCGATGAAGTCCATCATCTTCCTTCGGTTGAAGAGTCCGGTCAGCACATCCTTCGTGGCTTTTTCATACAGCTGTCTGTTCACCTTCTCCAGCTCCTCCTTGGAGCTGCGAAGATCATCCTCCATCTGTATACCCCGGAGGATCTCCTTGTTCAGGTCTACGTTTATCTGTTCGAGCTTCTCCCGGTAATCCTTCAGTTCGAGATGGGTCCTCACCCTGACCAGTACCTCCGCCTGTTTGAAAGGTTTCAGGATATAATCCACCGCCCCGGCTTTGAAACCCTTCATTATACTGCGCTTGTCCATGTGAGAGGTGAGGAAAAGAATGGGGATCTCCCGGTATTCGGGAATCTGGTGGATCTTCTGACAGAGTTTGTAGCCGTTGAATTGCTTGTCGGTGATATCGAGTAGGATCAGGTCCAGGCCGTGCCCATTTATCTGTTCTATGGTCTCAGCTTCGGAATGTGAACGGGAGAGCTTGTAACGCTGGCCTCTGAGACAGGTTTTTATCAGGTTGTATTCTTCTTCATTGGTACTTATGAGCAGAAGATTACTGCTTTTTCCCGCCATGGGCGAACTCCCGCACTATGCTATTTTTTTAAGCTTAGTAAAATAAAAAGTAAAATGCGAGTCTTTTCATATTAATCCTGATCGGGTATTCTGTGTGTATGAAGCAGTTTGAATTTAATCAAGTGACGACCCGCGGCGGCGACCGCGGAGAATCGAGCCTTGCAGATGGGGAGAGGAGACGGAAGGACGATCTCTTTTTTCACACCCTGGGTACAATCGACGAGCTGAATTCGCAGATCGGCGTAGTGAGGGCCCATCTCGGGCAGGAATCCGAGCCCCTCCGGAAGCGGTTCAAAAAAAGCGGCGGAGACCTCGTACGCATCCAGAAGAACCTGCAGATCATCGGAGGAATGGCTGCGGTACCCCGCTGGTCCAGGCTGTTCAGCAGCTCCGGGAAGATCGACCCTTCGGAGATCGAGGAATTGGAAGAGCAGGAGCGTGCCCTGATGAAACACACTTCGGTGCCGCAGCAGTTCGTTCAGCCCGGCGAGACGGTCCTGTCGGCCTGTATCCATGTAGCCCGCACTGTGTGCCGGCGGTCGGAGAGGTGGGTGGTCAACTGTATCCGGGAACGGGGGCTCGATCATCTGATAACGGCACAGCAGTACCTCAACCGCCTTGCGGATTATCTGTTCGTTATGGCGCTGTGGTACGAACAAAACAGAGAGGAGTAGACGATGGAATCGTACAACTGGAATGACCTGCCCCGGCGGAGAAAAGGCGAAGGCATACATCTGCAGACGGTGCACAGCGGCAGAATGACCGTGGCCCACTGGAGCTTCGACCCGGACACCGACCTGCCCGAACACTCACACCCCCATGAGCAGATTGCCATGCTGCAGGAGGGACGCTTCGTACTGACGGTGAACGGTGAAGACAGGGAGTTGTCGCCGGGAGAAGTGGTGGTCATACCGCCCGATGTTCCCCATTGCGGCCGGGCTATCACCGCGAGCCGGGTGATCGATGTCTTTTCCCCCGTCAGGGAAGATATGCGGGATTAATCCTACATCTGTGTAGGTTATTTTTTAATTAACTACATATTGGTAGTATTTTCTCTACTCATCTCCGCCTCCCCTCATTGTAGTCTTCCGCTAATTTATACTGCGATAATTAGTTGAACTCTATGCTCTCTTCTCCGGCCGGTTTTGGCACACCGCTTGCACCTCTATGGGTAACAACAACGTGGAGGTTTCATAATGGGGAAAACGGTTCTCAGACGGCTCGGGGGTGTGACAGTGCTGCTGTTTATCACCAGTTCACTTTCGGCGGAGGGAATGATGGTCGAGGAGATGCTGCGTTTCGAGCAGGCCTTCGATATGATCTGGCTCATTCTGGCGGCGGCCCTCGTATTTCTGATGCAGGCCGGGTTCGCTATGGTCGAAGCGGGATTAACCCGGGCTAAGAATGCCGGCAACATCATGATGAAGAACCTGATGGATTTTTCCGCGGGTTCAGTGGCCTACTGGGCTGTGGGATGGGCACTTATGTACGGCGCCTCCGCCGCCGGCTTGATCGGTACTGACCAGTTCTTTCTGGCAGGTGCCGACGGTATCGTGTATCGGGACTGGATGTTTCAGGTAGTCTTCGCCGCGACCGCGGCGACCATAGTTTCCGGCGCCATGGCGGAGCGTACGAAGTTCACCGGCTACATCATCTACAGCGTGGTGATATCCGCTCTGATCTATCCAATATCCGGTCATTGGATATGGAACGGCGGCTGGCTTGCCGAACGCGGCTTTCACGACTTTGCGGGCAGCACGGTGGTCCACTCTGTGGGCGCGTGGTCGGCGCTGGTCGGCGCGTACGTACTCGGACCTCGCAGGGGAAAGTACCTGCGGAAAAATGGTGAAGTCTCAGTCAAGGCAATTCCGGGACACAACATGCCTCTGGCCGCTTTAGGGGTCTTCCTCCTCTGGTTCGGATGGTACGGTTTCAATGCAGGCAGTACCCTCTCCGGTACGGACCCGACTATTGCGCATGTTGCGGTGACCACCACTCTGGCGGCTTCGGCGGGCGCGATCGGGGCCATGTCGGCATCCTGGGCAGGATTCGGCAAACCCGATCTGAGCATGTCGTTGAACGGTGCCCTTGCCGGTCTGGTGGGTATAACCGCCGGCACCTGGGTGGTCAACCCTCCCGGTTCGCTCATAATCGGTCTCGTGTCGGGAGTCCTTGTGGTCCTGGCGGTGGAGTTTATCGACAAAGTCCTTCACATCGACGATCCGGTCGGAGCGGTGAGCGTCCACGGCGTCTGCGGTGCCTGGGGAACTCTGGCGGTAGGCCTCTTTGCGGACGGAGTGAACGATCCCGGGATCACGGGACTGTTCTACGGAGGCGGAACGGACCAGCTCCTCATACAGCTTCTGGGCATCGGTGCGGTCCTTCTCTGGGTGCTGGCAACAGCGGGTATCCTGTTCGGCGTGCTGAAGTCTATGGGGCTTCTGCGGGTTACCGAGAAGGAGGAGCTGATGGGGCTCGACGTCGGCGAACACGGAATGGAGTCCTACAGCGGGTTCCAGATCTTCAGCAACATGTAGGGGGTGAGAATAATGAGACTGATAATTGCCTATATACAGCCACACATGCTGAACAGCGTGAAGGAAGAGCTCTACAAGGCGGAGGTTTACAAGATCTCCGTCACGAACTCCCTCGGCTGCGGCCAGCAGAAAGGCTACACCGAATCATATCGCGGGGTCGCCATCGAGGTGAACCTTCTGAAGAAGACCCGGATCGAGATCGCGGTGAACGAGGATTTCGTCCAGCCGACCATCGACGCAATTATTGCAGGCGCTCACACCGGTGAGATCGGGGACGGGAAGATATTCGTCCTGCCCCTCGATACTGTAATCCGTATACGCAGCGGTGAGGAGGGAAGCGCTGCTATAGGTTGAAATAAGGAGGCTGAGGGAAGGTGCCCGGGGGTCAGTGCAGTACAGTGCGCTCAGTCCCCGGGTGCCGTTTTCTATCAGGCTTCGAACTCGCCGATGAAGCGCTCGATCTGCCGCGGATCGATCTTGTCGATATTCTGATCGGAGCCGGCGATTTTTTTCAGGATGAACCGCTCGACGGAATTCATCTTCTCGAAGGTGAGGGCACCTCCGAGGACCGCACGGGCCTTAGCCTTGTCCACCAGGAGCGGCGGAAAATTTTTCCTGAACAGATCCTGTGCCTCCTCTTCGGGAGTCAGACAGCATAGGAAGAGGGCGAATTCCTTCTCCCGGATCGCATCGGCTGAGTTGAAGCACAGGGTCCGGACCTTCCTGTTGATTCTGCCGGCATGGATGTTGCTGCCGATGATGATCCTGTCGAAGCCGTCCAGTTCCGGCGCTTTGTCGTCGCGGAGGTTTATACCTATTGTCTCTCCCTTCAGAGCGGCCGTCATGATCTCCACGCATTTCTCGGCGGCGCCGTATTTCGAGTAATATACAATCAAATTTTTCATACTGCTGCTCCATTCTTCTAAAAAGTGATGATCTCGTATCCCTCTGCGAGATACCGGCTCATGCCGGGATGTCCGGACATGTCGTCGCACAATGGCAGCTGGTTCTTTTCTGCTGCTGCAAGTGAACCCATCTTCGAGGCGCAGGCCCGGCACACGCAGTCGAGCAGGCCCTGCTCGAGGCACTTCTGATACAGCCCGCGGAAGGGGGTCTCCGGATTCTCGAAGTCGTTTATCAGGCCGGCGGCGCTGCCCTCGATGATCAGTTTGACCTCGTATCCCTTGTCGGCCATGTCGATGGCATTCAGAAGGGCGTGGGCGAAACACATCAGCTCTCCATTGAAGGCGAACAGGGCGTATTTTTTCTTCACTCCGTCTCCTCCAGTTCTATTTTCAGACGCTTATTGATCTTCCCCTTGCTCTTGTGCCCGACGATGCGGAAGGTTCCGACTTCGCTGGTGTTGGCAACGTGGGTGCCGCCGTCCGCCTGCAGATCGAGTCCTTCGATCTCCACGACCCGGATTTTGGTGAGACTGTCCGGCAGGAGGTTGATTTTGGTGCGGATGAGATCGGGGATCTGTTCGGCCTCTTCCCGGGGGAGGATCCGTACGGATATGGGACGTCCCGCTTCGATCTCGATATTCACCTTCTCTTCGATTTCGTGGACCAGTTCAGCGGAAAAATTTTCGAACTCGAAGTCCATCCTCCCTGCAAGAGGCTCCATATTCCCCCCGGTGACCTGGGCCTGGTAATCCCTCCAAACGACTCCGCACAGTACGTGCATGGCGGAGTGGGTCCGCATCAGCTTGTACCGGTGAGACCAGTCGAGGTGGGCGGTCACTCTGGTTCCAGGTTCGGGGAGCCCGCCGTCGGTGATGTGGAGAATGTCTTCTCCCTGCCGGACGATCTTGGTCAGTTCGATCTTCTTCCCGTCGAACTCGACAGTTCCCCGGTCGGCCGGCTGTCCGCCGCCTCCCGGGAAAAAGGCGGTCCTGTCGAGCGTAAACGCCCCCTGTTCCGGATCGACGCCGGTCACTTCGGCTTCGAAGTCACGAATATATGAATCGGTCTGATACAACAGTTCTGTCATCTCTTTTTCCCTCCGTGTTGATGCTACAGTATACCGTCACATCCCGCTCCGATGCAAATAGTTCCAGGAGCATAAAATGGCGGTGGCTCCAAACCGGTCTTAGGTAGATAAATTAGTAAAATTGTATGTTTTTAATTTATGGAGGTGTATTTGTGTTAATTGTGTTAAATAGGTATTGACAAATTTTTCACGCCTGTGTAATAATTCTGCATGGAGACTATTGAGGTCTTTTTTCATAATCACTCACTTCATGATGTATATACAGAGGCATGCTTCGGCATGCCTGTTTTTGCATACCCGGGCGGGACGGGTCCGATCCGCCCGGGTTCACTGTGTGAAACCCCGAGCCGGGACAGGCGCTGCAGCGTCACCGGTTCGGGGTTTTTTTGTTTTTCTGACTTATTATGTGAAAAAATGGAGGATTAGATGGTGTATCAGTTTCCCCGTGGACTCAGCTACGACGATGTTCTTTTAGAGCCGGCTTATTCGGAAGTGCTTCCTTCACAGGTCAGCACGCGTACCTTTCTGACTCCCCAGCTCGAGCTGGCTATACCGATCATTTCGGCGGCGATGGACACGGTCACGGAGCATGAAATGGCTGCTTCCCTGGGCGACAATGGCGGGGCGGGGGTGATCCACCGCAATATGACTCCACAGGCGCAGGCTGAACAAGTCCAGATGGCCAAATCGGCTGTCCGAAGCAGCAGCGAAACAGCCGCCAAGAACCGCGCCGCAGGCAGCGCCACGAGCGAAGCCCGGATCGTAGGGGCGGCTGTGGCGCCGGCTGATTACCTGACCAGGATGCCCCTCCTCTGCGAAGCAGGGGTCGATTTCGTGGTCATTGACACTGCTCATGGAGACTCGAAGAACGTCCTCGATACAGTCGCCGCGATAAAGAGAGAATATTCCGTTCCGGTGGTCGGAGGGAATGTCGCCACCGCCGGCGGAACCCGCCGGCTCATTGAAGCGGGGGCGGATGCGGTCAAGGTCGGAGTCGGACCCGGATCCATCTGTACCACCAGGGTCGTCGCCGGAGTCGGAGTGCCTCAGCTTTCGGCGGTGATGAACTGCGCGGCGGAAGCGGACCGCTACGGGATTCCTGTGATCGCCGACGGAGGAATCCGGTACTCGGGAGATATCGTCAAAGCCATCGCGGCGGGAGCTTCGTCTGTCATGCTCGGGAACCTCCTGGCCGGAATCAGGGAAACTCCCGGCATGGTCTTCGAGCAGGACGGACAGCTCTATAAACGATACCGCGGAATGGGTTCGGAAGGGGCCCTCAAGGCCGGCGGCGCAGACCGTTATCAGAGCGGAAAAGATGATATTCCCGTACCGGAAGGGGTCGAAGGGCTGGTTGTAGTGAAGGGCGGTCTTGATGATTTTATCTATCAGCTTGTGCAGGGCCTGCGTAAGGGTATGGGCTACTGCGGCTGTGCGAGTTTAGCCGAGCTGCAGAAACATCACAACTTCGTACAATTGACCGGAGCGGGTTTGCGTGAGAGTCACGCCCATACACTGGTAGGAGTCAAGAACACCGTCAATTACAGTCACATCCTCGAATATACGGGTTAGGTTCGTGTCGAATACAACTCTTCAGACTATCTCCACTTCGTCCTCAGTTTCGCGGGTCCATCGTGTCTATGTGGAAAAAAGAGAGCTCTTCAGCACCGAAGCGGCATCGCTGTTCAGGATTCTGAAGGAGCAGCTCTCTGTTTTCCCCCTTGTAAAGGTGCGGACTCTCAGCCGGTATGATTATCTCTACCCAGGAGATGAGTTCTATGAAGCGGTCAGGGACCAGGTACTCTCGGATCCGGTGACCGACCAGGTACACGAAACTGACCTGCCGCCGGGAGAATACTCCGTCATCGCCGTTGAATATCTTCCGGGGCAGTACGATGCGCGGGCCGAGGCGGCTTCCCAGGCGATCAGCATCATTCTGGACAGCCCTCCATCTCCCGTGCGGTGCGCACGGATCTATCTCCTCTACGGAGATCTGACGGAAGACCATCTCGATACAGTCCGAAGGTACCTCATCAATCCGGTCGACTCCCGTGAGGCGGTCCTCGAGGTCCCGGAGACACTCGAAATAGAACTGACCGAGCCTTCCGGGGTACCGGTTGTGGAGGGCTTCACTGGTATGAGCTCCCGGCAGCTGGCTGCCTTGAGGGAAGAGCTCGGACTGGCGATGTTCCAGGCCGATATCGAGCTGTGCAGGCAATATTTTTCCGAACAGGAGGGGCGGGATCCGACCCTGGCCGAACTGAAGATCCTGGACACATACTGGTCCGACCACTGCCGGCACACCACCTTCACTACCGGACTTAAGAGCATCACCGTCGAACCAGGTACGATGAATGAGCCCGCGGCTGCTGCTCTGAAGAGGTTCCGGAAGCTGTCCGGAACTGACGGAGCTCTCCAGGGCGGCGGCCCCGGGAAGACCGGCGAAAC
>Ga0272443_10004792_pt1 | contig 14426 bp, 11 predicted proteins | sample SSMAcet12_FD_193581 | JGI IMG/M metagenome (GOLD analysis project Ga0272443, IMG submission 193581) | Marine sediment archaeal communities from Little Sippewissett salt marsh, Falmouth, MA, United States - SSM-Acet-12 | ecosystem: Environmental > Aquatic > Marine > Wetlands > Sediment ...
CCGATTCGTCTTGTAAGATTCTTTCTCCATCCTAGTCGGCCTACCAACTTTTGGTTTTTTCCAATTACGTTTGTTAATCGATATATTGCTACGTATATGTCTTTTCCTGAGATACTTTCTTATTTCTATATCATCGTAAGCAGCATCTGCTACAACCTCATCAGGCCTCGTTCTGGGACGACCCCGTTTCGTTTTGATCTTAATGTTGTCCATGACATCAATGAATTTTTTACTATCATGTTGACTACCCAAACCCGTCAAAATGCTTAAAGGGAGGCCTAACGTGCATACACCAGCATGAACCTTTACCCCTTTTTTTTTCTTATGTCCATTATATGCAACAAGCTCACCTCCTTTTTTTTGCTTCTATAAGTGTGCTATCTATAGAAACAACATCTAGTGATGTTATATTGTGCTCATACGCAGTATTCTTTATCGCGTTGAAAATACGTTCCCAAGTACCATCTTCCGAGCACCTTTTCAACCGTCTTCAGGCAGTAACGTAAGAGCCGTAACACTTAGGCATATCACGCCAATTACACCCAGTGAATAAAACATAGAGGACGCCGTTAATGGTTTTACGATCGTCAGCCCTCTTTCTGCCCACGATTGGTTGGGGTGGTAGGTAGTCCTTTATGTACTCCCACTGAATATCTGTGAGTTCTTGGAATTCCATGATAAAATAGTTAAATAAGGGTCAAGGTAGTATAAATAGTTTTGAAACCAGCTCTACGTAAAGAGGCTTGCAGTAATTTATTTGGATTTATTTGTATATAGGAGCGTAAGAATCCCTGTGATGAGAGCAACTATCGCAATTGTGAGTTCGATTATGGTACGAATATCATCTAGCCATCCATTTTCGTCACCTAATATCTCGGCTGAATTAATATAGTATGATTGAATAAGGTTATTTCCGGTATAATTTTGATCTTTAACGCGAACTTGGATGCAGTAGTGTCCACCTTCTAATGGTGTGAAAAGCCACACATTCTCAGATCCCGTTTGCACTTTGGTCCATTCGTTGCCATATCCAGCTTTATTCAATATAAATTCGTAGGTTATGGTATCGTTTTCGGCATCAGTTGCGTTTGCCGTCCACAATATATCCGTTCCGACATCACTGGGACCTGTTCTGTTTGGTTTAAGATCATGGAGTCTGGGTGGATGATTCACCCCCTCATAACTAGGTGGCTCTTTTAGTTCGATACTATAGTTTGCGGTAAGGTTATCGTCCCACTTATCAGGGTCCGTATTTTTGACATCTCTGATGCGAACTTGAACTTCATACTCTCCTTGATACTCAGGAGTCCAACTAAACTGACTCTGATTAGTCCAGTTCTGAAGTGGTTTCCATGTTCTATCGATTGAAGGTTTTCTCTGCCAGAAACTGTAGCGGATTTTTTCACCGTCAGGATCAGTTGCACTCGCAACCCATTTCACAGTCGTGTTGACAGGTTGGGGGCTCAGTTTGTCCGGTTTTAGGCTTTTCATTGTAGGCGGCCGGTAGATGGTATAGTTTGCAGTGCAATTATCGTCCCACTTATCAGGGTCCGTATTTTTGATATCCCTGACGCGAACTTGAACTTCATACTCTCCTTGATACTCAGGAGTCCAACTAAACTGACTCTGATTAGTCCAGTTCTGAAGTGGTTTCCATGTTCTATCGATTGAAGGTTTTCTCTGCCAGAAACTGTAGCGGATTTTTTCACTGTCAGGATCAGTTGCACTCGCGACCCATTTCACAACCGTGTTGGTGGGCTGGGGGCTCAGTTTGTCCGGTTTTAGGTTGTCAATTGTAGGTAGCTCATTAAAGGACATATTACTTGTTTCATTGTCATCAACCGCCATGCCTGCTAAAGTTATGCTGAGAACCACGAAAGCAATCAGTTCTATCCTCACCTATCAAACCACTTATATTTCAATTGACAAAATCATAATTGCTATGATAATATGAAGTCCTTTCTGTGAGTATTACAACAAATCCCCATAATATTATATATGTACATTCGTGCGAACTCGCCTCAAATATTATATGCGCAAGAATATATATAATATAATTTGAGGCCCACGTTAATCATAACGTGTAAATACTAGCCACTAATATTAGAAAGACCAAACGCGGGGGAGGGCACGACATCTGGATCACAAAGAGCTGCACGAGTCGGCAGGAGTCTTCGCGGCGATTCTACTAGGTTTCGCCTTGAGGATGGCCCCTCTGAGAAACACGCTCGTCGACGGCGACGTTCTGTTCTACGGTTCAGATTCGTTCTATCACATGCGCAGAGTCGCATACACTTTTGACCACTTCCCCCATACGCTATGGTTCGATTCCTATCTAGATTATCCTCACGGCTTGAGACTTACATGGCCCCCTCTTTTTGATCAGTTGATTGCAGGAATATCCCTCATTTTGGGCACAGATTCCCCGAGATCGGTAGAAATCATCGGAGCAATCATCCCGCCCTTTCTTGGTGGTATCACAATCTTCGTGCTATATTACTTGGCCCGAGAGCTTTTCGACCGTCGAGTGGCTCTGCTTTCCGCCTTCATGCTGGCGATATCTCCTCAGCACGTGAGCGTATCCTGTTTCGGTCGACCAGATCACCACGTCCTCGAGACACTCCTCCTGGTCGGAATCGTCCTCTTTTTGATGATGGCTTTTGCCAGAAATGAACGTCGAAACGCCTTTGCAATCATTGCTGGCGCACTGATGGCGGCTCTAGCCTACACCTGGATAGGAACGCCGATCTACTTGAGCCTCTTTCTGATCTACGCCGTTGCCCAGATCACCCTCGACTTACACGACGGAAAATCGTCAAACGATACTCTCAAAATCCTCACGATCTCCTTTGCGACTGCGATTTTGCTTTTATCTCCATTTTGGAATGAGATCTGGCTCAAACCTTCGTTCTTCGCAGCTTTGGGGATTCTGATTTCTATGCCCGTTCTCCATACAAGCTCACTGATTTTCCTGAAGAAAGACGTTCCCAGGGAGGTGTTCCCACTGATGGCGGCGGCGTTGGCCTATATCCTCTTCATAGCAGCATACTCGCTTGATCAAACCCAAGACGTCTATTATCTGTTTTGCTCGGGGTTGAACTACCTCTTTGGAGGAGACCTTTCCTGGAAGGTGACCGAAGCTGCGCCCCTCTATGCGGCGATAAAGCCAGTTTCAGTTATCGGCCTCAACCTGACGCTCGCCATCATGGGTTTCGCCTATATGTGGCATTCTAACATCCATCGAACTCAAATGCTCTTTCTGGTATGGTCACTATCCATATTGGCCTTGGCAATTATTCAAAATCGATTTTTATATGTCCTCTCTATCAATATATCAATCTTGATCGCCTTATTCTTCTTCCGTGCGCTAAAAATTGCTTGCAATGCGGAATGGGCCAAGAAGAACACCGAAGCTTCCAGATACATCGCCCCAACGCTTCTGGCGCTCATTCTCTTGCCATCGGCGACCAGCATGATCCCCGTTTTCATGACAAGTCCAAACATCATCGAGGATAACTGGCTAGAACCTCTCCAATGGCTAAAAGATAACTCGCCCTCAACCAGCAATTTTGATGATCCCCTCCAGGTTCCAGAATACAGTATCCTCACTTGGTGGGATTGTGGTAACTGGATCGTCTATCAGGCCCAAAGGCCAGTGGTTGCGAACAACTTCCAGGAAGGTGCCAAAGACGCAGCCCAATTCTTCCTCTCTGACGACGAGGCAGGATCTATGGGGATCTTGGAGGTGCGGGGGGCAAAGTACGTGATAACAGACTCGGAGATGTTGAATGTCGGCCTTCCTGGAATCATATTGTGGACGAAACGCGATCCTTCCATGTATTTCCAGGTAAGTGAATATCGAGATGATCGAGCCTATTTGACCTTAAACTATACCGATAAGCTCATGAATACCACTCTTGCAAGATGTCATCTTTTTGATTGCAACGGGATGGATGGCATTCGACTGATATACGAATCTCGCATGAAAGAGGAGCTGAATTCCCCAGCAAAACATGTCAAGATCTTCGAGCGTGTTCCTGGGGCCAGGATCAAAGGAAGGACAGAAGATCCCGTACACGCGAGCCTGAACTTAACTTCTAATCAGGGAAGGCGGTTTCAGTACAGCAAAGAGGCCTTGCCGCGTGATGGGATCTATGAGATCGTGGTTCCCTACTCGACCGAGAATCGGTACGGCGTACATTCTGTCGGACGTTATCTGGTATTTTCTGGGAAGGATATCCAGGAGATCGAGGTAGTTGAGGAGGATATCATTCAGGGCAGGACTATCCAGGTTGACTTCTGAGCCGATGCTAATTTAGGAGTTACGCACTTGATAATTAAAACCGAGCACATGAGAGCTGGTCAAGAATATCATGCTTTAGACCGTTTGGTGCTTCTTGCTACTGTTTTTCTGTTCAACTGCGTAAGTCCTATAATTTTTGGCGCGAATTTATCGGGAGACTCAAACCCGGCCACAAATTTACAGAAATTGTAAATAGTGCCTATGTTCGGCACTTTGCCCTTAAAAGGTAAATTTATGTACAATAAGGGCGATGACCCACGCGTAAACTACAAGAAATTGCACAAATATGAAATTATTAAAATATTTTATACATAACTGCAGAATATGGAATGGACGCCAAATTTGACACTTATCTGATTCGCAAGACGATGTCGACCCGAGAAAACACCAGCCTTGTAGCAGATGCCTTCTTTGATATGCTGCATTAAGCATCAAGTCTAAGGTTCGTGACTATTCGAGAAGAATACCCTCGCCTCAGGCCCTCGTTGAAGAGATACCGAAGAAGGGTCCACCAAAATAACGTATCCGATGGCTGGTGTAGTCATTTTGATACTCTTATTTGAGGACTTGTTATTGACATTCAGAGAGAGGGACGTGAGCGGAACTCCTGCCCGAAAATGCAGGTAACTCCCTCCAATTTTCTCTCAACTATGAACCAGTACCTGCGAGAAAACATCACACCTAAGTTTATATGTGTAGGGGACATCATTACACAAGGAGGCATTTGATGAGTACCAGACTTCCTTATTCTACATATTTCGCAGCACTCCTGCTGCTTTTAGCGCTGGCATCGCCCGTCTTCGCGCAGGAGAACGCCGACACAGAAAATCCAGAAATCGCCGAGCTCGGAATGGAAACGAAGTCGGTGAACAAGATAGCCGAGAACATGAAGCGAAAACCACTGCAGGAGATGAGCAAGCATACTACAGATGAGGTACCTCAGCAGCTGGGGATTCGCGGAATAGAAAAGCCGGTCTACGGAATAGGTGGTGACGGAAAACCACTTTACGACACTCAGGAGTATACAAGAGATCTACCCCTCTATGACACCCAAAAGTACTCAAGAGACTTGCCGCTACGAAATACTCAGAAGTATCCCGAAGGTCGTACAACTTACGACACCCAGGAGTATACGAGAGATCTGCCGCTACGGAACACTCAGAAATATCCCGAAGGTCGTACAACTTACGACACCCAGGAGTATACGAGAAATCTGACACTATACGAAATCCAGAGCAAGATCAAGTCTCTCAACGAACTTGGGATGAAAAAGAAAGGGATCTACGAGATCTGACAACGATCTGACCAAAACCTCTATGGACCGATGTACTCAACAGAAGACTCAAAGCCGTAACCTTCACAGCGACGAGCCTGGCGAGAAGCAAGCTTTGCCTCTGCGCCCTTTGAGATACCCACACAGAACAAGTGAATAGAGGACGACAAAGAGAGAACGTGACATCTCTGAGGAGGCCGCCCCCTCAGAGATACCTTTCAATTTTGTTTTTCAAAGTGCTCTTAGGATAGGCACCCACCATCTGATCGATGATCTGGCCGTTCTTGAAAACCAGCATCGTGGGTATGGCCATAATCCCATATTTGCTGGCAGTCTTCATATTCTGATCCACATTCAACTTTCCAAAGATCACTTTCCCTTTTAGCTCTCCTGCAAGCTCTTCGATGACGGGTGCAATCATCCTGCAGGGACCACACCACTCAGCCCAACAATCCACAATGACCAAGGGATATTTAGAAACTAAACCTTCGAAGGAATCGTCCGTCGCCTCTAAGGGCACGTCTGGGAAATCTTCTCCAGGATTCTCGACCATGTTCTTCATCTCCTCCAGCTTCTTTTTTCGAATCTTTTCAAGTTCCTCATCCAAAAATCAATCCTCCAATCGCGCCTTTGCCTCCTCTATCAACGACTTGAAGTGGTCCAGGTCAACTGGCATGATATCGGTGACGAGCAAGGTGTAATCAAGAAACTCTATCAGGTCCTCCTGATAATCCATGACGTTCCCCAAGCTGTCGATGAAGATGGCGCCCTTAAAAGGAGCAAGTTGAAATCGGGCCTCTTCTTGGTCCCACCTCATCCTGTCAAACATATCTCGCCAGCTTTTGATCCATCCTGGAGATAGATAAAAATAGAGACCGTTTTCGGCGATCTCCACCACCTTTTCGCGGGTTATCAAAGCATCGACGCAGTTTTGACAATCCAGCAGCTCGGCTTTGTAAGGTGCGAGGATTTCGGCCATTTTGGGGTGGCACTCGCCATAAGCGACGATGATGCCCTCACAACTTTTGCACTCCACCAACTTGGCCTTGAGATCAGATTCCAGATCGTCGAAGTCGACGTGGAGTCCCGGATCCAGGTAATGGAACTCTGCGGGAAAGTCCAGTTCGTCCGCGATCTTCTCGATCTCGTCTTTGAATATACCACACGCGATGATTGCGTACATAAGCAAGGTTAACAGTTATTGGTATGTTATATATCGGTTATCCGCAGTCGTCATCTCAAAAGACGTCATAGAATTGGAGCTTACAGGAATTCGAGCGATTTTCCTCGACCTTCATCCAGGGCCTTGGCGTAGATCTTGCTGGCTGTGGAAATATCCTGGATGGCAAGCCCGGTGGAGTCAAATACCGTGATCTCTTCGTCGCCCACCCTTCCCGGAACCTTCCCGACAACGACTTCGCCTATCTGGGCGTAGATATCGCCCTCTTTCAACACGCCTCCAGACAAAGGCACGTTGACTTCTCCGGAATGGGATGCCTGTGTGATATCGTCTACCACCACCTTTGACCTCAAGAGAATTTCGGCCTCCAGCTCCTGTTTTCCTTTGGCATCGGCACCGATGGCGTTTATGTGGGTTCCGTCAAAGATCCATTCGTCTTTTACTACGGGTCTTCGAGAGGGTGTAACCGTCACGAGAATGTCGCAGTCACAGACCTCTTTTGCATCGGTGGTGAGCTGATACTCGGCGTCCAAGTGGGGTCTACAGTCATTCTCAAAATCACGGCAAAGATCTATGTTCAAATCGGCAACCTTGACCGTGTCTATCTTGAAGAGTTTGCTCAAGGCCAATAGCTGTGTTCTGCCCTGAACTCCTGCACCTATGACTCCCACCACCGAAGATTCCTTTCTTGCCAGATACTTGGCTGCAACCGCTCCTGCAGCGCCGGTTCTCATGCTGGTGAGATAGGTTCCACCCATGATCGCCAAAGGTGCCCCGGTTTGAGGTGAATTCAATATGACCACTGCCATGACCGTGGGGATTCCTTTCTGCGGATTTTCGGTGTGGACGTTCACGATCTTGACCCCGGTTCTGTCTTCACCTTCGAGGTAAGCAGGCATGGTTCGAAGGTCGCCGTTGTACTTTTCGTAATAGAGATAGGATTTGGGCGGCATCTGAACCTGATTCCGACCTTGTTCTCTGAAAGCCTCTTCCACGGCGTCCATCGCGTCTTCTGTGGTGAGCAGCGATCTAACGTCTCCCTCTGACAACCATAAGATCTCCAATCAGAACACCTCAAGATATTAAGATCCTGAAAAGAGAAATATCCTTTGCCCAACCGATGGAAAAGGCTATCCACTTTTGAGGTGACCTTGAGATCAAATGGAAGAGTACGACGTGGCAGTGATCGGCGCAGGACCTGCAGGTTCCATGGCGGCGAAGCGCGCATCCCAGAATGGCGCGGAGGTTCTCCTCCTAGAAGAGCATTCCAGCGTCGGCTGGCCGGTCCAGTGCGCGGGACTGTTAGGCGTCAAGGCGATCGAAGAGTCCGAGCTTGGCCTTGGATCCTTCGTCATAAGGTCCATCCACGGAGCAGATATTCATTCACCAAGCGGGCACATTTTATCTTTCTGTACCAAGGAGACGAAGGCTTGGGTTGTGGAAAGAAGGCTCTTCGATCAGGCCCTTCTCACCGAAACTGCTCGCCAGGGTGTGGACTTCAGGATCGGATCTCCAGTGACCCGTTTGGTGAGAAATAGGGGCGAAAGCGTTCTCACAATTGGCCACGGGGCCGATTCCTGGAATGTGAAGGCAAAAGTCGTGATTTCGGCAGAAGGAGTCTCTGCCAGGATTGCAAGGTCAGCAGGAATAGAGCCGCCCCGAAAGATTCTCTCCAGCGCTCAGGTGGAAGTCCCCTTCAAGGTGGAAGATCCAGACAAGGTGGAGGTTCATCTGGGGAAGGGTGCTGCCCCTGGATTTTTCGCTTGGGTCATCCCCTCTCGAAACGGCGCTGCGAGAGTGGGGTTGAGTTGCAGGGAAGGGGCCTATGAGCAGCTGAAAAAGTTTCTCAGGAGCGATCCCCTCCGACCCAGGCTCCAGGGAGGATTTCTTGATCTGGTGGTAGGGGGCCTTCCTCTCGGGCCGCCCAAGTCCGTGGTGACAGAGGGCCTGATCGCAGTGGGCGATGCGGCAGGTCAGGTCAAGCCCACTTCCGGTGGCGGGATATATCCTGGACTCATCTGCGCCAAGATCGCGGGCGAGGTGGCTGCATCTGCCGCCCAAGAGGGAGATGCCTCAGCATTCAGGCTCCAGGAATACGAGAAACGGTGGCGAAAGGTCTTGGGGCGAGAGCTGAGCCTTGGGATGAGGGTTCATGAAATGGTGGCGAAAATGGACGATAAAGATCTGGGCGAGCTAATCCGCCACTTGAACGATAACCAAAACCTGATCGAGATCATAGAGAAGTATGGGGACGTCGACCGGCCTAGTGTTGCGATAAAGAAGATTGCGCCCCGGCTTGGCCTGAGCGGGCTTCGGATAGCCAGAATGTTCTGGCGGCACTAGCATCGAATGAGACTATGTGTTGTGTGAGGATAACGGGTGCTGCAAGGAAGTTAAGGGTGGATCAAGATAGATCCAAGCTGCCTGCTACCCTGAGCTTCTCTCCTTCGAGGTAGTGAATCACGGCTCGATCCCCAGGACGGTAGACCATGGCTTTCTCCATCTCTACCGTGATCTTGGGTCTGTGCCAATCGCTTTCATCTTCCACAGATATCACCTTTGCAGGGAGGAACTGCATCCAGTGGCCCAGGTGGAGGACCATCCCTTCCTTGAGGTGGCTTGGCCAGTACGGGACCAGTTCTGCTCTTGTAGTTATCGTTGCTTCTGATCTAATAGAGTCGTCGTTGGTCAGGACTACACCACGGTCCAGGTCCTCGGGTTCCACATTCTTTAGTGCGATACCTGCTCTGTCGCCTTTAGCTGCCCAATCGAAGTCGTCGTCATGTTTCTGGATTGATCTGATCTGGGCAGTCGTTTCGCCTGGCAGGACCTTCAGAGTGTCGTGTTTCCGGATCGCTCCTTCGGCGACAGAGCCCAATATCACCATACCGATTCCCCGGACGTTGAAGAAGTGGTCTATGGGGATGGTGCCTTGCTTTTCGTTTTCAGAGGGGGTTCCAGATTCCAGGGATTCAGCTTCTTCCAGGAGCTTTTCTCTCAGGGCGATGGTGTCGTCTTCTACGAACTCGTATCTTTCCAGCACGGTGCCCTTAATGAGGGATTCTAGCTGTTCGGGGACGAGGTAGTTTCTAAGGACGATGTACCCTTCTTCTGTCCCTTGGCATTGAAGCATGGTCACGAGTTCTCCAAAGGTGGCGTCGATCTCTTCTACCACCAGAAGAGCTTTTTTGGCCAGAGACGTGGCAAAGAATAAGGGCGCGAGCCGTTCTGGATATCTGGACGGCTCGATGAAAGTGACGGTGTTCTCGCCCCGTTTTAGGTTGTAGAAGGTGATGTCTGAAGACGTCCCCTTCTTTCCGAGATCTTTGGAGTATCCTTGGGGGCCGAGAACGGCTACGTTCAGATTAGGCATGATGGGGCGGAACGATGCCCTCTGATAATATCCTTTGCGGTTTGAGCAAGGGGAACATGAGAAGAGAACTTGATTTATAGCGTTTGACAACGTTTCTTACTCGTGCCGTAGAGCTATTAAGCGCGACACTGTGCACTATTTTCGCGAGAACCAATTAGATCACTCCAATTGGTTCTCGACTATAGTTCGTGCAAGTTTCCGACAGCGGTTTTCCTTAAGGGTTCTCAAAATATTTACTGGCCATCTCACAGCCCTGCACTTACCAAATTCTTGACATTATTATAGATGTGTATTGTAAGTTGGGTTGCGCAGTAGATCAATGCTATCGCAGAGAATGCCATGCCAGCCGACAGTAGGGCCATAAACAGAGTTTCCAATATCATACTAACCAATCCCTATATACACTATATAGCAATATATTCTATATATGCTTTGTGCTTCGAAGGTGTAGTAGTTAAATATACATAAGACCACATGCACATTTGTAGTGCTGCGTGTATCTGATTAGAGAGGGTGGCGTTTCGGAATTTTCCATCAGATTTGAAGGTGAAGACGCGACTTTGAAGGGGTGGCGCCAGCGGGCAATGAGTCGCACCACAGCACTGTAGGTGGCATCCAAGCGCGCGCAGGTTTATACCCCGGGGCTGGCTGCATGGCGGGATAGGACCGGCATTTTGAATATGGTGGCTCGGTCTTGAAGCTCACCAGTTTCATTCATGGTCGAGCAGCACGCGGACCTTGTGAAATCACCCGTTTTTCGTGCTCCTTTGAATCAACAAAACATTGATGACTGTTCAGAGGGAACCGAAAGCAAAGTTTCAATCGTGCAGATCAGGGAATCTGGGCAACAAAGACTCAAATATTTCTGAAATCCGGGAAGCTGGGCGTGCGGCCCACCCTATCATTTAGGGAGGGGTGGGCCGCACGCAATTTGGTTGTTATATAACACCCCGCAACTTGCAACTTGGAAGTTATTACCGGTATAACCACGATGATGGGCAAAGGTGCCCAATAAATTATCCAGACTGAAACGATTACCAGTTGAGAAACATTGTGTATTTATAAAGAGAGTTTTTAAGACAGATCATGTCGTAGTTACTATGGTAAGATGAACATATGTTAAAATGTTGTTCACTGCGATTGATTTTAACTTGTGCCAATTGCTAACTCCCGGCAGAATGGACACTGAATAGCGATAGCTATCAAAAACTAGAGAAAAATGATGGAATAAATTGGAAATATGCCTAAATCGAGGCAAAATAAATAGACAATTGAACTTTAATGTCGGAAATGTGGGCAGTATTTTCTATAAGGGCATTCACACAAGGTTAATCGAAATTATCTATATTAAATGATATAAAACTTATTTCCAGGGGAAATTAGATCGGAAGGGCACAAGATGACATTATCCGATGCCGACGAATGTATATACTAAGAGAGAGAGCCTTATTTTGGGAGACTTCAGTAAGAGATCGAAGCCGCCCACATTTTGAGAGGCACACTTACTAATCAGATCTGGTGTGAGGCTCCAATATCGGCTGACTGTTGCCAGCGCAGAATTGATTTCTTAAAGTACGCTTCGCGTATCAGCTTCGCAAAGAGTTGGATTGAAAAATTTTTGGTAGAGGGTCATAAGTCCAAAATGTTAGGTGCTTGACTATATTTGATGTGTAGAACCCAAAATTGGAAAAAGCGTATATCAGATAAACAACAGAAAATGCAATCGGAGATTTTGCAGATGGCATATGTTGGACGTTATAAACTTCAAATGTGGCCCTTCTGGCTGGGACTCGTGATTGTGGCCGCCATGCAGGGTGTTTCTGCACAAGGTCCTATCATCCTGGTTCCCGACGACTATCCAACCATTCAAGAAGCCGTGAACATGTCCAACCCAGGGGACACAATAGAGGTGCACAGTGGTACCTACCGCGAAAACGTGAACGTGACCAAAAATCTCACCCTCAGAAGCAACGACACCGGCGGCGGGATGCCCTTGGTGGATGCAGGAGGCGAAGGCAGTGCTATCACCCTGAGTGCCGACGGCATCACGTTGGAAGGATTCGAGGTGACAAACTCGAACCTTCGGCAGGAAGCTGGCATCAAGATCATCTCGAAGGACAACAGAGTTAGATACAACACGATCTTATACAACAGCGGAACGGGCATTTTTGTGTGGAATTCCAGCGATAATTACATAATTAGTAATAACATCCTCCACAACAACGAAGGAGGCATAGTTCTCGAAAATTCCAGCAACAATAGAATCTACAGCAACGTTGTAAGCTATAACGGTATGGATGGCGTTAATCTTAGCAACGCCAGCTACAACACGATCTCGAATAATACCTTTAACAACAATATCCAGCATGGTATCGACCTTCTTTCCTCCAGCAACAACAACATCGAAGATAACACCGCAAGCGACAATGAAGTTGGCATTCACCTCCAAGAATCCGGCAACAACGCCATCCGGGACAACAACTTAGGTAAAAACTCCAACGGGATCCAAGTTTCAGATTCCGAGGGTAATACAATCACAGGCAACACTGCAAGCGGAAATGAGGTTGGTGGCATTATCGTCTCATTCTCCAGCGAGAACGTTGTCGAGGCCAATACCGCAAGCGGGAACGGCGTAGATGGCATCATTTTGAGCAACGTCAACGATAACACCATCTCGGAAAACACTTTGTCCAATAACCGAAATGGTATCCATCTCCTTTTTTCTTCCAGCAACTACATCACTGTGGACAACGTCGCAAGAGGAAATGAGGTTGGCATTTACCTCCAGGAATCAAGCGGCAACGTCATAGAAGACAACGATTTCAACGGAAACACCAAAGGAATCCAGATCTCCAATTCTGCTGACAATACGATCACCGACAACGCTGCAAGCGACAATGATGTCGGAATTCATCTCCAAGAATCCAGCAGCAATACGATTAAAAGCAACACTGCGAGCAAAAACGGCGCAGATGGCATCCTTTTGAGCAATGCCAACGCTAACACCCTCTCGGGCAACACCCTCAATAACGACCAGAACGGCATTCGCCTCCTTTCCTCCAGCGACAACATCGTCGAGGCAAACGTCGCAAACGGCAATGGCATGGGGATTAGCCTCCAGGAATCCAGCAGCAGCAACACCGTTGGGGACAACAACCTAGGCAAAAACTCTGAAGGAATTCACGTATCCAATTCCAATGACAATACAATCACAGGCAACACTGCAAGCGACAATGAAGTCGGAATCCGTCTCCAGGAATCCCGTGGCAATGGCGTCAGCGGCAACGATGTCGATGATAATTCCGAGGGAATTCGTGTATCCAATTCCGATGGCAATACAATCACAGAAAATACTGTCAGGGGCAACAGCGTCGACGGCTTGCGCCTGGAGTCATCCAACGGCAACAATGTCGAGGACAACTCTATCAGCAACAACGGACAAGACGGCATCGGGCTGATGTCCTCCGGCAGAAACACCATAACAAGCAACATCATGACAAACAACAACGTGTGTGGCATTTATCTGGGGGAACATTCTGGCGGAAATATCATCAAGGACAACGATTTCGGCGGAAACTCCGAAGGAATACGGCTTACCGATTCCAACGACAATGAGATCTATCTCAACAACTTCATGGCCAACACCAACAACGCCAAGTCCGATTCGGGAAACCACTGGAATACTCCAACAAAGGTAGAATATGAGCATGATGGAATTGTCTTCATCAACTACACCGGAAACTACTGGTCTGATTACAGCGGGACCGACGACAACATCGACGGTATCGGCGATACGCCCTACGATATACCGGGAGGATCAGAAGAGGACCGCTACCCCCTTATTAGTTATAGTAAACGTGCCGACTTCACAGTCACCAAGACCGCCAACACATCGGGTCCTGTAAGCGTAGGCGGTGTTATCCAGTACACGATATTGGTCAACAACACCGGTGAGGTCGACTTGAAGAACATCACGGTCGAAGACGATCTCACGGGCGATAAATGGACGATCCAGTACTTGAATTTGTCAGGGAACTGGAGCGAATCATTCGATTACACAGTCACCGAAAGTCCTGAAGACATCTGCGACGGCAGGGTCAACAACACGGTCACGGTAACGGCTGAATATGCCTACAATAGAACAATCGGGCCGAAGTACGCCTATGAGACCGTCACGACGACCTACACCACAAACTTCACGGTAGATAAGCTATCCAACCGATCTACCGCCGAGAAGGGCGACCAGATCAACTACACAATCTGGATCAACAACACAGGCAACGTCAACCTGACCAAG
>Ga0272443_10004793_pt1 | contig 14425 bp, 7 predicted proteins | sample SSMAcet12_FD_193581 | JGI IMG/M metagenome (GOLD analysis project Ga0272443, IMG submission 193581) | Marine sediment archaeal communities from Little Sippewissett salt marsh, Falmouth, MA, United States - SSM-Acet-12 | ecosystem: Environmental > Aquatic > Marine > Wetlands > Sediment ...
GGTTTCAGTAATTTTCCAATTTGTGCAATTAAAATGGATTTATTCGGCTTCGGGTTCCTTGCTGGCAGGTTCCTTAACTTCATCATTCTTATTCTCCCCGTTCTCTGCTGACGCGTCCGGCTCACGTTTTCCCGGGTAGGTCCAGCTGGTTTCCTCGCATTCAGGATACTTAGAGCATCCGTAGAAAATTTTACCCTTTCGGGTGCGTCTCTCGACGAATTCACCGTCGCATCCTTCTCTTGTGCAGGGCACACCGATGGTATAAGGACTTATTCCGTCGCACTCGGGATACTTCTCACAACCCCAGAATCGCCCGGTACGGCTTCTTCTGAGTACCATCTTGGCCCCACACTTCGGACAAGGTTTGTCAGAGTATGTGACCTCGCGCTTCTTCGGGGCGGAATCGGGAGAATCTTCCGATTTGGCCGGCGCCTCATCATCGGCCATGGATTTCGTGTACCTGCATTCCGGAAATCCCGTACACGCAACGAATTTGCCGTATCTTCCGTACTTGATTACCAGATCCTTGCCACACTTCGGACATGGTTCGTCGATTTTCTCCGGTTCCTGCTCCTGCTGCTTGGGAGAAATGGAGGATCGCCAGTCACAGTCCGGGTACCTCGTGCATGCGAAAAATGCACCGTAGCGCCCGTTACGAATGGCGATGGGTGCGCCGCACTTCGGGCATTCCATGTCGAGTGCGTTTCTCAGGTCCTCAAGGAACGGTGTGTAGAATTCCCTGACACTCTCAACCCATTCCTTGTCACCGGACTGTATGAGGTCGAGGTTGTCCTCCATCCGTGCGGTAAAACTCTCGTTAATAATGTTAGAGAATTTCGCAAGCAGAAGAGTGTTAACCTGCTTGCCGAGATCGGTCGGTTTGAAGCTCTGACCCTCTCGCGAGATATATTTACGTTCGATAATCGTTGAAATTGTCGGGGCGTACGTGCTCGGACGTCCGATACCAAGTTCCTCAAGCGATTTTACAAGGCTTGCGGTTGTGTACCTCGGTGGTGGTTTCGTGAAGTGCTGCTCCGGGAGGAACTCGGTAACATTAAGCCCCTCACCCTTCGAAAGAGCAGGCAGATCAGGCTGATCGCTGCCATTACTTCCAACCTGGTAGACCTTTCTAAAACCATCAAAGGCTCTTTTTGTTCGCGTGGCCCTGAAGAGGAACCTGCCACCGGCAATCTCCACGGAAACCTGTTCGTCGCGACCCGGTGTCATCTGGCAGGCGATAAATCTTTCCCATATCAGCCTGTACAGTTTCTTCTGGTCCTTATCCAGGTGCTGGCCGATTGCATCGGGTGACCTGGCAGGCTGTGTTGGCCGTATTGCCTCGTGGGCATCCTGTACCTTTCGCTTGGATTTGTACCTGTTCGGGGCCTCGGGAAGGTATTTCGGGCCGAACTGCTCGGAGATGAAATTTCTCGCAGCCTGGATCGCCTCATCCGCAACACGTACAGAATCGGTTCGCATGTAGGTGATAAGACCTTCTTCTCCGCCCTCGCCGACATCAATACCTTCGTAGAGCTGCTGGGCGATGTTCATCGTCTTCCTTGCGGAGAATCCAAGGCGCTTACTCGCTTCCTGCTGCAATGTCGATGTAATGAAAGGCGCATACGGCCTTTTCTGAATGGATTTCGTGTTAATGCTGTCGACCATGAAATCCTGCTCGCCTAGTTCCTTCACAATTTCTTCGGCATTCTGCTGGTCACCTATCTCAACCTGTTCGCCACCGATCTTTGCAAGGCTTGCAGTGAATGCAGAATCGGCAGCGTCGGCCTTCTGAAACATCGCGTCGATCGTCCAGTACTCCTTCGGGACGAATGCTTCTATCTCATCCTCCCGATCGCATATGAGCTTTGTCGCGACCGACTGGACACGTCCGGCGCTCAGTCCGCTTGCAAGTTCTCTCCATAGATAGGGGGAGAGGTTATAGCCCACAAGGCGGTCGAGGATACGTCGTGCCTGCTGCGCGTTAACACGTTTTTCGTCTATGTCACGGGGATTTGCGATAGCTTCGCGGACCGCGTTACGTGTGATTTCGTTAAACTCGACCCTTTTGGTGATATCCGGCTTCTTTAGGATATGATTGAGATGCCACGCGATGGCTTCTCCCTCGCGGTCGGGGTCGGTTGCGATAAATATCTGCGACGCGGACTTCGCGGATTTCTTGATATCCGCGACCACATCCCGTCGTTCCCGGTTGGTTACGTAATTCGGCTTGAAATCGTGTTCGAGGTCGATACCAAGCGATGTTTTGGGAAGGTCGCGCACGTGCCCGAGGCATGCCTTGACCTGGTATGACCGTCCAAGGTACCTCGATACAGTCTTTGCCTTTGCCTTGCTCTCCACAATGACAAGGGGTTTGCCGGATTTTGTAGTCCTTCGGGTCTTTTTCTTTGTTGTTTTCTTTTCCGAACCAGGTTCCATGATCCACCTTATTGCCGTATATTTGTTGTCCTCAAATGTTATTTCTTAAACCCTAATACATTATTAGAATCAGGGAATTCACAATCCGCGAACGGCGGATATCCTAATCAATTTTATGACGGTGTCAACCTTTTAGCCATTTTTATAAATATAAATATGTGGGCTGCAAGTGAGATTTAAGGAGTTTTAATACCCCCTGGAATGACGTTTTGCCTGCCTGTTCCGGGGATAAAAAGCCCTTAAACACCTGTAAGGTTGATTTAGTCTAATTATCACCAATGCCGGGTAAATTATTTCCTTATTTAGGACGATTTACCGGGCGCACGAATCTGCTTCCCGGTAATTCCTTAACAAGTCCGCGTGTCTGAAGAACTAAAATCGCGGAAAGAAGCCGCTGGGCGGGAATGCCCAGTTCATGTACAAGCTGATCGATGTCAACCGGTTCAAGGCTGACTGATTCATACACAAGGGCCTCGTCTCCATCAAGCTGTAACGGGTTGTCAATAGTTACGTTTTCCGACTCGAGTATCGTCATCCCGAGGGAAACCGGTATATCTGACGGGTCGAGTACGACATGTGCGCCATCCTGAATGAGAAGGTTCGTCCCCTTCGATCTTCCATCTGTCAGACGTCCGGGAACGGCGTAAATTTCTCTTCCGAGCTGCATGCCAAGGTCTGTTGTTATAAGGGCGCCGGATTTTTCGGGGGCTTCGGTAACGAGAATACCGCGTGACAGGCCCGCGATTATTCTGTTACGGGCAGGGAAATTATATTTTTCGGGAATGGTGCCCATGGGGAATTCGGACACAAGCGCACCGGATTCGGGGATTTCCTGAAACAGCTTCCTGTTTTCGGATGGGAAAACAACATCAATGCCGCATCCAAGCACGGCAGCTGTCTTACCTCCCGAATCAATTGCGGCATGGTGCGCGGCGGAATCTATTCCCCTCGCGCCACCGGAAATAATCGTGAAACCCCAGCTTGCAAGCTGCCATGAAAACATTTCGGTGGATGTGCGGCCGTAATCCGACAGGTTCCTCGTGCCCACGATCGCAATTGATGACCTGAGATCGAATTCATGATCACCTCTTATGTAAAGAACGGGTGGGGGATCGTAAAGTTCCTTTAAATGCGGGGGGTAGAGTGGATCGAAATAAGTGACTATGCGGATGTCCGCTGGAATTTTTTCAAATTCCCTGCCCGGTGTCAGGGTCTGCACCTGTTCCAGGTAGCGTTCACGGTGGGTTTCGGCCCATCCCGGAATTCCCGCAAGATCAACAGGTCCGGCCCGGAGGATGCCTGTAAAGGACCGGAATATTGTCCTGAGGCGACGAAACTGTAGCCGGAATGAGTTGAGAGTGTTCAATTCGACCGCAGCGGCTATTTCATCCGTGGTCGGTTGCCACTCGAAATCCGGATCAGGGGCATTAAAGAGGGTTGGAATGTGGTTTAGAAGGTTGTCAGGCATCAGTTACTCCGTGCCGGCTCCTGCCGCTTATGTAGAATAAACGTTCCCGAAGCATAAAAACTTACGTCAAAAATCCATAAATCAGGCCAGTTGGTGTAGAATGCCGGGTAATGGAAGCAGGCAGTAAAACAGTACGGCATCGGAAATCGATTTACGATCTCACCCCTTCGGAGATGGAAAGTTTTTTCCTTTCGATTGGAGAGAAGGAGTACAGGGTAAAGCAGGTGCTTGATTTTCTCTACAGGCATCCGGTAGATGATTTCGAGTCGATGACTAGCCTTCCGAAAGCACTCAGGGATAAACTGGCCGGAATTCTCAGACTGGTGCCGCTCGGTATACGCACGTCTCTTGAGTCAGGGGACGGGACGATCAAGCATGCGTATGAAATCGTGGGCGATGAGAAGGCGGGAATGCTTATTGAAAGTGTCTGGATGCCATCCGAACCGGCTGACACCGGTCCGTTCGGGAATGGAACTCATTCGGAAGGCCAGTCCGGAAGGAAGAAAACCAATGCCGGTAACCGGCATACGATCTGCATTTCATCCCAGCTCGGATGCGCGGCGGGATGCCGTTTCTGCGCGACCGGGAAGAAGGGGCTTGTGCGCCAGCTTTCGACGGGAGAGATCGTCTACCAGGTTGTCCATGCGATGAAGATTTACGGCACTTTGCCCGATACGATCCTCTTCATGGGTATGGGTGAACCGATGCACAATTTCGACGCGGTATGCGGAGCGATTGAGATCATGACCCATGAGGGCGGATTCGGAATGTCGCCCAGGAGAATTGTTGTATCGACATGCGGGGAGCTTGAACGGCTCGGGACTTTTCATCGGAAATTCCCGAGAGTTCGGCTTGCGATAAGCCTTAATGCCGCGGTAGACCAGCTTCGTGAAGAGCTGATGCCGGTCAATGAGAAATTCAGCCTGGGTGCAATATCCGCGTTCATAAGGTCGCTGGGGCCTGGACTGTCCGATCCGATAACGCTTGAATATGTGGTGCTCAGAGATATGAACGACAGGATTATCCACGTTAATTCTCTGATCAGATTTCTCAGACCGCTGTCAAAATATGTGAAGGTTAACCTCATACCGTACAACGCAACCGGCATCCGGGAATTTTCGTCCCCGACACGTGAATCGGTGCTCAACATCCAGTCGCGGATCAAGGCAATGGGAATCATGGCGTTCGTCAGGCGGAATCGTGGCAGGAAAGCGCATGCCGCATGCGGCCAGCTTGCCGGAACTCTGAGCGTGTAACTGTTTTACCGACGTTACTTTTAATCGGACTTAACCCGACTTAAAATACATATCAATAAGATTCTAAATTTACAATCCCATTCCGAGGTAGGACTAATGCCCGATAACTCAACCTCCCCCGACCTTGAAGCCCTTCGTGAAGACCTTGCGAAGTTCATGCGGGAAATCATCTATGAGAACTACATGTACAACTCCGGACAGAAGGAGACGCTCGATATCTCGTCGATCTACGAGCGTTACGGCCATCTCGCGAGTAAGGACCTTGCGAAGAACTTCCTCGAAAGATGGAAATCCGTTCAGACCGAGGAGGACAAACGGTCCGCCAGACATTTCCACCAGTTTGCCCTGTTCGGATACCTCGGAAACCTTCTGAAGGGAATTCAGGAGGAGATGGCACGGGTGCAGTCCGGGATGAGTATTACCGTGGATGGCGATGAGATCGGATATCACTCGATCCTCCCGAGGTTGAGGAACGAACCCGACAAGGACAAACGCAGGGAGATAGATGACAAGGCATCGGAACTTGAACTTGAACTCGCGTCGATGGAGAAGGATGCATGGCAGATGACGTTCGATGTGTTCCGCGATTTCGGTTTCGAAAGTTACTTCGAGGGATGTAAATTCGCACTACAGGTAGATTATGAGTGGCTTGCCGGGGAACTTCGGAAATTCCTGGATGATACCGATGAGGAATTCCTCCGTGAATTTAACAGCCTGTCGGAAAAGGTTCTTGGTTATTCAATTGATGATGCACGAAAGTGCGATGTCCCGTTTCTCCTGAGGGGAGGGGACTGGGATGGTCTTTTCCCGAAGGACGGGATGGTCGATAAGGTGAAAAGGTTCTTTGCGGACATGGGGCTGCCGATCGATTCTATTCCAGCGATCAGGCTGGATGTCGAGGAGCGTCCGAAAAAACGTCCGAGGGCATTCTGTTCGGCGGTTCGTCCGGGTGAGGAGATCTACGTCTGCCTTCGCCAGATGGGCGGAATGAACGACTATCACACATTCATGCATGAGCTTGGTCATGCCTACCATTTCGCGCACACTGACGCGAGCCTGCCGTCCGAACTGATACTGATCGGTGACAGCGCGACGAGCGAGATATACGCTTTCATGTTCCAGTACCTTGGTGTCAATCCGGTCTGGCTGAAGGAATATATCGGAATCGAGAACCCGTCCGAACTGGTCGAGTTCCAGAGGTTATTGAAACTTTATTTCCTCAGGCGATACGCGAGTAAGTTCCTTTATGAAATAGACCTTCTCTCCAGCTATAACATCAATGGAAGGGAATCCCTGTATCCGAAGTACCTTGACAGGGGACTGAAGGTAAAGCACAGGGACGAAAACTGGCTTTCCGATCTGGACCCGGCATTCTATTCCGCGGGTTATCTCAGGGCGTGGATATTTGAGGTCCAGTTGAGGGATTACCTGAAGGGTGAGTACGGGGAAACCTGGTGGACGAATCCCGCATCCGGGGATAAGCTGAAGGAGTTCTGGCGAACCGGTAGAATGTACAAACCCGAGGAGCTTGCGGAGAAGGTTCTCGGGCAGAAACTCGATCTTGGACCGATTATCAGGGAAGTGACGAAAGCCTGATCAACCGACCGTATCCATTATTTCATTTCGGGATGGAAGCCCGGTCATTCCGCCGAGTTTAGTAACCGACCGTGCCGCGACCCTGTTCGCGAAATGCGCAGCGTCCACGGGATTCATCCCCTCTGCAATTCCGACCGCGAATCCTCCGGTGAAACTGTCACCCGCGCCGGTCGAGTCGACCGCGTCCACCGGAATTCCGGGGATTTCGTGTACTCCATCCGTGTCAACAACCGCCGCACCCCGATCACCTAGCGTCACGACCCACACCTGCGAACCATTGACTATGCCGGGATGGTCGGAAAGGGATGCACAGTCACCGGCAGTCACAATGTCGCATCCGAAGAACTGACCCGCTTCGATTTCATTCACGAGCCAGTAATCGACAAGCGACTGGTAGGTGTCGGGAAGGTCCCTCCATGGCGCGGCGTTGAGAATTGTCGGGATCCCTGCCTCCCTCGCGAGTCTCAGGGCTTTTGCGTTGGTCGGGATGGGTATCTCTAATTGAACTGAAACAATCGACGATTCCCTTACCGCATTTTCGATCTCGGCATCAATCTCATCGGTGCTGAAATTCATGTTCGCTGCATGATAACCGCCGATCTGGTTACGGCCATCCGGTGCAACGAAGATCATACCGATCGCGGTATGCTCGCCCGGAATCGTGCGAATTCCGCCAGTCGGAAACTTCTCCCGTTCGAGAACCGACAGGACATCCTTCCCGTATTCATCGTCACCGACCCGTCCCCAGCATGTAACCGGGGAACCGAGACGGTGTATCTGCATCGCCTGGTTGAGTCCCTTCCCGCCGATAAATTTCGCGAAACCCTTGCCCGTGACTGTCTCGCCGACTTTCGGAAGGTGATCGAGCTGCATGACGAGGTCATAGACAATGCTTCCTATGACGCAGATCGGTTTTTTAACAGTGGATGCCATATTTTTCCTGCCTGAAATTTTTCGTCAATAATAATGTACTGCTACTTTACCAGTCAGGAACAGATGTGATCCCGGTGGACACCCCGGCAAGGTCGAGAGGCCCACCGTAGATGGTGTCCGTATCGCCTGCAATAACCGAACCGTTCGCGAATTCGTAACGATCTGACGTGTTATCCATGTATCCCGTTCCGGTCTGGTTTCCAAACGGATCGTAGCGGATGAACAGCGCTTCGAATTCGTTCACCCCGGTCGATCCGCAGCATACGAGTACAAGCGTTCTGCAATCGGGGTTCTGAACGTCGATATCCACTCCCGCCGAATACTGGGTAGCGGAGGGCACATCCGGATATAACTCGTCATCCTTCCATGACGTTTCCCCGTCCTTATCGATCACGTACAGCGTTGGCACGCCATCGTAGTTCGGTGTGTACCCATGATAGCGGTTAGTTATCCAGTATGTCTCGGATATCGGATGATACGCGATATCCTCGATCCCGTTATTCCAGTAACCGCATTCGGCGTACATGGTGGCGTCATCGGCAATATCGATGTGATCCCATGCCGATCCGTTCCAGTGTTTTATCGCGAGGTCGGTTCCGTTTCCGACAAGCGCGACCGGATAGTCGTTTTCATCGATGCAGATTTTCACGAAATACCATGGGCTGATCGATGGCATCGACGAGGTTTGCAGCAGTCCCGAAAATCCCGTATCGGGATCGAAATCCATGTGATAAAGCGTGTAATCATGATAGATGTACTGGGAGTAAGTTATCACGTACAGCCTGTTCGATGTCGTGCATGCCATTCCCTGGAGCGTTGGCGGGTAGTCCGGCTGCACAGGTGTTATATAGGAGTGGATAACCGAGCCATTTTCGTCAAGGGCATAGAATCCATAGCGTCTGCCGTAGTAGTCCCTGGTATGCCCGATCAGGTATTCCTCACCGCTGTCACCATAAGCCCTTGCTATTCCTGACCGGCAGTTATTCGAGTAAGTCACATGATGGGAGCCCGGTGTACCGGACGGCATATCGGTGTCCGGACATCCGTTAACTGTAACATCGAGAGCATCGGTCGAACATATTGTCTCCCCGCCGTTGTCATCGGTCAGACGGAGGTTGACCACGTCATAATAGCTCTCCGAATAAGTGTGGGTTGGATTTTCGTCTGTTCCCGTGAATGAGTCATCGGGATCTTCCCCGTATATTTCATCCCCGTCGAAATCCCATTCATACGTCAGGACACCGCCATCGGGATCGTAGCTTCCCGACGCGTCGAACTCTACTTCAACTCCAGTCCATTCCTCGACCGGCATCTCCGTGACCACCTGGAGGTCGCAAAGCGGATCGAGGTTTACAGGTTCGGGACTTACATCGAGGTTGTATCTGAAAAATGCGGCAAGCGGATCATCACCGGTCAGATTTCCGGAGCCATAATCGTTCTGGTAATCGAAACCGTCGTATTCGGCGATTATCCAGTATTCGTTGTCATCGGTGCCGGTGATATCATCGGCGGGAATATCGACATGCCATGTCGAGTAATTATCCCATCCACCGGTCACGATGGTATCAGGATCAAACTCATGCAAATTCGACAGCACGGTCGATTCGATAATCAGGTTAGATGGGGATTCATTCCATATCCAGAGGCTTATATCAAGATCAAGGTTACCACCATTGTCTGAAGGACTGCTGAAGTAAATATTCGAGTGGTCCTCGATCGAGCATGCGACAGCCTCGGGTGCATTCGCGGGATGGTAATCGTCGTCCGTACCCTCCCAGCTTGCGATCACGGCATAAGCGAACCTGGTTCCGGTTCCGGAAGGAAATCTCAGGTAATAGTTCCGCTCGTTAGTTGCACCCGAAGTGAAGATGCCGTCGAGGTCAGGATTACCTAAAAGGTAATCCCAGAGGTCGGCATCTGTTCCGAGGGAATTCGCGAAATATTTGTATGGACAGACAGTGGCATCCGGACTGTAATTCTGAGTAGAAACCTTGCCCGGAGTGTACTGGAAAAGCGGCATGCCACCTTCGGAAAACTCCGGCTCGTTGAACCATCGAGTGTACCCGTCCGGACCGCCGATACTGTCGTCCGGATCAGGCAGCATGTGTTGATCGGTTGCGGGATCGAAGTAATCTCCCGAATTGTAAGAAAGCGTTCTCGATCCGTCGCCCATGAAAATCCCGCGGACGTCGTAACCATTGTACTGGGGAAGTCCGGGGAACGGGTGGGTAATTCCGATGTTGATATCGATATCGATCCCATCGGTCGTGGGGATAATTTCGATTATATCGAACTGAAGTCCCTGGGGATTTGTGTTGAGGAAGTTAACAACATTCGCTGTGAATGTCCCGTTACGACTTGCTATGCAGTCTACGACTCCGTCACCTGTGTCAATGAACACATCGTAAAGACCCCAGAGATGGGTTTCCGTGGAAGTATGATGCCTTTCAGTGATATCCGGAGTGTTCCGGGTAAGGACGGGATTGTTAAATTGGGATGTACAGCCAGTGTAAAGTATAAATCCGGCAATAAGCAGTAAAACTGATAACAGGTACCGACGCATGTGAATCCTCCAACAATGGGAACTATGATAACAGATCGATTCTGAACCATGATAGCAGCAAAGAGCATATTGACGCTATCGCTCAGATGAAATACCGATTTACCCCGGTTAACAAAAAAGGGACGGCCTGCACCGTCCCTGGCTGTTCAATTTGTCTACTGTTTAAAATTCTTCGTACAAAACGCAAAGCCTTGATACGCCCGTGATCTCGAACGTATCTTCATCGAAATTTATATCGCTGCCCAGGTTAACAGCATAAAGCCGTGCAACCTGCTTACCGTCATCCGCGGTCCACTTATAAAGGAGAACGCTTGCAACCTTGTTCGATACAACATGAACATCGGTGACCGTCCGTGTCAGGAGAACCGGGGTTTCCCATGTTCCGCCAAACGGTACGGTCGCAATACCTTCGCCTACTCCGACTTCGTGATAAATAAGTGTTGCGAACGGATCCGGGCCGCCACTCATATTAATATCCCAGTATTCGTCGGTGTCGATACTCCAGGGGTACTGAAGCGCCATAGGGCCGTTTGCTTCCTCGTCGTACATAACCGGATGGCCTTCCTCTTCCTCCTGTCTGCGCTCGACATGTCCGTGGACGTAAAGAATGTCGTTTCCAAGGTCGGCTTCCTCGGCCATGTATAACCACGCTTCGAGCCCCGGATTGTAAAGGTCGTACCGTGTGAAATACTGTACCGATGCCGGATACAACGTCATGTAGTCTGAAACTTCGGGATCGCTCGGAGCGAAAAGAACCAGTTGGTCGTAATAGGTCTCGTACGCGTGACCCGTGAAGTCCCAGTACGCACTTGTGGCAAGGTAGTCGATCGGGATCTCGGCAGGAGTATCGCAGAGGAGAACGTTGTAGTTGTAACCGTTCGCGGATTTGTAATCCTGGTCCTCCGGAAGTGTTACCGTTACATGCCCGGTTACGCTTATCTGGATCGGGACATCAAGGTAATCCGATTTTCCGCCGTTATCGACGACGCGTACGTCGATCGTGTGGTCACCGCCATCGAAGTACTTAAGGGGAGCTTCGGGGGTTCCGCCATCGATCGGATCGCCGTAGAATCCATCATTATTGAAGTCCCAGAGGTACTCGACAACAGTCCCGTCCGGGTCGTAACTGGCGGTCGCGTCGAATTCGACCGGGAAGAAAGCCCAGAAATCAGATCCGACTACATGGGCATCCGCAACGGGCGGATCGTTTTCAGGCACGACAACGTAAATAGTGATGACAAAATCGAGTGTGTCGATCGCATCATCGTCGTCGGTTACCCTCAGGTCCACGTCGTAGCTTCCGGTTGAAGCGTAATAAACGACAGGTTCAAGTTCGGTTCCCTCGTCCCATGAATCACCGAATGTCCCGTCACCATCAAAGTCCCACTCGTACGAAACAATCGTGCCATCCGGATCGTAGCTTCCGGAAGCATCGAAAGTGACCGATTCACCTTCGTTGATTTCGGTTGTGTCCGAGGTTGCGATTGCTACCGGGGGGGCATTGGGTACTTCGAGTACGGTAATTTCAATCGGTACATCAAGCACATCGATATCATCATCGTCATCGGTGACCATGAGGTCGACCATGAATGTGCCCAGTTCATCGAATATGACAGTTGGCTCCTCGTCCGTTCCGCTGTCGTAGGGATCGCCGAAAACATGGTCACCATCGAAATCCCATTCGTAAAGAACGATGTCTCCGTCGGGATCGTATGAGCCCGTCGCATCGAAATTAACCGGATCACCCTGGTAAACCGATGTGTTATCGGCGAAAGCATCCGCTACAGGCGGATCGTTGTCGGGTGGAGCCTCGATAGCTATTGTCGCAAAAGGAGCTGATTTATACAGTGCCAGTGGTGCTGTTCCGGTATATCCGGTCAGGCCGGCCTGGTAGTCACCATCTGAGCTGATAACCGTAATCAGCGCATCGCAGTCAATGCTGGAAACCAGGTGACTTCCGTCGATTATTATCTCGTATTCCGCGTAAGCCTTCGTTCCCGATCCCGGATCGATAACCGTCCCGGTAAAGGACGTATCGAGGCAGGACGGGGCTTCGAGCCTGACCTCGGAAATCTCGTCGGCGACATCGCCGGCCTCGAGATATCCCTGCCAGTCGTAGATTCTTAGAAGATATGTAAGGCTTCCGCCCTTTATTTCATCGTTAACATAATAAAGTGAGTTGAAGTCGACTACGGTGTCGATTCTGAACGGTTCCGGCTGGTTTGCGGCAGACGGGAAATCACCGGGAACATCTACCGGATCGCCGGGATTGTAGCCGGGTATCTGGTCCCATGACACATCGACAGCGTAGTTATACCTGATGATGAAGCTGTCGTCCTCAACCGGGAACCAGATCTCGTAGTGGCGCGTGTTAGCACTGGTCGTCGAGAATACCGCACGCTCGGGAATAAACAGGTTCTCAACCGATTCGTTCGCCCCGAGATCGTCGGAGAACAGTTTGAATCCGTTGAGAGTGCAGTTGTAGTTCCCTACGGCGTTCGGAATGCCGTACTTCCCGTCACGATAAGCCAGCACGGTATCAGCGATGTTGAACTCCACGGGATTCCACCATCGCGTAAGACCGTCGTTGTTGAGAAGACGTGTGTCGCCTGGTCCGGCCATCATGATAGATGAGTCCCCGAATCCACCGAGGGTACCCGATCCGATCAGAATTCCCCTTACATCGAAACCGGATAAATTTGGTTTCGACGGGAATGGATGGTCGATCGTCACGTCCAGGCCTATCAGGCTGGATGGTTTGTCGATCGTGAAGTTATCGAACTTGAAATGACCGGGTGTGGCGTCGAGGAACTTGGAAACATTCAGGTGCATTTCTGCCGAGCGTATCGGGACAGCTTCGAATGTCTCCTCAACTGTATCGATTGTCCATTCGAAGTAAGCCCAGAGGCTTCGTCCGGTTTCATCTGAGCCGCTCTGCCCCGTAATCAGAGGTCTTTCTGCTGGAGCCGTTTCCGCCGTCGGGGTCACCGGGTCATTGCCCGATGAGCATCCCGCTATCAGCAGTACCGCGAGCAGCGTCAGGAGTGTTTTCTTAAACATGGAATCCCTTAACCGTCCTTTTGTTTTCTTTCCGACATTACTTTAACCACAAAGCTTATAGTGATAGAGTTACAGGCATAACAATGCACTGAAACCCGTTCAGGAATATTGTTCTAATGTCGTCACGATATTTAGATAAGAAAACAGTGCGTTTTCTTATATGGATAATCGTGAAATGTCGTCGTATTAAGAAGTATTAAGTCTCGCCGCAATGAAATGGCTGAATATTCGGAAATAATTATATCTCATCCGGGGACGGACTTCGACTCCATCGCGAGTATGTGGGCCGCGCACAGGCTGTACCCGGACCGTCCCGTTGTCATGATCGCCGGAACAGATTCCAATGTCCACGAGTTCATGGCCCTGTACGGACAGGAGTTTCCGACAGTCAAACTGAAAGAAATCGATATTGCTGCGGTCAGGCATATTACCGTGGTCGACTGTTCGTCACGCAGCCAGCTCAGCCGGATAGAAGGTCTTCTTGATCGTGAGAATGTAAGGGTCGAGGTCTGGGACCATCACAGGGAGGATGGCCCGGATTTCAGGGTTGACGAGTTCAAGTACGGGAAATCGGGGGCTAACACCACCCTGATTGTACGTGAAATGATTAACAGGGGGATCACGGTGTCGCGTGAGGAAGCAACCCTGCTTCTGCTTGGTATCTACGAGGACACCGGAAGCCTTAGGTTTCCGACGACAACACCGGACGACCTCGAGGTCGCGACGTGGCTTTTAAGAGCTGGCGCATCGCTTGATATTGTCGACAGGTTCCTGAGTATCACGATTACACCGGCCCAGAAAGCCCTTTTAAACAACCTTTCACTGAATGTATCGGTTGTAGAGGTCAGGGGAATCAGTATCCACATGACACAGGCGGTTGTGGAGGAATTCGTCGATGAGATCGCTTATCTTGCGAAGAAGGTACAGGAGAATGAGAACGCGGATGTAATTTTCGCGATTGTACAGATGCATGAGCGTGTTTTTATAGTCGGACGGAGCCGTATGCCGGCTGTGGATGTCGGTCAGATATTATCGATTTTCGGCGGGGGAGGGCACGCACAGGCCGCAAGCTGTCTTTTAACCGGGTCGAACCTTTCGAAGGCATCGCAAAGG
>Ga0272443_10004799_pt1 | contig 14411 bp, 12 predicted proteins | sample SSMAcet12_FD_193581 | JGI IMG/M metagenome (GOLD analysis project Ga0272443, IMG submission 193581) | Marine sediment archaeal communities from Little Sippewissett salt marsh, Falmouth, MA, United States - SSM-Acet-12 | ecosystem: Environmental > Aquatic > Marine > Wetlands > Sediment ...
GATAGTCAAACGCAACACTGCAGCGTCCCCGGTACTCGGCGGCATGCTCTTTCAGGGTGAGTTCAAGGGTATAGCTGGTATTGGAAACCAGGGTGCTGCGGGTTTCCGCTGCTTCCCGGGTGAGAATGTTTTCAGTATCAAGGGAAAATGTCATGTGATATGCTTTAAGCTGAATAATTCATGAGAGTTCGAGACCTCAAGTTATAGAATATACAGTGAGCTGATCATATACCCTGATTTCCTCGTGAAAACTGGTAAAAAAGCTCAAAACCATATACAGTTATGCCGCCATGTGTACTGCTATTACAAGGGGTGATCCTGCATCCATGGGGTTTTACAGGACAAGAATGGATTCCCGTGTCAAGCACGGGAATGACAGGGAGTGGAGAGGAGTCATGCTGGACTTGATCCGGCATCCATGCAGACCCTGGCCCCAACGATGGATTCCCGTGTCAAGCACGGGAATGACAGGGAGTGGAGAGGAGTCATGCCGCCCTGTGTAATACTATTACACGGGGTGATCCGGCATCCATGCAGACCCTGGCCCCAACGATGGATTCCCGTGTCAAGCACGGGAATGACAGGGAGTGGAGAGGAGTCATGCCGCCCTGTGTAATACTATTACACGGGGTGATCCAGCATCCATGCAGACCTTGGCCCCAACGATGGATTCCCGTGTAAGACCTGTGAAATAGATGCTCAAATTTGACGGGTCAGGAATGGGAATGACAGAAAAGGGAAAGTATCCCGTCCTTGTCAGCATTTTTTCCTTGGTGAATTATTCAGGTATTCAGTTTTAAAGGGGTTGCTTACAGGGGGGCGCTGGTTAGTACGTGTACTTGTGTATCTGTTTGTGGTCGGTTGTTTGGGAAATAAGTTACCTGGTTCAGTAAAAAAAGCCCAGTCATTATTTCTCTGATACGTTTTTCCCTCCAGACTCCTCGAAAAAATCCTTCATGTGATGTTTACCGTAACACGGCGCGGTGTTGTCGATTTCGTTGACGGCTATGGCGAAGGAGAGCATGTCGGCGATACGTGCGTTCAGGGGTTTTATGAAGGCATGAACGTTTTTGACGAACCAGAGGGGGATGAAGATGATCCTTGGTTGTTTGTTGATGGATGTGAAGGAGAGGGTGAACAGCTCTTTGTAGGTGAAGATGTCCGGGCCGCCGATGTCGATCTCCTGATGGCCGGGTATGGCAGCATCAACGCAGATTTCTCCCATATCCTCGCCGTGGATCGGATTGATGGTCAGGCTCCCGTCGCCGGGCCAGACGATGACGCCGGAAGCGGCCATGTTCTGGAACTGCGCCATGTCGGGGAAATAGGCGTTCGGACGCAGAATGGAGTAGTCCATACCCGAATCTTTCAGTGCCTTGACGAACGCTTCATGAGCCTTGACGATCTGCATCTCCATCATTTCATCGGCTTTGAAGATGGAAACGTAGACGAACTTCCGTGCTTCATCATGCAGGACTTCCTGCAGGATGTTGACGTTGCCGAGAAAATCGACGTCATGGTAGGTCATGCCGGGTTTTGAGCTTCTCAGGCCCATGGAAGAGAAGATCGTGTCGATGCCCTCTGCGATACCGTGCAACGTGTCCGGTTTGGTGGCATCCCCGGTGACGATTTCATCAACAACCCCTTCAAGCGCCGGTTCACCAGATGGACCGGGTGTTTTGACTTTTTCCCGGTCCCGAACCAGCGCCCGCACGAACCAGCCTCTTTTTTTATATGCCACAGCGGCATACCGTCCGATATAACCGGAAGCACCGGCAACAAGGACTCTCTGCATAGTCTCTTCTCCTTCACGCCCTTATAGTCAGGCCGCAAATGACAATTCACAGCCATGATGCTATTCTATTATTATGATAACGCAAACAAGGGGCGTTTCGTTGAGTGGAGGAGGGGGAGGAAAGTCAAAAGTTAAAATTCAAAAGTGAAAAGTTAAAAACACCTATCTTCCTGTAGTAGCCAGTAGCCAGTAGCCAGTAGCCAGTAGCCAGTAGCCAGTAGCCAGTAGCCAGTAGCCAGTAGCCAGTAGCCAGTAGCCAGTCACCAGTGAGTAGGTAGTAGGTAGTAGCCAGCTCAACAACTCAACAGCTCAACAACTCAACAATCCGCATAGTCACTTCCTGTAGTACTTCATCGCGTCAGGGATCGCATTCTTTATCTGACGGATTCTGGATGCATCAGAGGGGTGTGTGCTGAGGAATTCCGGTGGTTTGCCTCCTTGTGACGCGGCGGACATTCTTTCCCAAAAGCCGATAGCCTCATTCGGGTTGTAGCCTGCCATTGCCATGAAGATCAGGCCGATCCTGTCGGCTTCATACTCCTGCAGGCGGCTGTAGGGGAGTGTTACGGCAAGCTGTGAGCCCACACCGAAAGCGGTCGTCCATAACTGACGGGTTTTTTGCGGACTTGATTGCAGAGCAGAGCTGAGAGCCATGCCTCCCATCTGCGTGAGCAGCATCTGGCTCATGCGTTCATTGCCGTGCTTGGCGACGGCGTGAGCGATTTCATGAGCCATGACAACCGCAAGTCCGGCATCGTTTTTCGAAAAGGGGAGAATACCGGTATAGACAACGATCTTGCCGCCGGGCATGCACCACGCATTGGGAGAGTTATCGTCAATAAGGTTGAATTCCCAGGAGTAATCGCTCAGTTCGGAAGAGAGGCCTCGTTTGCTGAAATAGGCCTGAACAGCGGTTTGCAGTTTTCTGCCTACCCGTTGAACTCTTGCTGATTCACTGCTGTTGGCACTGCGCTTGTTTGTGCTGAGAAACTCACGGTACTGTTCAGTACTCAGGGAGAGCATGGAAGAAGAGGGGAGAAGGTTTAACTGGGATCTGCCGGTTACCGGAACAGTCGCGCATGAGGTCAGAAAAAGAGCACAGACGAGAAGCGCTATGGCATGTATCCTGTGTGTTTTGAACGTGAACTGCGATAGTTGATTTCTCATGTATTCAGTCAGGTTGATGAGGTTAATAGGACTGCAGGTGCTTTATCTCCTTTCTCCAGCAGTGAAAGAGTATATGGCCTGCAAAACCGGCAAGTTCCGGTTTCAGTATACGATAAGCCTGCTCCTGCAGAGAAAGATAGTGTTTTTGGGACAATGATTGTGTCGGATTACCTATGGAAAACCAATGGGCAAGATATTGATGAACATGCCTGTCTATCGGAAAAGCACCAAAACGGTGGAGCCCGAAAAGCATGACACAGTCAGCGATCTTGAAGCCGATCCCCGGTTGGCTGCAAAGTGTTTTTCTGACGTTTTCAAGGGGCATATCAGGATCTTTCAGGGTTTCCAGATCAAGTTTCCCTGAAGCAACCGCCTGAGCGGCTTTAATAATGTTCTCTGCCCTGATACAGTTGTTGTTCGTGCAGAGCCTGAGAGACGCCGGATCGGCTGAAGCCAGAGTGTCCGGGGTGGGAAAAGAGAAATAGTTGTAAGCTTCATCGTTCAGGTGTGCCGTATGTTTTGTGCCATATTCCTGCGTAAGGTACGTTACCTGCTTTCTGATGAGGTGCATGCCAAGGCCCTGGGCACACATAAAGGTGATAAGGGTTTCAAAGGGGTCCTGCCTCAGGATTTTAATGTCCGTATAGGGTAGTATACGGCGCCATACTTCAGGATAATGTTTTCTGAAATCGTCAGGGAATAGCGAGTTGACGTCTACATCAAGGCTGAAATACTTTCGGTTAAATTCATTGAATGCGTTGCTATTCCGGAATTTCTTTGTGCTTGATATGGTGTATTCTGTAGGGTTTGATTTGTCAATAATAAATATTTCATGGCCAATAATCCCTGATAGTTCTGTTGGTTTATTTTTGTTTTTTCCCCATCTGAAGCACTGCCCGCTAAAAACAGTGTTCTCAATATCAAGTTCATATGATCCAGTATATTGGTGTGTCAATATATTCATTAGTTGAAGTTATGCTGTTTGTGAATGAGAATCTTCGTTATTAAAATTGTTTTTTTTCGTATTATATAATTTCTTTCAAAAAAAGAAGATAAGCTTTTCTATGTGATTTTATTTTTATTTTATGATGTGTTTATTTTGATTAAAAATATAGATGAAATAATATTTTTATATGTATTAATATCTGGCTTATTAGAAATAAAAAAAAGCCATAATAAATCAAATATAATGATCTGTTATGGCTCTTTATGGTGAGGTATGCTTATCTTATAATTGTGTTAATTATAAGTATAAAAAATTTCCATTTCGTGTTCGAAAAAGAATTCTTCATAGCCAAAAGCGGGAGAGAGATCGTCAATCCAAGATGCGTTTTCATTATATTCCGCAAAGAAAATCCTATTGGTCCATTCAGGATTTCTCCCCTGTGTGAACTTCAGAGCGAATACTTTTTCTCCATGGATTTCTACGATATCCTGGACAATTATTTTACCGGGAGAGCAGGACATCGATGGTCCTCTGACGGTTCTTCCGAGACCGGACATCCTCTGATAGGCTGTATTGAAAATGTCTATCGCTTCGGTCAGAGGAATTTCAAAATATTGCTTAGGGCCGGTGTCCCGTTCAAGGAACATGTAGTAAGGAATAATTCCAAGTTGCAGCTGTTTCTGCCACATGGCTTCCCAGATATCGGCATCGTCATTCACATGTCGTACAATTGGTGACTGGCTGCGAATGACCGCTCCGGTTGAGCGAATCCTGCTTATGGCATCGACAGCCTGAGATGTTTCGATTTCTCTCGGGTGGCTGATATGAGCCATGATCGCAAGGTGCTTGCCTGATGAGACAATCTTTTCGAAAAAGCTGAGAAGTTCATCGGAATCGTGTTCGGAAGTAAAGCGGTAGGGCCACCAGCTCAAAGCTTTAGTGCCTATTCTGATAGTTTTTACCGTCGGGATGTCCAGCAGGGGCTGTATGTACTTTCTGATCAGAGCAGTGCTCATGACCATAGGGTCACCACCGGTAAAGATGATGTCCTTTACCTCGGGGTGCTCTTTAAGGTAATCAACCAGCAGCGTGATGTCGTTATTCGCGAATTTGAGGCTTTCAAGTCCTGAAAATTGCGGCCATCTGAAGCAGTAGGTGCAGTAGGCATGGCAAACCTGAGCTTCTGAGGGGAAAAACAGCACACTTTCCCGGTATTTGTGCTGAATGCCGTGAAGAGCCTCGTCATCCAGAAGAGGAGTGTTCAGCTCCATCTGACCTGCAGGATTTGGGTTTTGCAGGAGCTGTATTTCTCTTGCTGCCTGCTGAATTATTTCTTTTGAGGCATCAGTGCGGACAAGGCTGGACATTCGTTCGAAATCTTCGGAACTCAGCATCTCAGCCTGTGGAAAGCTCAGTCTGAATATCGGGTCTTCAGGAATGTTCGACCAGTCGATAAGGTGTTCAGTTACATAGCTGTTTACCCTGAAAGGGTAAACGTTGGCTACGGTTTTAACGATATGAAGCTGCTCTTCAGGTATCTCTCCGTACTGAGGGAGTGTGTGAAGATTTGCTGCTGTATATGAGCGATATTTCAGCATAACAACTGCTTTTAACGGTTGCTAAAATATCGGCAGAGCATAAATGGAATAGTGAAGCTCTAACCTTTCTGACGAGGGGATAACGAAATAAAACACTTCGGTCGGCTTTGTTATAGCCGGCTCATTTCCGAAATGTCGGTTTGTTTTTTTCGAGACACCTCAATGAATTGTATACCTCTTGTGTGTCTGAGGTTTTGAGTACACGTATTTACCATTATTGAAGCAATAAACCAAAAAGGTGTATTCAACTATCGGGTAATCGGTCTTTTCGGGAAGAAGATAGGCCGAGAAGCGGGTGTTTCAGAAGCCTGTCGCCTATGGTTCAAACCACATACAGTCATGCCGCCCTGTGTAATAGTATTACACGGGGTGATCCGGCATCCATCAACGAAGAAAGTCAAAGGTAAAAAGTCAAAAGTCAAAAAGAAGATGAAAAAGAGATCTGAATTTTTTGATGGTGCTTCACTCGCCTCGAAATAAAGGCGATAGATGCCCGTGTAAGATCTGTGAAATCGATCCTCAGATTTCACGGGTCAAGCCCGAGGATGACAACCAGGAGGGGTGCTGCTAACTATTTCCTGCTCATAATACGAGAGGCTGCCCTTTTGAGACAGCCTCATGCGGTTTTATGAGGTTGATTTCAACATCAGGCCGACACCTCTGATCACGATTACATCAGCTGTGTTTCCGATGTCCAGGCGCAGACTGAGGCGTACGGCGCCTTTTTGAGGGTCTATCGATGTTGGTGTGCTTGTGATGCAGACAGGCCCTTTGTTTGTATGGGCCGTTCCATCATCAAGCATTACCAGTGCGGTGGAGGGCGGGTTCTGTAACTGGGTCAGGCGAATCTGTGTAATATGACTTTTAGGGCTCGAGAGTTCATAACAGACCTTGACACCAACGATGGTATATCCTGGAAGCGTGGGGACACCCATTTCGACAACTTTGTTTCCTCCGGGAATTCCGGTATCTCCGGTGGTGGTTGATTTGATATTCAAGCCGCTGAGGCCTCCTGTAAGCGACCGAAGAGCAGCAAAGGAGGTCTTGACACTTGGATCACCAGGTAAAAGATCGAGGTGGTTCAACCACATGACCTTTGTTTTCTTTAGTTCAGGTTTAATAAGTGTATTGGTAACCGGTTTCACTTCTTTGGTAATAGCCGGTTTCATTTCTTGAGTCATTACCGGTTTCTGGGCCATGATAATACATGCCACCAATGAGATCATCACGGCAAATCCCGCTTTAATTTTTTTCTGCATAATGTTTCTCCCTGTTGATTGTTTTTTCCTTGTTCCTCACTACTCGATGATCACTTTTTTCGTTCTGAAAAAAATGCACGACGAAAACATAACTTGGAGCCCTGTACTGAGGATCCCTTGAAATGGGGTTTTCACGATGGAACAATTCACCATCATCTAAAGTTATCACTTTTATTTTACAAGATCCTTGCGGATGCGTTTTTTTGTGATAAAAGGGGCATATGATATTCCTGAAGTACAGTATTACCCTAACAGGAGGGATTGACGTAAACAGTTTACTTTTTAAGACATAGCCTGAATGTTTCACAGGTTTTTCACGGGAATCCATTCTTGTGCTATAAAACCCCATGGATGCCGGATCACCCTGTGTAATACTATTACACGGGGCGGCATGACTCCTCTCCACTCCCTGTCATTCCCGTGCCTGACCCGTGAAATTTGAGCATCTATTTCACAGGTCTTACACGGGAATCCATCGCCTTTATTTCGAGGCAAGTGAAGCACTATCAAAATATTCAGAGCTCTTTTTCATCTTCTTTTTGACTTTCTTACACAGGGCGGCATGACTGTATATAGATTTGAGTTTTTTTTACCAGTTTTCACGATGGAATCCGAGTATATGATCGGCTCACTGTATATTTCTACAATTCGGAGTTTCGAACTCTCATGAATTATTCAGGATAGGTTCCTTATCTTACACAATGCACCGTTATGAAAAAGGATGTCTCCGGCAACAGACAGAGTCCATTTCAGGTTTCCTTAAGGTTTTGAACAGCGTAAGCCCTCGATCATGAAATACTCGAAGAATCGAAACCGAAAAATACGTCTGTTGCTTTCCGCTCTGATCTTTCTGTTTTTTTCAGGGTGTCAGCCTAGATATCCCGATCTTGATCTCAGCATGTATCAATATCGTGATACGAGGGATCTTGTACGTTTTGTTTATGACGCGGCGCTTGTACTGCAGCAGAATGGCCTGACGACTATTGATTATTTTCGCGATAATCGAAGCATGTACAACCAGGAAAATTATTATCTGTACGTCTATGCTCTGGACGGCACCAACCTTTTCCATGCAGGCATGCCTGAGTTTGAGGGTAGGAACCTGTTGACGGTGAGCGATAAGAACGGCAAGATGATAACCAGAATGATCCTGCGTGCGATAGAAAACCCGGTCAATCCCCACGGATGGGTGCACTATTCCTGGTGGGAGCCCGGCAAGTTTTATCCTGTTCCGAAATCTTCCTGTCACTTCAAGATAACCACCCCTGAAGGAAAAGAGCTGTTTGTCGGTGGAGGAATTGATTATCCTCAAGAAGAAAAGGAGTTTATCCGGATTGTTGTTGATGATGCGGTGTCGAGCATCGAGCGGCAGGGAATGACATCAGTCAATGAAATTGCTGACCCGACGTCGGAATACAACTATCGGGAGGTTCGAGTTTTTGCGTTTTTATCTGACGGCTCAATGCTGATTTCTCCGGTTATGAATGAACGGTTTCAAAAGATGAGTATTGTCGGGTGTGTCGATGAGGTTGGTCATAAGCCATTTGATAAGGCTTTGGAGCGTCTTGAACAGCGAGAGAGTGCCTGGGAGGTTTTTCTTGCCAAAAGTCGATTCAAGCGTGGACTGATAAAAAAATGTCTTTATCTGCGAAAAACAATGCTTGAAGACAGGACTGTGTATGTCGGAGCGATCACCGATCTGCCTGAACCTCCGTAAATCAGTGGAAACCAGTTGATAAAAACAGTGTGAGGTCATGAAGCAGTTTGCCTGTTGTTTTGTAAATCAAGCGACTTCCCTGATGCTTCTCCGGGAGTGTTGAGGGCGGTTCGAATAGTAATATGACGCAAGGGAAAGTATGATGTCCGAAGCCAGGAGGAATCTGGAGTACGGAGTGAATGATGTGCCGCCTGCGGGACATCTTGTTGTTCTCTCGATACAGCACGTTCTTCTGATGTTCGTTTCTGTGGCGCTGCCTGTTATCTTTGCCGGTCAGATGAACGAATCTGCAGAGTTTGCCGCGACTTTGGTGACGTTTTCCATGATCGCATCCGGTCTTGGCTCTATACTACAGTCTGTCGGATTGCCTTTTATTGGCTCAGGCTATCTTTGCCCCAATGTATGTGGCCCTTCGTATTTCAGTGTTTCATTATCAGCGGCGTGGATTGGCGGTCTTCCCCTCATGCGGGGAATGATTATTATCGCAGGCCTTATCGAGATGTCTCTTGCTCCCGTTGTCCAGAAGCTCAAGCATGTCTTCCCGAAGTTTATTGTCGGGCTCGTTGTCGCAATGGTAGGGGTCAGTATCATTAAAATGTCGGTAACCTCCCTTTTCGGGCTTGAATACAGGGGAGACGCTATTCGAAGTGAAGATATTCTCATTGGCCTTACTTCCCTCATGGTTATGGTGCTCAGCAATCTTTGGGGAAAAGGGCTCCTGAAAATCTACTGTCTTTTGATCGGCATGTTTGTCGGATGGATTTTCGCTTGTATTCTTGAACCTGAATATCTGCTGAGTCTGGCAAAGGTGAGCCAGAAACCTTTTTTTGCCCTTCCGGTTATCGGGCCGCAATTTCATGACATCAGGTTTGATTTCGGACTGCTCATACCCTTTGTGGTTATATCTATAAGTGGATCGCTTAAATCGTTTGGAAATCTTCTGGCTGCCCAGAAAATATCCGAACCTGAAGGTCAGGCGGTTGATTTTGTTCCGATAAGAAAAGGGCTGCTTGCGGATGGTTTTTCAACGCTTCTCGCCGGTTTGCTGGGAGGCATGGCGGTTGATACTTCCTCCAGCAACATCGGGCTTGCCGGTTCCACCAGAGTGCTGAGTCGCTGGATAGGCGTCACAGCCGGGATAATCTTTATCGTGCTTGCATTTTGTCCTAGGCTTACGGTCGTTTTGACGCTTATGCCGAAGCCTGTTCTTGGAGCTTCAATCATTTTCGCCGGATGTTTTATGATCTGCACCGGCTTGCTTGAAATGTTCGGTGAAGAGTGGGATTCAAGAAAAACCTTTGTTGTCGGTATTTCACTGATTTTTGGCTTGAGTACAGCTTTTCTGCCGGAACTGTATGCGCGCGCACCGGTAATGATAACTATGTTTTTTACCGATCCTCTGCCGACAACAACCATTCTTGCTGTTATTCTCCATCAGGTATTGAACCTCGATCTGTTGGTTGAGAGGTTGATGCGAAAAAAGGTTGATGCATAACTATCTTTGCTTGAGGCAATTAACGGTGTTTTTTCACTATCTTTACAGAAAGTAGAGTACAATCAATATCAATGACAATGGAACACGTAGTACTTCATCCCCGGTTGTCTGCTTGTGATCCGATACAGAAATGAGAGATATGTCCTCAGCACCATGGATTGAGCATTATGACAAGGGAATTCCAGCTTCTCTGTCGCCTTATCCCCATCATACCATAGTTGATATTGTTCGAAAACGTGCAGTTGAATTTTCCGACAGGACAGCGTTTTTTTTTAAAGGTTCTTCCATGTCATGGTCCGATCTGGACAGGTTGAGCGATGCTTTCTCGGCTGCGCTTGTTTCGGAAGGACTGAAGAAAACTGACCGTGTGGCGCTGTTGATGCCGAATTCTCCTCAGATGATAATCAGTGAGCTGGCGGTCTGGAAAGCGGGAGCTGTAGCGGTACCGATGAACCCTCTCTATACCGGGCATGAGCTGGAACATGCAATGAAGGAAAGCGGGGCGGAGATCGCTATTGTTCTTACCCCGTTTTACCGGAAGATCAGATCGTTGCAAGCTTCTTCCGGTCTGCGAATGATCATAGCGACCAATATCAAGGAATATCTTTCGCCGTTAAAAAAAGTGCTTTTTTCTCTTCTGAAGGAGAAGAAAGAAGGACATGCCATAGTGCTTGAACCGGGCGATCTCTGGCTTGGAGAAATGATTGCCGGGCATCGTGACGCACCTTGTCCGGAAAGAGACGTACAGTCGGAAGACATGGCATTATTTCTGTTTACCGGCGGTACTACCGGACTGCCCAAATGCGCGGTGTGTACCCATCAGGCTCTGGTGGTCAGCGGGATGCAGATCGCACGGTGGTTCAGTGTCGTGCTTGACCAGGGGAAAGATATCATTATGCTCAACATGCCCCTGTTTCATGTCTATGCTCAGGTGGGGATATTTGGGGCGGCTATTGTCGATGATTATCCTTTCGCGCTTGTTCCGAACCCTCGTGATCTCGATGATCTGCTTGTTACCATCAAAAAGCTTAAACCGGCAGTTCTTCCGGGTGTTCCGACACTGTTTTCAGGCTTGATCAATCATCCCAGGACACGCAAAGACAGCACGGTTCTGGGCTCACTGAAGCTCTGTGTTTCCGGAGCAGCCCCTTTGCTGCTTGAAACCAAGAAGCGGTTTGAGGAGCTGACAGGGGGCAGAATCATAGATGCATACGCTCTCACCGAGTCGATGATCGGTTCTGTTCTTACTCCCGTGCTGGGCACTTACAAAGAGGGTTCCGTGGGCATACCTGCTCCGGACGTGGAGATTCGTATAGTCGATCAGGAGAGCTCGTCCCGTGAATTGCCGCTACATGAAGTCGGTGAAGTGATAATGCGTGCTCCCCAGCTCATGAAAGAGTACTGGCAGCGTCCGGAAGAAACCTTGACGACTATTCGCAACGGCTGGCTCTACACCGGCGATCTTGGTTACCTCGATGAAGACGGCTATCTGTTCATCATCGACAGAAAAAAGGATGTTATCAAGCCCGGGGGTTTTCAGGTCTGGCCGCGGGATGTTGAAGAGGTTATCGCGTCGCATCCGGACGTAGTCGAAGTCGGCGTAGCGGGAGTACCTGACGACCATCAGGGAGAGGCCGTCAAAGCCTGGGTCGTGCTGCATGAGGAGCGTGTGCTCGATGCCGAAATGTTGCGTGAGTTCTGTAAAAAGGAACTGGCGGCCTATAAGGTGCCGAAGTATATTTCTTTTGCGGAGTCTCTGCCGAAAACCCTGGTAGGAAAGGTGCTGCGCCGCAAGCTTGTCGAAGAGCATTGCAAGTCGGCGGTTTCATGAAAAGGCTTACAGAAAGATAACTATAACGAGAATGAGACTTTCCGGAAAAACAGCGATGATCACTGGAGCCGCAGGAGGGATCGGAAGCGCTACCGCCCGATGTTTTGCTGCTGAGGGAGCATCGCTCATGCTTAGTGACTGTAATCTGGAGGGTTGTCTTGAGGTTGCGGAAAGAATAAAAGAGCAGGGGGGCGTTGCGGTTGTCACGGCTGCTGATGTCACCAGAGAGGAGGATATCTCCAGGCTGTTTTCCCTTGTCAGGTCATCATCTGCTGCTCTTGATATTCTTGTGAATATTGCCGGTGGTGACCATGAGCCTGTTGTGGATATTGAGTCTCTCGACTACGATTGTATGAGCCGGAATCTGGACCTCAACCTGAAATCAACCATGCTCTTTTGCCGTGAAGCGTGCAGGATTATGAAGCCTCAGGGTTACGGCAGGATAGTCAACATGAGCTCGCTGGTCTACAGAGGAAGTCCTGCACAGTTTTCCTATGCGGCGGCCAAAGGAGGAGTATACTCGTTTACTCGCTCACTTGCTATGGCTATGGGGCGTTATCAGATAACGGTTAACGCTCTTGCTCCGGCTCTTGTTGATGTGCCGATGTTCAGGAATGTTCTGGGCGATGAACGATGGATGGCAATGGCTGATGACGCGGCTAAACGCTATCCGCTTAAGCGGATAGCGACACCGGATGACGTTGCGAAGGCCGCGCTTTTTCTTGCTTCAGATGACGCGGCATTTATCACCGGACAGATACTTGAGATTTCCGGCGGCGCTCGACTATGATTTTTCGGGGCCTGCTGCTGCAGGGGTGAGCGGAAGAGCTTTTGTGATGGTGATTCTCTTGCCTGGTTTGATCCTTTTCAGTTCTATTTCAGCGTCTGTAGAGACGTTTATGATAAGGTGAATTTTGTCTTTTCCCATGAGAATATCGCAACTCCTGATCTGTATGTCTTTGACGGCAAGGTTAATGGTTTTGCCGGCTTTTCCCTTTGATATGGCATTATGCACGAGGGCGGGCACCTTTGCAATTTCTGTTTCGAGATTAAGATGAAGTCTTGAGGCTATAGCGTTTTTAATCGAGGTATGCAGCAGATCGTCCCCGGTTTGTATCAACGCACTTTTTGAATCAAGTGCATAATCAAAGTTATGAACCTGCAGTTTCTGACTCGGCACATCAAAAGCCAGTTGACCACTGATATATAATTTTCCCTTGAATATTTCATTTGTCTCAACGGCTATGGTTATGCCTTGTTCAGAAGCGTACGCTCCGATGCTGTTGATGATGAGACTACGCCCTTCCTCTGTGAATGTTTTTCCTTTGAAATAGTCATTCAACTGTTCATTGATCTCACTGAATGTTGTAAACGCATAGAGGTAGATATCGGATTGTTGAGCAGTATCTTTTTCAGGCAGGCGTGAAAACTCTGGTAGAGGTAGTGGTGCTTTTTCTGCCGTGGTGTCGGTGACAACCAGTGCATGGGCTTTCAGAAGGGTATTGCAGATTATTTCTCTCCGACTGAGTTTTATGGATCCCTTTATATCTTCGCATATAAAACGTATCCAGGCCTTCGGAGGGTTTTTGTGGATCGCAATTGGTTTTTGCAGGCTTTTCCAGACACCTGATACTGTAGGACGCAGTGAGACTTTCCTGTTGATTTCCTTGTCAAGAATTTCCATTAATACCCTGCTTTTGTTCTGTATCTCAATATCCAGGTGTTTTGTTATGGTTTTCCTAAAAGGCCCGAAGCGGAGAACAGGCTCTTTGATCCATTGATAGCCGGTTATCATGAAATGCGTTGACACATTCCACCTTTTGTCCAGAGAGACTGGTGTGGATACTGTTATCAGGAGACTTGTTTGCAAGGGTTTGAACAGCCTGGTCAGTAGGTTTCCAAATCGGCTCCTGACAAGTCTCGCATTGACAGTCAGGGGCAGTGTACAGAAAAGTTTTTTTCCGTCAGAGGTGACAGACAGTGCCTCTTCTTTTGTCAGCGTCAGGTAGACCTCTTCTTTTTTAGAAGATTGAAGAAAAATACTTTTTTGCAGAAAAGTGCCGGTAATTATTGTATTCAGATAGTTCTCCAGTTTTTCCAGTTTGAACCTGACAGGCACGTTGAACGTGGAGAGGGGTACAGCTACAGAAACATCTTCTGTGATGGCCTTCGGCGGTTTGGGTTTATTGATTTCCACGATTGTCAGCAGAAGAAGCAGGCCGACAAGAATCACGGCAACGATAATCCCTGTAATTGTGAGTGCTTTTTTCATTCCAGTCAGTTGTTCGAAAGTAGCGTCATGGCTGCCTGGTGGGTGTCAGGCAGTGTTCTCGTTACTCGTTGCGCGTCCTTTACGGAATGGAGCAATTGTATTGTAATGTATAGAATATAGATATAGGAAGGGTTTTTTTACCGTCGATGTTCCGAAGAGATAGTCTTTTGCTGCGTGTATATTATTTTCTTCTTGTAATATGGCAAGTAAAAGAGTATTATCAATCGTTAGCCAATGGTTGGTTGATCGCTGTCAGATGATTTGTGCTTTTGGTTATTTGATGGCGTTTCTCTCTTTATTTAAGCACACATTACCATGAGGTAAACATGAA
>Ga0272443_10004800_pt1 | contig 14411 bp, 6 predicted proteins | sample SSMAcet12_FD_193581 | JGI IMG/M metagenome (GOLD analysis project Ga0272443, IMG submission 193581) | Marine sediment archaeal communities from Little Sippewissett salt marsh, Falmouth, MA, United States - SSM-Acet-12 | ecosystem: Environmental > Aquatic > Marine > Wetlands > Sediment ...
CAGACTCCAACGCCGTATTCGGAAGGGCATTCACCAAGATGCGGACACTCGTTACCATGTGGCGACGCGCGAACGCGTTCTACATTCAGTCCCCCAGGCTCCAAAACCCTGTTCCTATCTAGGCCTCTCATTCCCCCTGTCCTCCTTCCCCCGCACTTCTGCTATGATCTCTCTCCAAGGGAGGTTCTATGAAGCACGTGCTTTCGGTTGGAGGAATGGTGGTTCTCGTCTCTATTGTCGCCCTTGTCGGCGCAGCGACAGAAGCAAGCATCCGCCCTCCCTCTGAACTCGGCACATCGATTCGGGCTATCACTCTGTCCGATTTGTGCGGATCCAGCTTCGACGAAGAGCTGATCACCTACAACCTTTACCGCCTCCTTACCCTAGGAGTGAACGCGATAGTCATAGGCGTTGACTGGTTTGCTGAAACGGAGAGAGATCCGACTCTCGAGCCGTTCTACAGCGATGAGAAGACCTTCCGTGAGGGGAGCTATCATGAGTACACGCTCCGGGACGAGCAGATCGCATTCATCGCCGACCTTGCCCATTCTCTTGGGCTTGCCATCATTCTTAAACTCCACATAGGAACACTCGACGAACCATTCGAGGCTGCCAGAGAAGATGACTCGCCGCTACCGATCGGCTACTGGGATGAGCTATTTGAGTCATATCTGGACTACGCCCTTCACTATGCTGGTGTCTGCGAGCTCTTGGGGGTGGAGATCTTCTGCATTGGCACAGAGCGCGACGCAATGACTCATGCCGATCCCGACGGACTCACCGACCCCGATCGACGTTGGAGAGAGCTCATAGCTCATGTTCGCCAGCACTACGCCGGCAGCCTGACATACTCGTGCGCAGTGATGGGTTCGTGGACGAATCCCTTTTCGTCGCCGGCGCGAGTGACCTTCTGGGACGCCCTCGACTACATCGGTGCGGAGTTCTATCGAGGGCTAACAGACAGCAACTCCCCCACAATCGAGCAGCTCAGATCGGGGGTTCGAGCTACTCTGGCAGACTTCTACTCTCCGCTCACGGACAAGTATGATCGCCCCATCATCATCACAGAGACGAATTTTATGCACTGCGATGGCACCAACACGCGGCCGTATGATCCAGGCAATCCGCCGGGGGATCGGATGGATCTTCAGGAGCACGCAGATTGCTACGAAGCCCTCCTGAGCGTTGTCGAGCAAGTTGCTCGTGAAGAAGGCTACCTGCATGGCGTCTGCCTGTGGAATGGCGATCTTGTATACCCGGATGACGTTGGCGATCTTGCCCCAACGGATTCCTGTAATGGAACCTCGATATGGGAAACGCCTGCGGAAAAGGTGATCCGGTCGCATTGGTATGGATCAAGTGACTGGGAGCGAGTCGGCGCACCGACGATTTCTGCCGAGACAGCGGCGTATCCGGAGCAGTCCGCTGAAGCTGGATGCAGTGTCCGCCTGTTCGAGAACGCCAACACCGGGCAGATACTGGTTGAGGCGGTTCCCTTCTCCGGCTGGCGGTTCTCTCACTGGGATGCGCCCGTAGATCTCCCCAGCTACCCAATGGCTTTTCTCGATACGGAAGCAGAACTTGACGCGAACTCGCTGGTTGTGGGAGCTGTGTTCGAGTTGCGGGAAGCGGTCGAATCTCCGGATCATGAAGCTGCGGCACAGGATGAGCTGCAGTGCGGTGCAGATTTGCCGATTGGCGATGTCCTTGCCAGCTGCAGCGACGATCTTCCGGTCTCAGCTGCGGCAAGCTTCGCGCGTACGCTTTCCGAGGATGAGCTAGATGGAGCGGTTGCCGGAATGGCCTGGAATTCTCCCGACCCCACTGATCTGACATGTTGGCTCAATGCCGACATCCCTGCTGATGCGACTGGCCTCAGGCTTGTTGCCTCCAGCAGTGTCGAAACGCAACTACGTCTGTGTGTAGCAGCAGGCTGCCACTATATGAGCGATCTGACCATCCAAATGTCCGCTCAACCCGAGGAGTTCTACTTCCCATACTCATCGTGGTCCGGGCACGTGGTGGATGCCTGCGCTGATCCAGCTCCTCCGAGTGAGTGGAGAACCATCGATCGGCTCATTCTCTTCCCCGCTGCGGGGGCTGGCGCGTTTCGCATTCACTCGCTTCAGTTCGTGTGCGATGAAGCGTCAGCTCTTTTCCGAGGCGCCATTCCACTTGACGACATTTTCTGGTTTGCGAGCTATGACGATGAGAGGGGGCAATCGGAAAGCAACTTCGCGCAGATCGTCCACGACTCCGACGAGAACGGCGAGTACTACGCGATGATGTGGAGCAGCCCTGAGGATACCGACCTGACGATTGGGAGCCTGTCGGATCAAGATCGCTCTGGCCTAATCGGCGTCAAGCTCTCTCTGTCTGCGAGCACGCCGATGGATGTGCTTCCTGTCGTGAGTGTCTCAGGAGAGTATTGCGGGAAGACGTGGCGTTACGCAGCAGCTCCGCCGGTCTCAGTGGGGGTAGAGCCTACAGACCTCGTCTTGTCAGTCCCAGACTTCAATGACGATCCCTTCACGGGATGTACAGACTCACTTCCTACGAACGCCTTCGAGTTGCTCGACTCGATCATCCTGCTTCCTCAAGATCGGTCTGGTGAGCTGCGCATCTACGAGGTCTGTCTCTGTACAGAAGAGCGCACAGAAGTAACCGCTGGTGCTGACACGCAGACGGATGAGGATGTACGACCTACACTGAGCGAAGATGGCAACCCCATTGCTGAGGAGTTCCCAGTTCCCTCCGCTGCTGATCCAGCGGTCACGCGTGGCGAGCTTGAGTACCTGGGCAACCCGTTCAAGGCGGTCTTTCCGGACGGCTCCGGATGGGAGCACGCGCGCGGCGTCTGGGATATGCAGGTCTTCGACGATCGGATCTACCTTGGTCACGGAAGCATTTTCTCGAACGCAGGGCCCATCGATGTATGGGCTTTCGACCCAGCCAAGGAGGCCTTTGTCAAGGAGTTCCGTGTGGACGAGGAGGTGATCAGCACTCTCTACAGCACAGGCGACCTCTGCTTAATCCCTGGAACCGACGGCATTGAGTCATGGGACTTCGGTAGCATCTACGTGCATCGCGGGGACACGTGGACCAAGCAACGGACTGTACCGAACGCATTTCATATCACTACGATGGCCTGCCTTGAAGAGAGCATCTTCGTCTCCGCAATGATAGCCCTGATGGATGAGGACGGTAGCGAGTACTATGAGGGTGAGGTCTACGAATCCTCAGATATGGGGCACACATGGACCACAGTCCTGGGCGAAGACCAGCCATGGGTCCAGCTCTTCGTCTTCGATGGTGCGCTATACGGATCCACTCATGACAGCGGAACGTTCGAGTTTCAGGGAGGGCAGTTCCGAATCATCGAGGATACTGACCTTTTCCCTGGCATGGAGCCGGATGAAGACGGGCGGCGCTTCAACATCGTGCGAAGCGTGGAGCTTGGCGGGAAGCTTGCCTATTACGGGGTTTCCCAGTGTCCGTCATGTCAGCCATCTTCCCCGCTCTTCGTTGCCAGCGAGATCTCCGTCGATGGATCCAAGAGAGCGGAACTGCTGACTGAGACGGAGCGAGTCTTTGACATCGTCAGGGCAGATGACGTTTGCTGGGTCGTTACGAACGATCTGCATGACGATCAAGTGGCATCTACTGCGCGTTTCTACTCCTCCATCAATCTGGAGACATGGAGATTGGAGGCCCAACTTGAGGCGCCAACATCTGTACGATCGATGGAGCTCCTGGATGAGTATCTCTACTTCGGTCTTGGGCCCGGACATCCAACGGAGATCTACAGGGACCTAGCAGTGGGAACGGGATTGGCGCTCGGTGACAACAGCCCGCATTCAGGCAGCGTGTTCCGCTTGCTCATTGGTGAGGATGCAGGTGAAGGGACGCAGGGAGGCGCCCCTCTCCTGGTGGGACCGGGGGCGTTCGAATCTGCCATTCAAGACTACATGATCGCTGATGCCGAATCCCAGGCGGACGATGGGGGCGAGGCGGCCACTGACTCAACACCCACGGATCCCTCTGAAACGGAACAGATTGGGGTCGAATGGTACTCGAGTTTGACTGCCGAGAACGGGATGGAGCAACCAGGCAAAGCGTCGGTTCTGTTCGATGAGGCGCACAATGAAGCGAACACGATCTCTTCGGAGCGGGCTCAGGTCATCGCGCGGAGGAATCCCGAATGGGTGCTCTACAGTCAACTTGCTGATACCGTCTCCCAGGACTATGACCTTGCGCGCGGCCTCTCGCCATTCACCACGGATCTACTTCGCGATTTTGATGTTGTCATCATCTCAACTCCCCGTGCGGCGTTTGCCGATGACGAGCTCCACGCTCTTCGGTTGTTCGTTGAACAGGGAGGTGGCCTGCTTGTTCTTCAGGATGCAAATCCACCCGCGATCGACGGCAGCAATCAGATTGCCGCGATGTTTGGCGCTCGGTTTCGCGGCGGAGGCCTCTACTCCCATCATGGGAACTGGGATGCTGGAAGCTTCCCTGTAGACGTAGTGGCGTCGTCGGCTAGCCCAATCATCCAGAGCTCTACAGAGTTTCAGATGAATTGGGGGTGCTCCATTGAGGAGTCTTCAGAGTGGGAAGTGCTGCTGCAGAGCAGGGACGATACGTGGCAGGAAGTCAACGGCAATGGCGGTGAGGATGCAGGTGAGTTTTCAGGTCCACTGCCTGTTGCGGCCGCGAGAAGCGTCGGGCAGGGATGCGTCGTATTGCTTGCCGACAACGCTTTGCATGACGGTGTGTGGGTGTTGAACCAAGGCACTTTCCTGGATGTGTTGTTCTGGCTGAGCGGAAGGGATCCGGCCCTCCGCATAGACGATGTCTCGGGGTTCAAGGTCGACCCCGATGTCACAGAAGAGAGTGTAGTGCAGATAGGAGCCGATGAGAGATTCGAGTACCTTGGTAATCCATTCGCTGAGCGTTTCGCCAATGGATCAGGCTGGGAGCACGCGAGGGCCGTTCATGACATGCAGGTGTTTGGCGGTGCTCTGTATTTGGCACACGGAAGCGCCCAGAGCAATCCCGGCTCGATCGATATTTGGTATTGGAGTCGCGGGTACGAGCGGTTCGTTAATCAATTCTCCACGGATGAGGAGGAGATCTCCCATCTCGCTGTGAGAGAGAATACGCTCCTTGTGCCTGGCAAAGATGCCACAGAGGGTTGGGACTTCGGTAACCTCTACCAGAATAACGGACTAGGTTGGGCCAAGCTCCGCACGCTAGAACGCGCGATCCACGTGGAGAGTGTGCACTCCGAGGATGGCATGCTCTACGCGTGTGGCGTCTCCGTATCGCCAGACGGTAGCAAGACCACTCAAATGGCACGTGTCTCCTCTGACGGAGGCCTTGCGTGGAGCGATCTGAGGTGCCTAGGATCGGAGGAGCATGAGACAATGGCTGCCTTCTCACTCGACGGTCAGGTTCTGCTTTCGGGCTGGCTCTATGATTCAGATGGGGGGGAGAGTACATCTGCCGTCTTCCGCGTTGGCACAGATGGAGTCTACTCACTCATACCGAATCTTGATCTGTTTCCATCAGGCGAGGAAGCGGAAGGTGAAGAGAAACTCCCTGCCTACGTGTATCGCATCATCCCCTTCGAGGACGGCGCCCTCTACTTCGGCCGCGCGCCAGCGATGGACGTCGAGTCTTTCGCGATGAACACCTCTTTGTACTACGCTACTGGTCTGGCGCAGGGCGAAATCCGAAGGATCCAGTTGTCAACTCCCAATGAGGAGGTCACAGACCTCACTAGCGCTTCCGGCAGTGCGTGGGTACTGACAAACGAGCTTGGCCCAGACCGGACTGGATCAACGGTTCGCGTCTACGGAACACTAGCAGCTCAGGAGTGGAGCCAAGTGTTGGTCTTTCAATCGCCTGTACCTGTCCAGTCATTCGAGATATTTGCCGGTCACATGTACTTCGGCCTTGGGCATGGGCATCCACACAGGCTCTTTTGTGATACGGGAGTTGGCTCGGGCTTTCGCCTTGGCGACAACAACCAGGAGTGCGGCGACATCTATCGATGCTCCTTGTCAGAACTTGATGTTGCGTTTATCAGGGAGGCTTGCTCCGGAGAGCAGGTGACTTCGTCAGCCATCAATACAGGCGAAACGACAGAGAATGGTGGTCTGACGCAGCTACTTGACATCGAGTATCTAGGCAACCCCTTCCTTGAGCATCACCCTGTAGGCAGCTTCGGGAACCTTGAACGGACCATCTGGGACATGGAGATCTGGGACGGGAAGATTCTTTTCGGCATTGGCAATCAGGCCACGAATCCAGGACCCATCGCCCTATGGCTCTTTGATCCCAATCGGAATGAGTTTCGAACGGAGTTTACGGTCGATGAGGAGTGGATTGGCAGCTTCCGTATCCAGGGTGACACCATCTATATCCCAGGCTCTGATAGCACAGAGTCCTGGGACTTTGGGAGCATATATCGAAACGACGGTAGCGGATGGGAGAAGCTCCACACCATCCCGTGGATGGTGCACGTCATGGATGTGGCAGAGCATGAAGGCAGGCTATTCGTCATTGGCACTTGCGTCTTCCCAGAGGGCAATGGCACGACGGCGGTTGCGTATTCTTCCTTGGATGACGGTGTATCCTGGGAGCGGATCGACTTCGCTCTGGATGATGAAGCCTCAGAGCGTTTCGGGAGCAGCTTTCTAGACGAGTTCCCGGGAAACCTGTTCTCGAGACTCCTTGAGTTTGGCGGCGAATTGCTTGTCTACGGGGATCTCATGCCCTGGCTCGCAGTCTTTCGTGAAGGGCGATTCGAGATTTCCGTGACTCACCCGTACCCGGAGGTTCTTTCTGTCCGCGGGGTTCCCTGCCGTGATGCCCCGACAGACGCGGTTATCCAGCCAATAGAAGAACGAGTGCAATTCCTGAACTGCTGGCAGCCCTGCGCAAGTTCAAGCCTGCACCGCACTGCGCAATTCCGGGGAGGGCTCATTTATACCTTACTTGGTTACAGGTGCATAAATCCTGCTTGTCCGAGAGAATCGTTCGGCATCCAGTATATGACGGAGGTGAGCAGTAGTGGAATCGTGAGTGTAGACACTCCGAATGTCAACGCTCAAGTTGTCGACGTCTGTGTCTCTGATGGTTGGCTGTATTCGCTTCTCAATCAGTCCTTCGGAGCACTGCAATTGGTCCAGATCTGGAGGACGGACAACCTCTGCGAGTGGGACTGCGTTATGTCGGCGACCTCCGCTACTGCCGCGTCTTCGTTCGCCGTCGTAGGAGATGATATCTACATCGGTCTTGGGGAGATCACGGAAGATAGTGGCCTGCCACTCAACTACGGCGACGTGTTCCGACTACATCTAGGTGCTGAGCAAGTCAATCCTGCGTATTGCGATCTGGATTCCACTCGCGGGAAGTAGCGGCCTGGTGATCCACTCGTCCCGTAGCACGTGCGATGTTGCTATCTCTCCCTCCCATACACTGGGAAAGCTTCGCTTGAGAGTCGCAGTGACCTTCGGTCTGAAATCCAACTAGAGAATGATGTCGGGATCGAGAAGCCCTGACCTTCACCCCAAGATCCCGGGTCAATCGTGATGTCCGATTCGCCGGTCGCGCACTGCAGAAAGCGAAGACACCTGGAGTGGTGGAAAGCTGTACTGGAAATGCACATGCGCTGATCATGTCCGCAGCATGAGGACACGCGTCACCACGTAGCGACGTACGAACGCGTTCTACATTCAGTCCCCCAGGGGGTACCAGATTGCGACAAGGACCTGCTGTGCTTGCACGCATGAACCTTCTCTTGGTAATTGGTTTGCCCGGAGTCCTGGTGGATGGCCATGCGACACCACTCACCACGAAGCGACTAACGAACGCGTTCTACATTCAGTCCCCCAGGCTCCAGAACGTCCCTGTTCCGGGGATTCTCTAGGCGAGCTTTCCATTGGACTTCTGACTCTTTGCACTCGTCTGGTTCTTGATTCCCGAATCTATGTCCTGCCTTGTCGACAGTCATCTGCCGATCGTGGTGGCTTCTTCAATCTTGGCGGTAACTCCTGCTATTCTTCTCGCATGGGGACGGAGCACGGGGAAGGAGCAGGAACTTGATCCGAACCAGGTGGCTGGCAAGGCTGACTGGGCTCGTTGTTCTGCTCGCGGTTGGCAGCATCGCGGTATTAGTGCAGGCGCAGTGTTCGGTCGAGGTCACGGGAAGCGTTGTGTCGTTCGACGAAGCGTTCGGCAGCGTCGGCACAGACATCACGGCGCAAGCACTTCAGGAGGCAGGGATTTCGGTCGGCGACCTTGTGGAGCTTCGGATGTCCGGCTATGTGCTCGAGGTCCCCGTGATCACCGAGCTGTTTCCACAGCTTCCGCAGTCGCTGCCCGGAATCATTCTGTGGGGCAATGCGTACATCGGCGGCTGGTACAGGAATATCGCTGCGGAGTACGACGTCGCCCTTGGGGATCAACTTGTCATCTGCCTAGTTGAGAAGGGTGGTTACCTCGACGAGATCGCAGCGCGAGAAGTCGACCACGTCGAGTCACGAGACGAGTGCTCCAGCGACGAGGAGTATGCCAACTTCCGCGAGGTGACGTGTGGGGACATCGCGGCTGGCACTCTCTTCAGATCGTCTCACCCTGCGGATGGCTCTGTGAAGTCAGCCTACGCCCACGCCTTGATGGCGCAAGCGGGTGTGCAGACGATCATCAATGTCGGTGCGTCGTGGAATGAGCCTCAGCAGGCGTTCGACAACAGCGAGTACTACGAAGCTCGCGGAGAAGCGGAAGCGGTTCTCGCAACCAACATCGGTCTGGCAGTCACGTGGCCCCGTTTCAAGACGGAGCTGGGCAGAGTGCTCCGATTCATGATTGACCATGATCCGCCCTATCTCATTCACTGCAGCCTCGGACAGGATCGAGCAGGGATCACTAGTGCTGTACTCGAAGCCCTTGCTGGCGCAGACCTTCAGGAAGCTATAGACGACTACGCGCTGACCTTCGCCAACTACTACCGAATCAAGCCCGGGCACACGCTCTACCCCGAGGTTGTGGAGCAGCTGCTAAGCAAGTTCCGAGAGATGAACTACGGTGCTGAAGTCACATCCGAGAATCTTCAAGATGTGATTGCCCGCTATCTGACCGATGAGGTAGGGCTGAGTGATTCGGAAATCTGCCTCCTACAGGAGAAGCTCGCTGGTGAGTCCCGCGGGGATGCTCCATCAGAACCTGGTACTGCCGAGGGCAACGCCACCGCGGTTGAACTCATAGATGCTGTCCCGCAGGAACAAGGGCTTGAGGAGGTCGACGGCCGACTGGTGTTGGATGATTTCGACGATGGAGATCTGACGAGCAAGCTCGGACTCGACTGGAGAAGCTACACGGGTGACAGAGGGAGTCTGGTTTCGCCGATCCGTGTTGAGCAGGATTCAGATGGCGCGCATCTTCTCCTTGACGCGGTGGGCTCAGGATTCGTAGGGATAGAGAGTGTGCTCGGCGAACTCGACCTATCTGCTTGGGACGGGATCTACCTCGTTATCTACACAGAGGTTGCGGCGTCCATCGCGGTCAACCTCCGAAGCGAGGACGCGCTGTGGCCCTCGGGATTCAGAGATGCGTACGTCAGCCGATGGGTTTCCGCGACTGCCTCTCCTGAGGCAATCTACATACCCTTCTTGAGCCTCGCTGTCGAAGCGTGGAGGAGAGAGAGGTGCCCAACCTGCGACACTCGCGCAGATCCTACCCGACCAACTTCCTTGCAGGTTGAGGTCTCCAACCCTTCTGAAGAGCTTCTCATCTACGAAGTAGGTTTCTACAGCGACATGTCAGTAGAAGCCGATCCAGCGACCCCATTGAACACAACGACCTCCATGCACGTAGCGAGCACAGGCTCGGAGTACCGAGGTGTGATGACAGACTTGCGGTGCATGCAGGAGCGAGCCCTTGATGTCCTCGTATACGACTGGGGCGCCAATCTTCTGCGGATACCTTTGGGTCTTTCCGGGCATTGCCCGACAGTCGTTCCCCGCTCACTAGAAGAGCCTTGCTGCAACGAAGAGGAACTGCTCGAGCTCGACTGGCTGATAGAGCAGTGCCGAGCAAGAGGCGTTCGTGTGATCCTCGATGTGCACGAGTTCCCCGGCTACTACTACATAGACGATGGTCTCAGTGACCATAGCATCTGGGTAGATCCCCAGAAGCAGTCCGCCCTGATCGACTTCTGGCAAGTTCTTGCCGCACGGTACGCCGATTCCGGCGATGTCATCTACGGTTATGACATTCTCAATGAGCCGAACGAGGTCGATACGACTACATGGCTGGACTTGGCACAGCGGATCGTCGACGCAATCCGGGCAGTCGATCCGTATCATGCTGTGATCATTGAGTCAGTCAACTACGCAGATCCCAGGACATTCAGTCTGCTGCTCCCGCTGGATGACGAGAACGTGATCTACAGCTTCCACTTCTATGAGCCAATCACGTTCACTATGCAAAGGATGCGTCCCCCGTACGTCGATGTGGACTACCCTGGCGTCCTGTGGGGCAAGACATACATACAGGATCTCCTGCAACCAGTAAGGGATTTCCAGCTAGCGAACGGCGCAAGAATCCTGGTAAGCGAATTCGGGCTGCGCTGCTGGGTGCCGTCGGAAGGGCGAATTGAGTATCTGCGGGATACCATGGACGTCTTCGAGGAATACGGCTACGACTATGTGTACTCGAACTACATGCACTGGAGTGGGGCAAGCCTTACTCACGAGGGAGTGTCGGTCCCCTTCGGCCGGGGGGTGTTGCCTCTGTACGTTGGGGAGACGGACGCGCTGGGTGTCTTCAAGAGTTTTCTAGCCAGGAACAAGTCCCCATTGCCTCCGCAAGGGTGGGAGGAAAGCTATGGTCTGTGCCTCTTCGACGAATCCCATTGGGATGAAAGCACGCCAACTGGTCCATTAGCTCGCGACCTGGCATGGAGACTCTCTGGAGTTCTCGAAGTGGAGCGATCCGCATCGCAGATGCTTGATGAACTTGACCTAGTCGATGTGGATCTGCTTGTAACAGGCTCGCCGTACACCCGCAGCTACACTGAACCGGAAATCGAGGCCGTGGTTGAGTACGTACGAGATGGGGGATCTCTCCTCTTCCATACCGGAGAGGCGCCCGAGCTACCGGCGGAAAGGGTCTACGGCATCAATCAGCTTCTCGCGAACTTCGGGATCATGTACCAGCATGCCGTTCTCGCTTCGCATGTGCCCTCTTGGGCGAGCTCAAGTCCCTTCGGTTTCTCGGTACCATCCATGTCTGCTATACCTGACCTGATCGGCTTTGATACGGGCGATCACTCCCTCGTCAACTCAGGGACTCTATCAGTATCCCCTCCCGCTTCCGCAATCCTCCTCACAGATGAGAACACCTGGATCGACCTCAACGTCAATGGCATCCAGAACGCAGGGGAACCTTCTTGTCCATGTACAGTGCTAGCGGTTGCCGAGTTCGGATTGGGAAGAGTGGCAGTTGTGGCGAATCACAGCTTCTACGACTTCTGCAATTGGGGAGCCCATAGAGCCGTTGTGTTCTGGCTCTTGCGAACCGATCCGGCGTCGTGATTTCAGCCCCTCAATCTAGCCCGAAGAAGTCGCGAGAGTTCAGATGCTCCAGCACTGCACGTGGGATCGTTGAGAAACGCTGAAACGCCGATTTAAACGGAACAACCAAGGCATCTCCCCATCCGGATGGGACATTCGCTACCACTCCGCAACGCACGAACGCGTTCTACATTCAGTCCCCCAGGCTCCAAACCGCCGGGAAGCCCTCTCCCTTTAGCCTTTCCCTTTCACACCTTGCCGCGGTCGACCTTTCTGTCCCATCATCAGTCATCAGCGGAGCGAACAAGTACGAGAGTCAGTATCGCGAGCAGCGAGGAGTCTGCGGAGAGCCTTTCCCAGAGATCGCCAGCTTCTTCGAGTCCTTTGACAAGCAAGCTGCGCGGATCCTCGACCTAGGCTGCGGACAAGGCCGGGACGCGCTCATGGCCGCTCGCCATGGTCACTACGTGTTGGGCGTCGACTCCTCCAAGACCGGCATCCGCCAGATGCTCGAGGATGCTGAAGCGAAGAAGCTGGACCTTGAAGGAATCGTCGCTGACCTCACCGAATACGTGATCGAGGGAAGCTACGACGTGATCATTATCGATCGCGTGCTCCACATGCTAGAGGAGGAGGATCGGATTCGCCTTCTCAGGCAGGCCGTTGAGCATGTCGCGCCTGACGGGTTCGTTCTGATCGCGGACATGCCGAGCAACAAGCCAGCCTTCCGCGTCGCGTTCCCCGAGAGCTCTCGGAAGTGGCTTGCTGTACTGGACAAGAAGGGCTTCTTGTTCATGCGAAGAGACGGGTAGCGCGGTCAGCCTTTGCCACTCAGCAACGCACTGTGCGATTCTCATAGTCCCAGGCTCCACATACTAGTGGAACGGCCACGTTTCCATCGTCTGCCAGCGCTTCAGTCACCTCTCAGCCGGTCCCTGTCAGCTCTTCGCTTCTCGTCCAAACGCGCTCCCTATCCTTCTCCCATCCTGCGCTAGTTACGATTGCCTTTTCCTCCGACTTCGAGAAGTACTTGCCTGTCACTCCATCCAGTGCACTTGAGGAAGCTAGCCTGACCACATGCGCAGCGCCATCTTCGGGCTTCGAAATGAATCGGTTCAAGAGCCGATTGAACCACCGTGGATACTCACGGAAGACGTCGGTTGCGACCACGCCGGGGTGAACGCAGTTGACGGTTGTGCCTGATTTCTCAAGTCGCTTGGCGAGTCCGCGTGTGAACATTACCAACAGCAGTTTGGAGTTGGCGTAGGCTTGGTTGCCGTTGAACCGACCATCGTCAGCCTGTATGTCGAGATCGGCGACTCCCTTTCTGCAGAGCTCAGAAGTCACATTCACCACGCGGCTGTTCGGCGTAGCATCAAGCAGCGGTAGAAGCAGCGTAGTCAGGAGGAACGGAGCGAGGTAGTTCACAGCCAGCGTCATCTCGAATCCGTCCGGAGACTTCTGGGGGCTTCGTCTGAAGACTCCGGCGTTGTTTACAAGAATGTCGATGCGGTCGAGGTCATTCTTGATTCTCTCAACTACGTCACGGATCGACTGCTGCGATGCCAGGTCGACGTAGTAGAGTCTGACGTTGTCGGATCCCGATCTCTGTTTGACCTCCGCCAGTGCAAGTCGTGACTTGTCGCAATCGCGCACGAGCATGATGATTTCATAGCCAAGCTCCGCCATCTTGATGGCCATTGCCTTTCCGATGCCCGCGCTCGATCCAGTGATCAAGCAGACCTTTCTGCCGTCAAGTTCATTCGGCCGTTCGTTCACTTCCCACTCCTCCTCTTTCACGAGCCTAGACCTTGCGAATCGAGCGACTAAACGCGCGGGCAGCAAGGATCAGGCCGAAGCCAGCGAACGCGAAGACTGCAAGGAAGCTCGTCCAAAGTGGCAATGTGCTCTCCGCTGCGAACGCCGCTCCATTCCCGAAGAGAACTCCCCTCATGCCGCTGACAAGATAAGTTGTTGGATTCATCAACGCGACGATCCTCATCCACGTTGGCAGCGTCGCCAACGGATAGAGGGCGTTGCTCGCGAAGAGGAGTGGCATATTGAGAATGAAGATCAGCATGTGATAGCCGCCAGGGCTGTCAGTCGAGGAAGCAGTCGCAAGTGCGATTCCTGCGAAACCTGCTGCGTATCCCGCAATCAGAACCAGCGTGACCAGCCAGCCGATCAGGTTTCCCCCGCCTTGAGCCCCAATCAGGAAACCAAGACCTAAGATGACGAGGGCCTGAATCAACGTCTTCGTCAGAATCGTCAGCGTGTTCCCTGCAAGGATGCTGAAGCGGGGGATCGGCGCAACGAGATACTCCTTCACGAATCCTCTCAAGCGCTCCGTCAGCCACTCGTTTCCGCCTCCGATGGCTCCTCCAAGCGCGGCCAGCGCAACGATGCCTGGCACCATGAATGTCAGGTAGTTGCCCTGAGAGCTACCGCCTGACGTTGCGTCCATAAGCCCTCTCATGCCGAATCCGAATAGTAGGACCCATAGGACGGGCTGAATCAGCAATCCAATAATCTCCTCCGGGTGGACCACCATCTTCCGTAGCTGCTTCCCCCATATCGTTGCGATTGCATTCATCTTTGACTTCTCCTTCTTGGCTAAGCAACCCTACTCCTCGCGGAACGCGCGACCAGTGACCTTGAGAAAGGCATCCCCGAGGTTCGGTGTCGAGACGCTCATCTCGGCGATGGACAGGTTTGACGTCAGGGCTGATTCGACGATGGTCGCGAGTCTTCGGCTTCCTTGGTCCACGCCAATGAGGACACAGTCAGATTCCGTGCTTGTCGACTCGACCCACTCGAAGGACGAGAGCT